>Ga0307515_10011209_pt1 | contig 17032 bp, 8 predicted proteins | sample 17_EM_MG_FD_194513 | JGI IMG/M metagenome (GOLD analysis project Ga0307515, IMG submission 194513) | Populus trichocarpa ectomycorrhiza microbial communities from riparian zone in the Pacific Northwest, United States - 17_EM | ecosystem: Host-associated > Plants > Roots > Unclassified | place... | reverse complement strand
GGGTGTCGGGGCACGTACATCTGTGGATCCAGTTGCTGCGCTTCGTCGCACGCGATGTGCTGAAGGAGCCGAACCCGGCGCCGGAGCGGCTGGCCGAGGCGGTCCGGGCGGAACGCAGCGACGGCGCTCCGCTGCTGCACGCCGTTCTCGGCGGCCTGGACGCGGGCGTCACCTCGCTGCCGGAGCCGCTCGGCGCCTGGCTGGCCTTCCAACTGCACCGCTGCTACGACGCGGCGTTCAGCGCGGTCTGCCTGGACAGCCGCAGCCTGCACATGGTGGAGCTGAACGTGCACCGGGACCGGGAACTGCCGAGCCGGCTCGAGGTGCTCAGGCTGGACCCGCTGACCGTCCGGCTCGCCGAGGAGAGCTCGGGTGCCTCCTATGACGACGACGACGTCTTCGTCACCCAGAGCCTCAAACACCACCTGATGGCCTCCCGGCCGGAGATCATCGGGGAACACCATTTCGCGACCACGGACGGGCTGCTGGCCGCCGCCATCGGTTTCCTGCTGGAGCGTACGGATCAGTTCATCGCCAATCCCGACCACGGTTTCGACACCCGGCCGATGAACAACATCGTGCTGACGTACCCGACGATGGCACCGCCGATGGTCCGGCAGCGGATGCGCGAGATCGCCGAGGACCTGCTCGGCGTGTCCACCGTGGACTTGCGCTACGACGAGGCGGTGGCCGCGGCGCTCTACTTCCTGATGCGGGACCTGGGAGCCGACTACGCGATCGGCATCGAGGCGCTGCGGGCCCGGATGCGCCGGGTACGCCATGAGCACCCCGATCGCCCGGCCCGCGACGACCGCCCCCGCTGGGAGGAGAACGTCCTGGTCATCGACGTCGGCGGCGGCACCACGGACATCGCGATGATGACCTTCGAGCTGTGCGACGACACCCGGCCCGGTGCCGGCGGCGGATCCGGCCGCCGGTACCGGATCAGCCCGCGCCTGCTCGGCACGAGCGGGCGTACCCGCCGCGGCGGTGACTTCATCACCCTGCAGGTGTTCCACTGGATCAAGGCGATCCTGGCCGATCACCTGCTCTGCGGTACGGCCGACCGGCCGGCGATGTCGGCGAGCGGCCGGACCGCCTGGCAGTCCTGGCGCGCCGGGCTGCTCGCCCAGCTCAGCCCGGAGTTCCAGACCCACGGCGGAGCCGATTACGCTCCCGGCAGCCTGGTCACCCACATGCTCGCCGAGCTGAAGGAAAGCACCGGCGGGGTACGGCGGCGGGTCACCAAGGTCCGCGACCTCATCAACGACGTCCTGCCCACCCGCAGCGCCGGGACGTCCCGGCTGACCCCCGCCGCCAACCTGCTCTGGCAGCTCGCCGAGGAGATGAAGAAGGCGCTGGGCCAGGCGGAGACGGATCTCGGGCTGGCCGCGGACGCGACGCAGAGCATTGTCGAGAAGGCACTGCCCCGCAGCCTCGCCGAGCACGTACCCAGCCTGTTCCCGGAGCCGGTCACGCTGCGGCGCGACCACTTCGCCGAGATCGCGAAGCCGGTGCTGGAAGAGATCACCGCGCTGGCCACCGGGCTCGCCCGCCAGCAATGCGAGCAGGAGACCACCCGGCTCGACCGGGTCATCCTGACCGGCAAGGCCAGCCAGCTGCCCCTGGCGTACCGGATCGTGCGGGAGGGCTTCCGGCGCGGTCACGGGCTCGGCACCGGATCGGACCGCTGGCGTACCGACGAGGTGGCCCTCGAACGCGACCACCCCAAGCACGCCACCTCGATCGGTGCGGCGTGGGCGGCGTCGCTGGACGCCTTCGAGACGGAGCGCGACGACGCCCCGGCGGACGGCGAGACCACGGTACGGGTGGACAACGACAACCTCTTCCTGCGGTTGCCCTGCGGCTTCTCCCGCAACGCGGGCAACGACAACGGAAAGCCGTTGCTGCGCGCCGGCGAACTGTTCCGCGACCTCGGCGACGGTGAGCTGCGGGTGCGGTCCGCGGCCGAGCCGATCCGGCAGAGCTTCATCCTGCATCGCCTCGTCGAGGGCGGCAGCCCGCAGATGTGGGGCTCGGTCCGCTATCACGAGCTGCTGCAGGAGCAGCATCGCGTCGACCCGTCCTTCCAACCGGATCCGCAGGTGTGGAAGGACGAGGTACAAGTCATGATCGAGACGGATCCGGGGCTGAACGTCTGGGTGCTGATGTGGCGGGGCGAACAGCCGGATCTGCGCATCCACAACGTGCGGGACCAGATCGACCTGGCCGCGCTGCTGAGCCGCAAGGGCATCGACGTGCCGGACGACGTCGCCGACCTCGCCGCGCTGGTGGAGCTGCGCGGAGCGGACCACGAGGCGGTGTCGTTCGGCGGTGACCGGGCGGAGATCCGGACGCTCGTGCAGCCGGACGGGGAGTCGAGCGCCGGGTTGATCAGCGGTGTCCTGCCCCGGCCGGCCGCCGGTGGCTGGCCGGTGCTGGTCCGGCACGACGGCACCGATCATCCGGTGGGTGCGCTGTCGCCGGGCGTACGGCCGGAGCAGTTCGCCGACCACGTGGTCAGCCTCGACCGGCACGGCATCCTGCGGCTGCACCGCGGTCAGCTTCCGCTGCACCGGGCAGAGCACGTCGCCGACGTGCAGGAGCACCCGGGACGGGTGTTTTGCCATCAGCTCACCGGCGCGGTGGTCGACGAGAGCCCGCTCGACAACCCGTTCAGCGGGATCCACTGATGGACGAGACGACGATGGCCCGGCTCGCGGCCCTGGCCGCCGACGGCACCGGTGAGCTGCGCCGTGATCTGCGCAGGGGACTGCGCAAGCTCATCCAGGACCTCGCCTGGCGGCTCGAGGACGGGGATCGGGAGGACCACGAGATGGAGCTGTTCCGGCGCCTGCTGGCATCGATGCGGCGCGAGTCCCACGACTTCTTCGAGAAGCATGTCTGCCTCTGCGAGTGCCACGTGGGGACGGACGAAGACCGGCCGGCGCCCGCGGCGGAGGCTCCCCCGGTCCCGTCTACCGCCCTGGTGCCGGTTGCGATACCGGCCCAGCACCACGGATCCGCCTGGGCGGCCGGGTCGCAGGACGGCCACCCGAGCGTCGCGCTGCGCTCGGGTGCGGACGATCGGGTGCCGGAGCACCGGGCCGAGATCGCGCCGCACGGATCGCCCGCCGATTCGGCCTTGGCCTACGTCGTCAACGAGTTCGCCGATTCGCAGGTGGCCGCGCTCTACCTCGGCACCAAACACCACTGGCCGAAGGTCCTCTGCGACGCGCTGCTGAGCTTCTGCGTGGCGCTGCTCCGGATTCCCGCGGCCGACCGGCAGTACTGGCTCAGCCGCCTTCAGGACGTCATTCCGCAGCTGGACGCCGACGCCGTCGTCGGTTTCGTCCGCGACGAGAGCGGTGCCATCGTCCCGCGCCACTCCGTGCAGGGCGTCCAGCTGGACATCGAGGCACCACCCAGCAACGACATCGCGAAGATGCTGGGGAATCCGCCGCTGCACAGCCCGTACTGGCGGTACGGCGCCATGGCGACCAAGGTGCTCGGCATCGTCCGGCTCGACGACCAGGTCCGCGACGGCATCACCGACACGGCCCGCCGGCTCGACCGGATCTCCACCCTGGAGGACGGCTTCAACGCGTACTGGGAGTTGATGGGCCTGCGGCTGCACCGGCTGTTCGGGGCCCCCGATCTGCCGACGCGGCTGCGCCGCATGGTGGACCTGGACGAGATGCTGCGCTGTGCCGTGCATCTTCCGGTGGTGGCGCCGGACAGCTGGTGGGAAGAGATCCGCGCGGAATCGCTCCAGGTCATCGAGGAGACCGCCGACGGGGGCAGTACCACCCATGGCGTCGAGGTCATGAAGCTCAGCGGGGACTACCACCAGTTGGCGGCTCAGGGCCGTTGCCTGGGACGGCCGCGGGACAAATCCTTCTTCGAGCCCGACGGCAGCGATCCGCGGATGACCGGCAAGGTGGCCGCCTGCCTCAGGTTGTACCTGAGCATCGACGACCTGGCGTATCCCGGACGGGTGATCTTTCATGATCACTGAAGCCCGGCGACGGGCCGCCGGCCTCGCCGTCGCGCTGCTGCCCGTGCTGGTGGCCGGGCTGCCGGGCCGGCCGTCCTTCGCCACGCCGCCCGGCGGCGATCCCACCGCCGCCGAGGTCGTCAACTCGCTGGACGTGGACAGCCTGCCGGCGCGATACGTCGTCCTGGTCGACCGGTCCGCATCGACCTCGGGCGATCGGTTCAGCACCGCCGTGGAGTCGGTCCGGGAGATCGTGGGCAGCATGGCGGCCGCCGACCACCTGACCCTGATCGCGTTCAACGACAAACTGGTTCAGCTCTTCGACGGCCAGGTCGACGAGGGTGCGTCCGCCGCGGTGGACCGCCTGGGCGCGCTGCTTCCCGAGCACAAGACGGACATCCGGGCGGCCCTCGCGCAGGCGGTGGAGACGCTCGAATCGGCGCCGGCCGACCAGCCCGCGAATGTCCTGCTGATCACCGACGGGAAGGAGTACGGCCCGTCCGGTTTCCGCCGCTCGGGTGTCTGGTCACAGGTGTGCGCCCGAGGAGCCCGGCTGGCGGATCAGCGCGTGGTCAACGCGTACGCGGTGCCGATGTCCGACGCCGACGGCGACAAACTGCTCGGCCAGGTCTTCCCCGGCGTGATCACGCCGGAGCTTCCGCCCGATCAGTTCGCCGAGACGCTACGCCGCATCAAGAACCGGATGGGCCGCCACAAAGCCAGCGCATACTTGACCGCCGACAACACCCGGGTGCGCGCGTCGGTGGTGGGTCCGATCCGGATCACCGGGCGGACCGCGAGTGTGCCGGTGCTGCTGACTTCGGAGAGCACCTACGTGCCGATGAGCGTCGACGCGCTGGGGCTGACGACGGGTGGGCTGCCGCTGGAGACGACCGCCCGGCCCGGCCCGCTGATCCTGCGGCCGCACCAGAGCACGACGGTCGAGCTGACCGTACGCCGGACCGGCTGGCGGCACGTCGGCATCGGACATCCGCCGGAGCAAGACGGTGCCCTCGGCGTCACCGCCACCGTGGCCACGCCGTGGCAGTCGGCGGCCGCCGAGCTCGACGCTCCCCTGAAGCCCACGCTGGTGACGGAGCCGCAGCCCGCATCGGTGGTGCTGGGTCCCGCCGTGCCGGCCAGTTACCTCGTCGTCGGCGTGCTCGGCGCGTCGGTCATCGGCCTCGCCTGGTTCTTGATCGCCCGGGCCCGCCGCACCGCGCTGAGCGGCACGTTGCTGATCCGCGAGCCGGGGATGGCCGAACCGTACCGGCTGATCCTGCGCGGCGGCCGGGGCCGGATGCGCTTCCCGCCCCGCCGCCGGAGCCGGTCCCTCACCGGCGCGGGATCCGTGGTCGCCCGCCAGGTCCGCAGGACGCTCGGCACCGGCACCGAACCCGAGCTGCGCATCGCGTATCGCCACCGGCGCCGGCGCGGCAGAGGCAGCTGCCGGGCGGGACAGACCGAAACCATCCTGCAGACCGACTTCACGTACTACGACAGGTAACGGAGGCGCGATGCGTCCCACTTTGGTGATCGGGCTCGGCGGCACGGGCAGCTGGGCCACCACATACGTGAAGCAGCGGATGGCCACGGAACGCCGCTGGGCCGAACTGGACGGCGGTGCCGCCGCCGATCCCCCGCCGCTGCTGTTGCGCACGCTGGACGTGGACCGCGGCGAGCGGCCCGAGGTCGGCGCGGTGACCCTGGAACCGAACGTCGAGGACCTGTTCCTGTCCGCGCCGGTCGGCGACGTGGTGGACAAGTTCCGCAACGACCCGCACGGCGCGGCCGTCGCGTACCCGACGATCGCCACCTGGTTCGGCGAGCAGGACGCGCGGCAGGTCAAGCCGGACGACGCGATGGCGTTCATGACCACCGGCGCCGGTCAGGTACGCAGCTTCGGGCGCCTGGCGTTCTACACCGATCTGCTGAGCGAGGCGACCGTCAGCCGGCGCTTCCAGCTGGCCTTCGACGAGCTGCTGCAGGACCAGGCTGGCGCGGCGCTGAACGTCTTCGTGGTGTCGTCGGTCGCCGGCGGCACCGGCAGCGGCCTGCTGCTCGACGTGCTGGCCTGGCTTCAGCGGGAACGCGAGAGCCGCGGCGCCTCCTTCCGGACGTCGGTGTTCTGCGTGTTGCCGGGCGCGTTCCGGCGCACGCTGGAGGGCAAACTCCGGACCACGGGCGAGGCGAACGGCTACGCCGTACTGCGGGAGCTGGACCGCATGATGGGCTGCGAGGAGCCGATCGACTTCCAGTGGCGGCCACACGACCTGCACCGGATGACCAAGCCGCCGGCCCAGCACGTGTTCCTCATCGACGGTGAACGCGACGGCACCGGGCAGCACCTCGATCGCTTCCCCGCCGACCAGGTCTGCCCGGTCGCGGTGGCGGACGCCATCTACTGCCAGGTGCTGCCGACCGCCGAGGGCGACATCAACAGCTACCTGACGAACGTGCAGAACTACGTGACCGGGCGCCGGGACCTGTACTCGACCTTCGGCGTGTCCACTATCGAGTATGCCTGGGAGCCGATGCTGCGCTCGTTCGTCCTCGAGGCGGCCGAGGCGATGGTGCAGCGGATCCGCACCTCGACCGGGGCCCGCGCGGCCGGTCTGATGGACCGGTTCCTCGGCGGGACGCTGGCCGTGGACGGGCAGGAACTGCTGCCCCCGCCGCTGCTGGAATACCTGCGCGGGGAGGCGGCCGAGACCGGCATGCTGGTGGCGCGTCCGTCCTGGTTGGACGCTCCCGGCACGCCGCTCGGGATGGCCCCGGCGCCGAATCTGCCGGCGCAATTCCCGGGCATCCGCCGGCTGGGCACCGACTATCCGAACGCGGTCGTGCACGGCGAGACCGCGGCCCGGATGGCGGATTTCCTCGGCGACACGAACGCGGCCGGCGGACTGACCGGAGCGCTGGGCGACCACGTACGCCGGATCGAACGGCAGTGGCGCTCGGATGTGCTGACGCTGACCGCGCACGCGATGTCGCAGCCGGATGGCGGCCCGGCCGCCGGGGAGATCGTGGTCCGGTTGCTGCGGAACAGGTTGCGGGCGGCGAGCGACCGGCTCGAGCGCGGCGTGGTGCGACCGCATCTGGACGCGACCCAGGCCGAGGCCGACCGGGCGGCGGCCAAGCTGACCGGCTCCGGCCGCGCCAAAGCCTCGGCGCAGAACGACTATCTCGCCAGCGCTCAGCGGCTGCTCAGCGCGGAGATCCAGCACCGCTGCCAGCAAGCGGCCGGCCGGCTCGTGGGCCGGCTGCTCGCCGGTGTCGAGGACCTCGCCGAGCAGGTGGGCGCGTGGCGGGCGGCGTTCGACGAGGTGCAGCAACAGATCGCGGCGGACCGCGAGGCGGTGCACCGGGCGCGGGAGAAGGCCGAGCGCATCCCGCTGCGCCGGCTCGTGCCGCGCATCGCCGACCAGTTGCTGGAGCGGCGGCTGTTCACCACCGCGCTCGGCGAGCCGGGCGCCGACGGACTGCCCGCAAGGCTTCCCGCGGCCGCCTTACGATGGCAGGTGGCGGCCCGGCACGGGGATGCCTACCTGGCCCTGGGACGAGTCACCGCGGGCGGGGGGCACCGTACGGTAAATGATCTTGTCGAGTTGGCCACCGCCAAGCTGTCCCCGCTGTTCGCCCCGTTGCGCTCGATGTCGGTGTTCGAGGTGCTGGAACTGCTCGGCGAGTCCGCCGGCGAGGTCGGCGGGACCCTGGCCGAGAGCGGCGGCTGGCTGTCCGGCTACGACATCGGCGAGCACCACCGCGAGCTGAACCTGCGCGGCCTGGACGACAACATCCAGGAGATGCGTTACGTGCTGGCCGCGTGGCCGCCGCTCGACCAGCCGGGTGGCCGGTTCGCCGGGGAACTGCGCACCTTCCTGAGCCATCAGGGGATGAAGTTGGAGGACGTCGGCCCGGCCGCGTCGGGATCGGTGCGGCCGACCTCCGACAAGATCGTCTACTACGCCGCCCGGCATGGCCTGGTGCTGTCCGGCTTCCCCGGCGTCAGCGGCCTGCTGCCGTCCTACGAGCGGCGCAAGGGGGGCCCGCTCTCGCCACACGTGCTGCCGCCGGAGAAGGGCGCGGCGATCCTGGAGGCACGCGCCGCCCGCCTCGTCGACGACGGCATCATCGAGAGAGGGCTGGGCCTGATCACCGGGCGCCGGCTGGCGCTCTGCAGCGACCTGCCGCTGCTGCGCGCGTTCGCCGTCTGCCTCGCCGCCGAATCGTTGCGGCCCAAGGCCGGCGACGACGGTCAGATCGCCAGCTGGTGGCTGGTCGGGGCGTACGACGACGAGGAGATCGGCCACGGCACCGATCTGTTCGAGCTCGTGCGCGCGCTGGCGGTGGGCCGCAACGCGCACGACCGGCGGCGCGCTACGGCGGTCAAGCAGGCGGCGGAATCGGCGCTGCGGTTCTCCGGCGCGCAGGATCGGGTTGCCGACTTCTTCCGCTACGCCGCCCCGCCGCACATCGACAATGGACTGTGGGAGCTGCTGGTGGTGGCCCATGCGGACCAGGACCCGACCGGATGAGTACGCGGAGCGCGGCGCTCGCCGATGTCATCGGCGAAGACGGGTACCTGAGTCTGGCCCGGGCGCTCAAGCATGACGGGCAGACGGCTCGACTAGCGGACGAGGGCGAGCTCACCGGCGGTCGTACCCCCGCCAAGCTCGCCGTCATCGTCATCGACGACGAGCTCCAGAAAGACAGCTTCAAGATCGTTCTGAAACGTTGTCCGCCGCCGGACGGCGCCCCGTCGGAGCCCCTCGCACACGCCACTGCCCTGCGAGAAGCCAACAAGTTCAGACGGCACCTGGTCGAGCAGCTGCGGCCGCCCATCGACCTCGACGACGGAGGCTGTCTGGTGCTCCAGCGCCTGGCCGGCGGCGAGGTCGGCGGGACGCTCGGCTCCATGCTCGGCGGCGGCAGAGCGGGCGCGCATCTACCGGACGCCTGCCGGGAGGTGACCCAAGCGGTACTCCACGAGTGGAATCCGACGGCTCCCGGCCGGCCGATGAAGCTCTCGGCGTTCATCGGCATCCGCCTCGGCGATCGGCTGAGCCCGGGCCGTAACTTGCACACCTGGCTGGACGCCCGGCCCGGCTCCGGGCCGGATCAGCTCACGGTGCAACTGCCGGACGGCAGTTGGGCGCCGAATCCCGTGGCCCTGGCCACCGGCGGCTTCGACGGCGATCTCAACGTCGACGCCATCCTCGGTCGCGCGCACGGGGACCTGAATCTCGGCAACGTCCTGCTGCCGCAGCGGCTCCAAGCCACCGACCTGGTCGGCTTTCACCTCGTCGATCTCGCCGGCTACGCGTCGAGCGCCCCGCTCACCCATGACCCGGCGCATCTGCTTCTGGCCGTCGTGGGAGCGGAGCTTCGAGAGCTGGGAGCGCCGGCCCGGACCGCGACGATGTGGGCGCTGCTCGACGCCGAGGAGCGGGACACCAGCCGCGGCAGCGCGGTCCTGCTGGACACCATCCGCGAAGTGACGACGGTCGGGCGCACCTGGGCCAAGCCCAGCGGCCGGGTCAAAGACTGGCGGATGCAGACGTTGCTGTCCTTCGTGACCGCGGGCCTGATGAACGCCGGCCGTACCTTCTACTTGCCGGACGAGCGCGAATGGTTCTTCCTGCTCGCGGCCCACGCCGGGGCACTCTATCTGGATAGCGCCGGAGTGCCGGTGCCGGCGGGTGCCACACCACTGCCGATCGACGGCTCCGACGAACTCGCCAGCTTGCTCGCCGACATCCTGGCGGTGGAGGCGGACGAGGGTGCCTGGGAGCGGGTGCTCGACCGGCTGCCGCCGGATCTGCTTCCGTTGCGGGAGAACGACCCGCGGCACCATCTGATCGCCCTGCTGGCCGACCACCCGGCCCGGGCGGAGGCGCTCGTGGCGGCGTTGCAAGCCGAGCTGCCGCGTTCGTGGGGTGTGCAGGCCTTCGCCTCGGAGCTGCACGCACGCAAGCTCTACGAATTCGACGACTGAGCCGCACTGGAAGACCCTGCCGCACGAATCGACACCGGTCGCAGAGATGACATCCAGTAAGCCTTCCCGCCAGAGCGACGGCATGGCTACGGTGCAATCATGGTTGCCGATTCGTGGACCCTTCCCGGATGAGCACTGATCCCGTCGTGATCCTCACGGCCTTGAACGTCGAGTACGAAGCCGTACGCAAGAGGCTGAGCGACCCGCAGGTGCACTGGCACCCGGCCGGCACGCGCTTCGAGACGGGCCGGCTCGGGCGGCATGGCTGTCGCGCGGTGCTGGGCCTGGTCGGCAAGGGCAACCAGCCGGCGGCCGTCCTGACCGAGCGCGCCATCGCGGAGTTCGCCCCGGCCGCGGTGCTGTTCGTCGGCGTGGCCGGGGCGCTCCGGCCGGAGATCGAACTCGGCGATGTGGTGATCGCCTCGCAGGTCCACGCCTATCACGGCGGCACGGCCGAAGACGACGGTCTGAAGGCACGGCCGAGGGGATGGGAGGTCTCGCACCAGGCGGCCGCCGGCGTCGCCCAGGCGGGACATCTCAACCGAGCGCTTCCCGTGGTCGTGGTCCGCGGGATCAGTGACCTGGCCGACGGCAGCAAGGCGGCCGCGGACGGCCAGAACTGGCAGGCCCGCGCCGCGGCCTTCGCCGACGTTCTGGCGCAGGAGCTCGTGGTCCACAATAGAGACGGCCGCCGGCAGCAGAAGGAGAGCGGTCTTCGGACCGGGACGGCGGTCACCTTCAGCAACATCGCCACCGGCAATGCCCGGGTGGGCGCGCAGTTCGGGCAGGTGAACGGCACCGTCGCGGTCGGCTTCGACAGGACCGGACCGGTCGAGCCGGCAACGGAGTTGGCCGCCCTCCGGGACCTGTTGAACAAGGCCCATCAGGACGGTCGCCTGGATGACGCCACGATCGAAGACTTGTCTTGACCGCCCCGATCTTTACCAACATCGCCGACGGTGACGCCCACGTCGCCATCCAGGCCGGGATCCTGCACCTGGACGGCGACTACCAGATTTCGCCGGAGGCCTCACCCGAGCAGATCCTCCGCATCGGCATCCGCTATCTCGACGCCCGGATCCCGGAGGAGGCGCGCACGCTCATCGAGGAGGCCGTGGCGCGTGGCTGCCAGGCAACCGATGAGGTGTACTTCTACCGGCTGATCGCGCTATTGAGCGGCCGCACGCTGCGCCACCTGGATCCCGGCGAACTCGAACGACTCAACTCGATCTGTCACCGCATCGATCGGGTCGACGGCGGCGACGTGTGGACCGCCGGGTTGCGATCCGTTCTCACCCTGCTCGACAGTCCCGGCTCCGCCGACCCGGAGCTCGCCGTCAAGAAGGTTGAAGAACTGCCGCCAAGACAGCGGAACCTGATCCTGGATCACCTCGGGGTGCTCCGAGACGGCCCGCTCGAAGATCGGATGTGGCACTCTCGGTCGAGCGAGCCAGAGCCGGGCAGCTGGCCGCGGACCGGAAGGACCGCGTGTGGATCTTCTTTCAGCCGTCTCCCGCCGGGGCCCGGGCACGCCCGGTCAGACCCGTCTCGGTGGCACTGGCTGACTGGGGACGCGCGATCCTCGGCGGCGCGACGTTCCTGTTCGCTGTCGGTGAGGTCGGTTCCCTGATGTTGCAGCACGGCGGGCTGTCGCCGATCCTCGCGTACCTCGCGGCCACCGTGGGTGCGGTCACGTTCGCGCTGCAAGGAGCGGAATGGCACTTCCGGCACCAGCGGATACGGGCGAAGAACGCGGAGTTCGTGGCCCGGCCACGAGACGAGAGCGCACCGTACGACGGCTTCGCCCGGAGGATGGACCGACTCTTCGACGACTACTTCGGACGCTACGTGCCGCGGGATACCGATCGGTCCTGGTGGCTGGAACAGACGGCCGGCATCCGGCAGCGTCTTCGCGACGAGCTCGTCGATATCTACCGTGAGCAGCGCATCAGGGGCGACCAGATCGCCTGGCTCGTCCGCCATCTGGTGAGCGACGTACGGCGACGGTGGGAGAAAGGAACGCTCACCGCCTATCAGCAGCAGCTGCGCACCCCCGCGCCGGTCGTGGCCCGGTGCGTGCTGGGCCTGATCATCGTCGGCGCGGCGGAATTCTGGATCGTGCCCGCCGCCGTGCGGACCGCACCGCTCGCGGGCGTGCTCTGGACCCTTCTGGCCGCGGCGTCGGCGGTGGCCGCCACCGTGGGTGGGTTCCGCATCGCCGCCGAACGCCGCCGGGTGCGGGCCGACAGGGACGAGTACGCAGACCAGATGCGGGTCCGCGAGGAGGCATATGAGCGATGGATGCAGAAGCTGTCCCGCAGGCCGACCGATGCGGAGATGGCCGCGTGGTTGGAATGCGACCGCAGGATCCTGGTCGACGAGACGATCCGGCACTACCGGCTCCGGGCCAGTCAAGTGATCGCACACGCGTTCATCGAGGCGCCGGGGCGACCCGCCAAGACGCCTCGGGGCTGCCGCGCACCCTCGATGTCCTGGAAGGCATAGCCGCCGAGGGGAAGGAATGGATCAGGCGAAGGCACGGGCGAGCCACCGAACGACTCACGGAACTCTCGGAAACGATCCACGACCTCATCGAATAGGCGACTTCGACCAACGGCATCCTCGTCGGCAGCGACCTGACCGTCAGTAGAGGTAGAGGTAGCGTCACCAACCGGCCCGCGAGCCGAAGGATTGAGGAGGCCCCATGCACACCGGACAGCGCCGGGGCGACGTGGACGTCCTGATCATCGCCGCGATGAAGCAGGAGTTCGACGCCGCGAAGGCGGTTGCCGGTCCGGAGCAGTGGGTGGAGCACGGCGTCGACGGCGCGGCTCCGCACTGCACCGCGAAATTTCGTACCGGGAACGGGCAGACGCTTTCGGTGGCGCTCGCCCGCCCTACCAAGATGGGTGGGCGCGGCACCGGCCCCATCGCCACCACGCTGACCGACCTGCTCCGGCCCACCTGCCTGGCGATGTGCGGCGTCTGCGCGGGCAACCCCGGCGCCACCGCCCCGGGCGACGTGATCGTCGCCGCACCGGCCTACGAGTGGGACGAGGGCAAGTACACCGGCGGCGTCTTCCGCGCCGATCCCCAGCAGTTCCCGCAGGACACCCGGTGGACCCGGGCGGCGCAGGACTTCGATCCTTCGGGTCTGCCGAGCCACGGCGTGGCCACTGACGAGGAGGCCGCGGTCTGGTATCTGGAACGGCTCTACCAGGGCCGGAATCCCCGTACGCATCCGGCCCGTGAGCGTTACTTCCCGCCGTCGACCTGGCAGACGCGGCTGGAGCGGCTGGAGTCCGGCGGCTTCATCACCTGGGCGGACGCCGGCCTGGTGTCGACGGACGCCGGCCTGGTGTTGACGGACGCCGGGCGCAAGCGCATCCAGCGCACTCTGTACGCCGACGTCGACGGCCCGGAGCGGCTGCCGTTCGCCGTCTTCGCCGGGCCGATGGCCAGCGGCAGCGCCGTCATGTCCGATCCGGAGATCTGGGACCGGCTCGAAGTCGGCCAGCGCAAGCTGCTGGCCCTGGAGATGGAGGCCGCCACCATCGCCACGGTCGCCCACGAACGGCAGGTTCCGCACTGGCTGGTCGCCAAGGGCGTGATGGACCACGCGGATCTCGACAAGGACGACCGCTTCAAGGCGTTCGCCGCCAAGGCCTCCGCCGAGGTGCTCTTCGCCCTCCTCGGCAAGCTGCTGTCCCCCGCGGCCCCATCGCCCGGACCGACCCCCGCGGCCCGGGAGGTCCCCGGTCGGGTGAAGCTCGAGGTGGCGCGGCGGCTCACCTACGACTGGCAGGACCTGGCCGACGTCGTCGGCGTGCCGTCGTACGAGACACGCCGCTTCCGCGCCGGTGACGAGCCGCGCGAGCTGTGGGCGTGGCTGGCGGCGCGGGGTCGGCTGTCCGACCTTCCGGGCGCCCTGGCAGACATCGGGCGTACCGACCTTGCGGACCTGCTGCGTCGCTACCTCTGACGGCCTCAGACCCGCGCCCGGGCCATCACCTCCTCGTCGGTCAGTGGGCTGCTCGGATGATGGCTGAGGCACATCGGCGTACGCGCCTTGTGCGGTGCCTCGCCCTCGAGTGCGATGTAGAACTCGCCCGGCGTGAGGTTGCCGATGTCCGGTACGTCGCCGCCCTTGACCTTGGCCATCTCGCGGGCGGCGTCGATCTGGATGGGCACGCTCAGCCGCCCGAAGAAGTGCGTCGCCGCGTTGCCGGGAATGCGATTGTGGAGGTTCTTCGGCGCCTGGGTGGCGAAGATCAACCCGAGGCCGTACTTGCGTGCCTGGGAGGCCAGTGCGAGCGTGCTCTGCGTACACGCGGTCATCGCCCCCGAGGGTGCGAAGGTCTGCGCCTCATCCATGACCAGCAGACCCAGCAGCGGGCGGTCCTTGGCGGGATTCTTTTTGATCCATGCGAAGAGGCCCATCTGCAGCTGGTTCACGAACCCCTGTCGGGCACCGTCCGCCGGCAGGCCGATGAGGCTGACGACCGAAATCCGCGCCCGCTTGCCGGGCGACGGGGTCAGCAGCGTGCCCGGGTCGGCGGGGGTGCCGTCGCCACCGAAGAGTGGATCGTTGTCCATCGAGGCGGTGAGCGTCTGCGCGAGACCTGCGGCGATCTTCGCCGCGTCGTCGAGCCCGCTGATCCCCTCCGGCAGGTCGGACAGGAGCGCGATGAGCCCGCGGATGTCGCGGCCGCCCTGCCGAGCGAAGTGCTCGGTCGCCCGGCGCAGCACGGCCATGCCGAGATGCACCCGGGAGGTGCGGCCCACCAGGCTGGCCCGGGGAGCGAGGGCGGTCACGGCCGACTCCACCGCCGCGCTGAACTCGTCCGGATCGTCGAGCACGGCGCGGAAGTCCGGCAACGGCTGGAAACTCAGCGGGCGGCCGGATTCCCGCCGCGGCGTCCAGGTGATCACCTCGGTCTCGGCCAGGTACCGGGCCGCGCGCTCGGCGTCGCCCGGGCCCCAGCCCGCCGGTGGTTCCGGCCACGGGTCGCCCAGCCGCGCGAGGTCATTGTTGGGGTCCAGGACGATCGCCGACACGCTCAGCAGCGCGCACTCCTCCACCAGCCGGCGCAGCAGCACCGTCTTTCCGGAGCCCGACGCGGCGAAGATGGCGGCGTGTTTGCGCAGCGCCGGTAGGGATAGCGGGACGGCAGCCCCGTCCTCGCTGCCGAAGCCAATGGTGAATCCGGCCGCCGGTGCCTCCGCCACCGAGGCGGCCGTCCTCTTGGGATCGTCGCCGGTCCACGCGGCGGCGTCCGCCAGGGCCTCCTTGAACAGCGTGATCTGTTCGGCGGGCCGGTAGCTGACCAGCCACGCTTGCAGATGTGCCGGGTTCTCGTCGCGCAAGCCGTGCAGTGCGGCGAGCACCCGCAGGTCGGCATCGTCGACGCCGAGGGTCACCCCACCGTCCCGCTCGAGTTGCCGGACCACCTCCTGGGTCTTGGCCGACTGGCTCCACGGGCCGTTGCGCAGCAGGAAGAGCTTCCGCTTGGCGACATCCGAGGTGAGACCGGCCGCGGTGCGGGCCCGGCGGATCCGGTGGAGCGCGGCGACGCCGTGGTGGGTATCGCTGATCGCCCGGAAGGACCAGTGCATTTGATCCTCGGTGCGGCCCTGGTCGGGCGAGGTCGCCCGCTCCAGCTCGGAGCGCTCGTCTAGGTCGCGGCGCAGGCGGGCGTGCAGATCCGGCTTGGAGCTCGGCGGCGGATCGATGCTGAACCGCTCGCCTCCGTCGCCCCGTTCGGCGATCCAGGCCTGCAGGCCGGCCGCGAGCAGGGCCGGGAACGAGCTGTCCTCGGTATCGCGCTCGAGCGGCGCGGTGACGTTCGCGATCCGCTTCAGCTTCTCGAACCGCTCCCCGATCCGGGCCAGTTCGTCGTCGGCGATCGCGGGCGCGGTGTTGGCCGGCGCCTTGGCCACCTGGTCCTCGCTGGGCACGTCGCGGAGATGGCTCAGCTCGCGCACCTCATCGTCGATCAGGCAGGCCCGGATGTGCCGGTCGACGTCGACTAGCAGCCGGCGCGGCGTGTACTCCCGGGCCTCCGCGAAGACCTGCGCCCGGATGGGCCAGGTCGGATAGGGCGGGATGAAATCGACGGTGGCGAAGCGAGCCGCGAACCGCCTCGCGATTATCTCGCGCGCGATCCGCTGATCACGTATGCCCTGCAGCGCCATGCAGCGGCGAAACCTGGGCGAGAACGACGTGGGCGCTCGCTTCTCGATCAGATCCCACGTCGTCGAGAGTGTGGCCACGACCGTCAGTGTTCGGCGGGTCGTGTCCCGCAGATCAGTCAGGCCGTTGGCCAGGCTCGTCGCCACCACCGCCAACCGGAGATCTCGTCCGGCGGCGGTTTCTCTCGCTACGTCCTCCTGCAGGGCTGCCTGCGCGACGGCCGTGTCGATCTGATCGAACGCGATCACCGAGGGACCGGTCAAGGCCAGCAGCCAGGAGATATCGCGGACCATCTCCTGGGCTGTCCGCGATCGCATGCGGATTCCCCAGGCTTGGCGCTCGCCTGCGATCCCCTCCTCGCTTCCCGCGAAGAAGTTGTCGGCGACATCCTGGTGTTCTTCGTTGTCCGAGGCGCGCAAGGCGAGGGCTCGCAACGTGTCCCGGCATTGATGCGCGACATGGCTGTCGAACTCCCGCAACCCGCTGACAAACGCGTCCAGCGCGGCGCGGGTCAACTCGGTCTCCCCGATCACCGCCCGCCGGTCGGCCCGGGGCGCGCCGATCCGGGACGCCAGGCGCCGCAGCAGCAACCCCAGCTGGGTCTCCCCGTTCGGCAACTCTCTCGCCAAGCCGTCGAGCAGGAAGACCAGGAGGCCGTCCCAGAAGTTCCGGCCGTCAAGGAGGCTGATCAGGAAGAAGTAGCCACCCTGTTGCTGCACCTGCTCGCGCACCCAGCCCAGCAGATGCGTCTTGCCGGTGCCGTGCCGGCCCTCGAGAACCAGGCCGATCGGGCTCGCATCGGCGCTCGCCTCGGCCTCGGCGATGCCGTCCCGCACATCCCGGA
>Ga0307515_10011208_pt1 | contig 17036 bp, 17 predicted proteins | sample 17_EM_MG_FD_194513 | JGI IMG/M metagenome (GOLD analysis project Ga0307515, IMG submission 194513) | Populus trichocarpa ectomycorrhiza microbial communities from riparian zone in the Pacific Northwest, United States - 17_EM | ecosystem: Host-associated > Plants > Roots > Unclassified | place... | reverse complement strand
GCCGGCCGAAGTCTTCCTCACACATTTGCAAGACGGGGCCTGATCCCCTACCCTCAAAATTGGCATGATGCGCTTGGGTTAGATTCTCCAAGTTGAAGTGTCCTGTTTCTGCAAAGTTGGAATGTCACACCCCCCGCATCTGAATGACGTCCTGGAAATGCCTCCTGCCCAATCAGTAAACCTTCGCTTCGCCCATCGGCTTGGCTGGGTCCGCCGCCTTGAAGTCCGCCAGCAGCCTGGTCGTCGCGTTTGCGAAAAGGGTTACGTCGTTACCGATCGCAACGAAGGTGGCTCCAATTTCGACATAGCGCTTGGCCAGCGCGAGATCCCCGATCAGGATGCCTGCGGCCTTGTTGAGCGACTGGATGCGTCGAAGCGCCTTTTCCACTTCCGCCTGCACCTCCGGTGCGCCTGACTTGCCGAGATATCCCATGTCGGCGGCAAGATCGGCGGGGCCGATGAAGACGCCGTCCACGCCGTCGGTGGCCGCGATCTCGTCGAGCGCGGCAAGCCCCGCCCGGCTTTCGACCTGCAGCAGCAGGCATATTTCGTCATCCGCCGTCTGCAGGTAGTCGGGAATGCGGTTGAAGCGTGAAGCTCGCGCCAGGGCTGCGCCGACGCCGCGCACACCGTGCGGCGGATAGCGGACGGCGCTGACCAGCGCCCTGGCTTGCGCACCGCTCTCGACCATGGGAACGAGCAGCGTCTGCACGCCGATATCGAGGATCTGCTTGATGAGCCACGTCTCACCGACCGGTGGCCGGACGATCGGATGGCTGGGCGAACCCCGCAACGCCTGCAATTGGGCGACCAGAAGCGGAATATCGTTCGGCGCGTGCTCGGCGTCGATGAGCAGCCAGTCATAACCGGCATCGCCGCAGATTTCCGCCGTATAGGGATTGGCGAGCGCCTGCCATAGGCCGATCTGGGTCCGCCTTTCCTTCAGCGCCTGCTTGAAGAGATTTTTCGGGGCCGGCATGGACCTGTCCTATTCGAAAAAGAGGCTGACGGAGCCATAAGGCCCGAAGTCGCCGACAATGGTATCGCCGTGCCGCGCCTCGATGGGGCGGATGAACGAACCGGCCAAAACGATCTGCCCGGCTTCGATGCTATCGCCATATTCCGCAAGACGGTTGGCAAGCCAGGCGACGCCCCGCGCCGGTTGGTTGAGCACGCCGGCGCCAAGGCCGGTTTCCTCAACCTCGGCATTGCGGGAAACGATTGCCCCCATCCAGCGCATGTCGATCTGGTCGGGACGAACCGAGCGGCCGCCAGTGACGATGCCGGCATTGGCGGCATTGTCGGAGATCGTGTCGAAGACATTGCGAGCCTTCTTCGTTTCGGGATCCAGCCGAAGGATGCGGGTGTCGAGAATTTCGAGCGCCGGGGTCACGTAGTCAGTGGCGTTCAGCACGTCGAACACCGTCACATCAGGCCCCTTCAGCGGCGTCTTCATCACGAAGGCGATTTCCGCCTCGATGCGCGGCTGGATGAAGCGATCCTTCGGCACCGTTGCGCCGTCCTCGAACAGCATATCGTCGAACAACACCCCGGAGTCCGGAATGTTGATGTTCAAGGCATATTGCATGGCCTTGGATGTCAGGCCGATCTTCCAGCCGATCGCTCGGCGGCCCGCCGCAATCTTCCTTTTTATCCACGTGCCCTGAATGGCATAGGCATCTTCCATGGTGATCTCGGGATATTTCAGCGAGAGAAGCCCGGTCTGGACGCGGCTGCGCTCTGCTTCGTCGAGGCTTGCGGCTGCCGCTTCGATCTGGTCATTCGTCAGCACGTCAGAGCACCTCGTCGGCAATGGTGTTACGCAACAGGCCGATACCTTCGGCTTCGATCTCCACGACATCGCCCGGCTTCAGCCAGATCGGCGGATCGAAGCGGGCACCGGCACCGGTGGGCGTGCCCGTAACGATCACATCACCGGGCACCAGCGTCGTGAAGGTGGAGATGTAGGCGATGATTTTCCGGAACGAGAAGATCATCCGGCTGGTGCGATCGCTCTGGCGAACCTCGCCATTGACGCGGGTCTCCAGCTTGATGTCGGCAAGCTGGCTCTCGTGCGTAAACGGCACGAGCCAAGGTCCGATGGAGCCGGATGCATCGAAGTTCTTGCCTTGCGTGACGTTGAACTTGGCGTGGCGAACCCAGTCGCGCAGCGTGCCTTCGTTGCAGAGCGACAGCGCCACGACATGGGAAAGCGCTTCGCTTTCAAGGATCCGGCGTCCGCCCTTGCCGATAATGATGACGATCTCGCCTTCATAGTCCAGCTGTGGGCTTTCCGGAGGCCGGATCAGCGGCCGGCCATGACCGGTAAAGGAGCGCGGAAAACGGATGAACAGCGACGGATTCACCGGCGCCGACTGACCGTCCTTGTACTCCTCGTTGCGATCCGGAAAGTTCACCCCGACGCAGATGAGCTTTTCCGGTGCGGCGATCGGGATCTCATAGGTGATCTCGCTCACCGCAAAATCAGGCTGCTGACCCGACGCCGCGTCGACGAGCTCGGCGAAGCCGTTGTCGGCCACCACCTCTTTCAGTGTTGGCCAGCGCTCGCCGAAACGGGCGGAAAGATCGACAACGCCTTCCCCGACGATCAGGCCATAGCGCTTGCGCCCGCCGATCGTGAAACTCGCAAACTTCGGTTGGGTCATCCGCTCCTCTTCTGACTACTGTATGCCGCCGAGGCAGACATATTTGATTTCAGTGAACTCCTCGATGCCGTAGCGTGAGCCTTCGCGGCCAAGCCCGGAAAGCTTGACGCCGCCGAAAGGCGCCTCGGCCGTGGAAATGAGGCCGGTATTGACGCCGACCATCCCGTATTCCAGCGCCTCGGCAACACGGAACACGCGCGCAAGGTCCTTGGCGTAGAAATAGGAGGCGAGGCCGAATTCCGTGTCATTGGCCTGGGCGATCACATCCGCTTCGTTGGTGAACCGGAACAACGGCGCAACCGGCCCGAAGGTCTCTTCCTTCGCAACGGCCATGTCCCGCGTGACGCCGCTGATAACAGTCGCCTCATAGAACGTGCCGCCGAGCGCATGGCGCTTGCCGCCGTGGATGACGCGCCCGCCCTTGGAGACGGCATCGGCGACATGTTCTTCAACCTTGTGCAGCGCCGGTTCGTCGATCAGCGGGCCAAGGACCACACCTTCGTCAAAGCCATTGCCGGTCTTGAGGTTGCCGACCGCCTTGGCAAGCTTTTCGGCGAAAGCATCGTAGACGCCATCCTGGACGTAGAGCCTGTTGGCGCATACGCAGGTCTGGCCGTTGTTGCGAAACTTGGCGATCAGCGCACCTTCGACCGCCGCATCGAGATCGGCATCGTCGAAGACGATGAAGGGCGCATTGCCGCCAAGCTCGAGGCCCAGTTTCTTGATGGTCGGCGCAGACTGCCTGTAGAGTTCCGCACCGACCTCGGTGGAGCCGGTGAAGGTGAGTTTACGCACGGTGGGGTTGGCGGTCATTTCAGCGCCGATTTCCCGGGCGGAGCCGGTCAGCACGCTGAACAGACCCAATGGCAGGCCGGCGCGCTCTGCCAGCACCGCAAGCGCCACCGCGGAGAACGGCGTCTGCGAGGCAGGCTTCAGCACCATGGCACAGCCGGCGGCGAGCGCCGGTCCGGCCTTGCGTGTGATCATGGCATTGGGAAAGTTCCAGGGCGTGATCGCAGCGACCACGCCGATCGGCTGCTTCATCACCAGAATGCGCTTGTCCTTCTGGTGGCCGGGCACGATGTCGCCATAGAGGCGGCGAGCCTCTTCGGCGAACCATTCGATGAAGCTGGCGCCATAGGCGATCTCGCCCTTGGCTTCCGCCAACGGCTTGCCCTGTTCCAGGGTCAGGATCCGACCGAGATCATCCTGATTTGCCATCATCAGTTCGAACCATTTGCGAAGGACAGCGCTGCGCTCCTTGGCAGTGCGGGCAGCCCAGGCGCGTTGTGCCTGTTCCGCAGCCGCAATGGCCTGCCTCGTTTCCGTCGTCCCGAGCTTCGGCACATGGCCGATCACCTCGCCGGTCGCCGGATTGGTGACTGCAATCCCCGTGGCCGGGTCCGCCTCGATCCAGCGGTCGCCTACGAGTGCTGCCTGCCGGAACAAACCCTTGTCCTTCAATTCCATGATCAGTTCTCCCATTTCTCCTGCATCGTCGGCAGGAATGCACCGGCCAAGGTACGAACCCGCTCGCGGAGAAACAACCCCGGTCAGGGTGCTATGATCGGTTGCGCCTTCAGTAGCGGCTCGGTGGTCGCCGTGTCGGCAAACAGGCTGCCATGCTCGAACCATGAACGCGGTGCCGGCGCGCCCCATAACGTCTGGCGCTGCGGGTCCTTCAGGTCCCATCTGATCGGTTCCAGATCGGGATCGACCGTCTGATAGTCCGAGCAATAGATCTCGATGCGATGACCGTCCGGATCGAGAATGTAGAGGAAGAAGGCATTCGAGATACCGTGACGGCCCGGGCCACGCTCGATGTTGGCGAGGTAGCCGGTGGTCGCCATCAGGTCGAGCAGATCGATGATGTTGAGCGGTGTCGGCACCCAGAAGGCGGTATGGTGCAGGCGCGGACCGACGCCGTTGGTAAACGCCATGTCGTGCACGCCACCCTTGCGATGCAGCCAGGCGGCCCACAGCCTCTTGCTCTCATCGTCCTCGGTGTATTCGGTCACGCGGAAGCCGATGTCGTTGTAGAAGGCGACGGACGCATCGACATCCGGCGTGAAGCAATTGAAGTGATCGATGCGCAACGGTTTGACGCCGTGATAGAGCGCATATTTCTGATGGATCGGCTCGAGACGATCCATCTTGTGATAGAATTCGAGCGGAATGCCGAAATTGTCGGCCGTACGCAGCGTCCGGCCCTGATAGGGGCGCTCGACCCAGGCGGTCTTTTGACCTTTGGCCTCGAAATAGGCCTTCGCCTTGTCGAGATCGTCTTCCGCATAGACCTTCAGCGCGAGATAGTTGACGGCCGAAACCTCGCCCTTCTTCAGGATGACGCAATGGTGGCCGCGCTCTTCGAGCGCACGAAGATAAACCGTGTTTGCATCCTCGTCCGTCACCTGCAGGCCGAGCAGATCGGCGTAGAAGGTCCGGCTGGCGGCCAGATCCTTCACGACAAGCTCGACGTGGCTGAGGCGCACCGTATTGAAGGCGGGGTATAGATTGAACTGCGGCAGTGGCATCGGTTCCTCCTCAGGCCCGGGCGGACGTTGCCGTCCGGCAAGAATAACTGGTTCATAAGATGACCGCGCCACTCACGGGCAGCGCGGCGAAAGTGCCTCTTTTCCGGGACGGATCAGCCACCGAGCTTCTGGATGGCGTGGGCTGCCGTAGCGAAGGCGATGTTTTTCGTCTCCATGTAGAAATCGAACGACCAGTCGCCGCCGTCGCGGCCGATGCCCGAGCTCTTCACGCCGCCGAACGGTGTGGGCAGGTGCCGGACATTTTCCGAGTTCACCCAGATCATGCCGGCATCGAGCGCCTCGGTGAAGCGGAATGCACGCGTCACATCGGTGGTCCAGAGATAGCCGGTCAGGCCGTACGGGACGTCGTTGGCAAGCTTCAAGGCCTCTGCCTCGTCCTTGAACGAAATCGCCGTCAGGACCGGCCCGAAGATTTCCTCCTGAGCGATGCGCATGCCGTTGTTGGCACCGGTAAACAGCGTCGGAGAGACATAGCAGCCGCCGCCCGGACCATCGAACTTGGCACCGCCGGCCGCGACCACCGCGCCTTCGGATTTGCCGATCTCGATATATTCCAGAACTTTCTTCTCATGCACGGGATGCACGAGCGGGCCGACCACCGTTTCCGGATCGAGCGGATGACCGACCTTGATGCGCCTGGCCTTTTCCGCCACAAGCGCCGTGAACGTGTCGTAGATGCTTTCTTCGACCAGCAGGCGCGAAGACGAGGTGCATCGCTCGCCGTTGAGCGAGTAGATCATGAATACCGCAGCGTCGGCGGCGCGCGCGAGATCGGCATCGGCAAACACCACCACCGGGTTCTTGCCGCCGAGCTCGAAGTGGACGCGTTTCAGCGTATCGGCACCTTGCTTCATGATCATCGAGCCGGTGCGGCTTTCGCCGACGAAACCGATGGCTTTGATGAGCGGATGCTCGGTCAGCGCCCTGCCCGCGTCTTCGCCGAGGCCGTTGACGAGGTTCCAGACCCCTTTCGGCAGGCCGGCGCTTTCGGCGATCTCGACGAGCAGGCGGGCGGTCAGAGGTGAAAACTCGGCCGGCTTGTGAACGATCGTGCAGCCCGCGGCCAGCGCCGGCGCGATCTTCCAGGTGGAAAGCATAAAGGGCGTGTTCCATGGCGTGATGATACCGACCGGACCGATCGGCACACGCATGGTGAGGTTCACTTGCCCGCCAGTGCGCAGGCTCTTGCCATCACGGGCTTCCGGCGCGCGATCGGCAAAGAAGCGGAAATTCTCCGCCCCGCGCAGCGCGGCCTTGGCCATGAATTTCAGTGACTGCCCGGTGTCCATGCATTCGACAAAGGCAATTTCCTCCGCACGCGCGACGATGGCATCGGCAATCTTGTGCAGCAGCCCCTTGCGCGCTTCACCGCTGAGAGCTGCCCAGGCTGGAAAGGCATCGCGCGCGGCCTTGGCGGCGAGATCGATATCGGCGGCCTTGCCATGCGCGACCTTCACCAGCGGCTTCAGATCGACCGGCGATATGGTTTCGAACGTCGTTCCATCGAGCGCCGGCACTGCCTCGCCGTTGATGTGATTGAGAACGCCCCTGTCACCAAATCCGGCGAGGTAGGACTGCGCCTTCTCTATGTTTTCCTCAAGTCTGGACATGTTTTCTCCGTATTCCCGCCTGGCAAGCGGCCCACCGTCCCGTGGCTTTGGGTGTCTTTGTGAATTGGTCGCGGGCGCTGCCGTCAGCTGGCCTTCTGTCTCAAGCGCGGATGAATGGCATTCTTCTTCCAGCTCAGATCAGCATCGATTTCCCGGATCTCAAGCGACAAGGCGAAATGTGGGGTGTCGAACAGCGTCGACAATTGGTCCGTCACCGCCGCGAAGATAAGCTCGCCCGTACGCTTCTTGTCCTCATCGCTGCGGCCGACCCCGATGCGAAAGGACATGTCGACGAAAGCATTTTCATGCGCTCTATCGGCAATCGCATAGGCCTCCGCGCGGAAGGCGCGCACGCGGACCGCCCCGATCTCGAAGAGACCGGTTTCCAGGATCGTGGCAAGAATACGCTCGCAAAGCGCCTGGAAATCCACCCTGTCGTCCAGGTTGGACGAATATTCGATACTGAAATGCGGCATCACTCCTCCGGTAAGGCCAGTCCTCATCCCGCCAATATAGTTATCATGTTAAATATATTGGCGGGAGTGTCAAGCACCCTGGCCGAGTTCTGATGCTCTCAGGGATCAGGCCTTCAGCACTCCGCCGGCGGCGATGATTGCATCAGGAGTATCGACGTCGAGGTGGGCGGCGGCGCCGATATCGACGTCAATGATGGGAAGGTCCGAGGCTTCGATGATGTGGCGAGCGCCCACGTCGCCTGTGAGCCGAAAGACCTCACTCCGGAGCGATTGCGGTAGAATAACCGGGTTGCCGCGCTTGCCCTGCGAGACGGCACGAACGATCGCCTCTCCGCCCGATGCGCGGAAGGCATCAATAAGCGTTCGGAGGTCGGAGGCGGTAACACCAGGCATATCAGCCAGCATCACGAGCACGCCGTCGGCTGGGCGGGCTTCGGGCGCGGAGAAACCGGCAATCAGCGAACTGGCCATCCCCGAGGCATAGTCGGCATTGCAAGCAAGGCGGACATTCAGGCCGGAAAGTGCCGCCGCAATCTCCTCCTGGCGGTGCCCGGTGACGACAGTCACCGAAGCTGCGCCGCACCCCAGCGCCTGTTCGGCAACGCGCCGGACGAGCGGCACGCCCTCGAATTCGGCGAGCAGCTTGTGAGATCCGCCTTGGCCCATGCGGCTCGCCCTGCCGGCGGCAAGCACAATGATGGCGACGGAAATCACGGCAGATGCTCCATCGAAAGGGAGCACTCCGGCCGGCGCAGTGCGTTGATGATTTCGGCCAGGATCGCCACCGCGATCTCGGCGGGACTGGCGGCGCCGATATCGAGGCCGATCGGCGCGTGGATTCTGGCCAGTTCCCTCTTGCTGAGACCTTCCCGCTCCAGCCGCTCGAGCCGTGCTGCATGCGTCCTGCGGCTCCCGAGCGCGCCGACATAGAAGCAGCCGACCTTGAGTGCAGTGGCAATCGGATCATCGTCGATCTTCGGATCGTGGGTCACGGCAACGAGAGCGGAGTATCGATCCAGCGGGTGTCCGGCCAGAACATCCACCGGCCAGTCGGCCATGAGATCGACACCCGCAAAGCGCTCAGGCGTCGCAAAGGCCGTACGCGGATCGATGATGCGGACCCTGAAGCCGGACAGTGCCGCCATTTCAGCCAGAACCTGACTGATATGAACGGCGCCGATCACGACGATCATCACCTGCGGCAGATGGGGATTGATGAAAAGGCGACGGCCATCGACGTCGACCGCTCGTGCGACACCCGAGCGGAAGGCCGTGGCAACCGCTTCGCCGAGCGCGCCGTTCATGGTCTCCCCTTCCCCGATGACCCAGCCTTCGCCGCTGGCAAGATCGGTCACGTGGACTGCCGCCCGCCGTTGCTGCCGGGCAGCGTTCAAGGCTTTTAAGGACGCAAGCTGCATCAGGCGAGCCTTTCGAGATAGACCCGGATTCGCCCGCCGCAGGAGAGACCGACACGCCAGGCCGTCTCATCGTCGACACCAAATTCCAGCATTCGAGGCTGCCCGGAGGTGATGACATCCATAGCCTCGGCGATGACGGCGCCTTCGACGCAGCCGCCGGAAACCGAGCCTTCGAAATTGCCGTGCTGATCGATGATCAGGTGGCTGCCGGCTGGCCTCGGCGCCGAGCCCCATGTCTCGATCACGGTGGCAATCGCTACGCTGCGGCCCTCCTCCTCCCACATCTCCGCGGTCAGCAGAGGGTCCAGATTGTTGGATAGCGTCATCCCGCCTGTCACATTTCAAACCGCCAGATAAGCGTTGCGAACATCCTCATTGGCATCCAGTTCCGCAATCGTCCCGGAAAATCGTGTTCTGCCCTTCTCGATAATATAGGCCCTGTCGCTGATCAGCCGAGCGAAATGCAGGTTCTGCTCCGAAATGACGATCGAGATGCCTTGCTGCTTCATGATGAGAATGGCTTTCGCCATATCTTCCACGATCTTCGGCGCCAGTCCCTCGGACGGTTCGTCGAGAAGGACAAGCGCCGGGTTCCCCATCAGCGTGCGGCTGATCGTCAGCATCTGCTGCTCGCCTCCGCTCATGCGGCCACCGGGACGTGTGCGCATCTCACCAAGATTTGGAAAGATCTCGTATAGTCTTTCCGGCGTCCAGGCAGACCGTCCTCCGCGGGCAGGCTGGCGGCCGACGAGAAGATTTTCCTCCACGGTCAGATCGCTGAACACCCGCCGGTCCTCCGGCACGTAGCCGAGACCACGCCTCGCGATCTGATGCGTGTCCAGCCGGGAAATATCCTCTCCCATGAAGCGGATCGTACCGTTTCGCGTTGGCAGAAGACCGATCAACGATTTGAAGGTCGTCGATTTTCCGGCACCGTTGCGCCCGAGCAAGGCGACCACCTCGCCCTCACCGACAGTCAAACGGACATCGAAAAGGATCTGGGCCGGGCCATAGCTGCTGTTCAGTTTATCGACATCCAGCATCATGCATGCTCTCCCGAATAGACCAGTCCTTCGCCAAGGTAGACGGCGCGAACCTGCGGATCTCTCCGCACATCCTGTGGTGCGCCTTCGGCGATCAGAAGCCCCCGGTTGAGAACCATCAGACGATCGGCATGCTCGAAGACGACATCCATGTCGTGCTCGGTGAAGAGCACACCGACGTTGCGCTCGCGCGCAATTCGCGCGGTCAGCTGCATCAGGGCGATACGTTCGCGCGGCGCCATGCCGGCAGCCGGCTCATCCATCAGGAGCAGCTTCGGATCGTTGGCGAGCGCAATGGCCAACTCCAGACGCTTGACGTCGCCGTAAGCAAGTTCGGCGCAGCCGCGATCCGCCTCCGCCTCCATGCCGATCAAGGTAAGGATCGCCTTGGCATCGTCGCGATAGGCGGTTCGAGTGATGCCCGTCATTGCGGCAAGACGGCCAAAGCCGGAACGGTGCGACAGCAAGGCGATCTGAACGTTTTCAATCACCGTCATCGACGTAAACGTCGCCGCAATCTGGAACGTTCTGCCGACACCGAGACGCCAGATCCGGTTCGGCGACAGACCGGCCGTGTCGGTCCCATCGATCCGCACCCTGCCGCTGTCGGGGGTGATTTGCCCGTTCAGCATATTGAAGCAGGTGCTCTTGCCCGCGCCATTCGGCCCGATGAGTGCGAGAAGCTCTCCGCGCTTCAGACTAAACGACACGCCGCGCACGGCATGGACGCCGCCATAGGACTTGCCGAGATTTTCGACTTCGAGGAGCTGTGTCATTCGGCAGCCTCCGCATTGACCGAATTGGGTGGAACGGTCGCGCGAGAGGGCGACCAACGGTTTGCAAAATAATCCGCGAAGCTGCCGACGATCCCCTTCGGGAAGGCGACGACGAGAACGACGATCAGGCCGCCGAGGACAAGACCGGACAGGTCGGTCTGGCTCATCAGCCAGATCGACGATGCCTCGTAGACGATCGCGCCGACGATTGCGCCGGATACGGTGGCAAAACCGCCGAGCATCACCATGACAAGCGCATCGATGGAGTTGGGAATAGACAGTACATCAGGAAAGACGTTGCCCTTGAGATAGGCATACAAGGTGCCGGCGAGGCCCGCGAAGGCAGCGGATATCAGGAAGGCGACATATTGCGTGCGCTTGCGGTCGATGCCGATCGCCTCGGCCCGAAGCTCGGAGTCGCGGACCGCCCGCAATGAATAGCCGAAGGGCGAGAAGGTCAGATGACGCAGGATCAGAACGCTGGCCACGGTCAAAACAAAGACCATCCAGAAGAAGGCCGACGGCGTTGAAGCCCAGGCGGATGGCCATACTCCAAGCAGCCCGTTATCGCCGCCGGTGACGGATACCCACTGGAACGCAACCGACCAGACGATCTGTGCAAATGCCAGCGTCAGCATGGCGAAGTATACGCCGGAGAGCCGGACGCAGAACCAGCCTGCCACGAGAGCGCCGCAAAGCGCCATTGCAGGGCCGGCAAGAAGCGAAACCTCCATCGGCAGCTGCAGCCATTGCACGCCGAGTGCGGCACCGTAGGAGCCGAGGCCGAAGAAGGCCGCGTGTCCGAAGGAATCGAGCCCGCCCGTCGACATCATGAACTGCAGACTGACGGCGAATATGATCGAGATCATAATCTGCGCTGCGACATTCAGGCCGTAATTGCCAAGGACGAGCGGCAGGCAGCAACCTGCGGCGATAGCGATGGCCGCCAGTATTCTGCCCCGTTGCGACAGCGGCTTCCACGGACGGATCATTCCGCCGAGCGTAGACGGAGTTGCCTTGAAGGGTTTGCCGAGAAAGCCCCACGGACGGAAGACCAGAACGACAGCCATCACGACGAACATCAGAACCATCGAGATCGTCGGAAATGCGAGGATGCCGAAGGCGTTGAGTTCAGCCACCAGAATGGCTGCCAGAAACGCGCCGGTGATCGAGCCGAGCCCGCCGATGACGACGACGACGAAAACCTCGGTGATGATGGACAGGTCCATGCCGTGGGTGACGGCATCCCGAGGAAGCTGAATGCCGCCTCCGAGCGCTGCCAGAAACACGCCGAGCGCGAAAACCCCGGTAAAGAGCCATTTCTGATTGACGCCGAGCGCCGCAACCATGTCGCGGTCCTGCGTCGCTGCGCGGACGAGAACGCCCCATCGGGTCTTGTGCATGACGATCCACAAGAGGCCCAAGACCACGGGTCCGAGCGCGATCAGGAACAGGTCGTAGGTCGGCAGCGCGCTGCCGAAGATCGAAACGGCTCCCTCCAGTCCGGGAGCTTTCGGACCGACGAGATCTTCCGGCCCCCAGATCAGGAGCACGATATCCTCGACCATCAGGGTCACGCCAAACGTCGCCAGCAGCTGAAACAGTTCGGGAGCGCGGTAGATGCGTCTCAGCAGCAATATTTCGAGAAGGGCGCCAAGCACCGTCACGATCATCGCCGCGATGAGCAGGCTTGCCCAGAACCCGATGGCGCCGTCAAGCCGGGTGGTCAACGTGTAGGCGAAATAGGCGCCGAGCATATAGAAAGCGCCATGCGCGAAGTTCACGATACGCGTGACGCCGAAGATGATGGAAAGACCGGAGGCCACCAGGAACAGCGAGGCCGCGTTCGCAAGGCCGGTCAGGAATTGGACGACATAGAGTTCCACGGTCTGAAGCTCCGGTTGGAAGGACCAGCGCGCCGCAATCAGCGCGCTGGTTACGGATATGGCTTCTGTTCTCTATTGTTGCGGCCGCAGTGCTTTTGCGGCTTCCTCCGATGGGAGGAATTCGTCACCCGTGTGATAGCTATAGTCGATCATCACGCCCTTGCCATCCTTGACTGCCGTCTTGCCGATGTAAGCGCCGAGCGTTGCCTGATGATCGGCGGCACGGAATTTGAACGGCCCGAATGGGGAATCGACCTCGACGCCCTTGGCAGCGGCAATCAGCGCGTCGGTGTCCGTGGAGCCGGCTTTGCCGACAATCGCAGCGATCGACTTTATCATCGTGTAGCCGACCACCGAGCCGAGACGGGGATAGTCGTTATACTTTGCCTGGTAGGCCGCAACAAACGCCTTATGTTCTGGCGTGTCGATCGAATACCAGGGATAGCCTGTCACGATCCAGCCTTCGGGAGCTTCGGCCTTCAGCGGATCGAGATATTCCGGCTCGCCTGTGAGGAAACTGACGACGGAGCGGTCCTTGAAGAGGCCACGCGTCGTGCCTTCGCGCACCAGCTTGACGAGATCTGCACCGAAAGTGACGTTCAGGATCGCTTCCGGCTTGGTCGCTGCAATCGCCTGGGCCACCGAGCCGGCGTCGATCTTGCCCTGCGGCGGCCACTGCTCTCCGACGAACTCGACATCCGGGCGCGCCTTTTGAAGCAGCTCCTTGAAGACCTTGACCGCGGACTGGCCGTATTCGTAGTTGGGCGCGATCGTGGCCCAGCGCTTTGCCGGCAACTTGGCGGCTTCCTGCGCGAGCATTGCCGCCTGAACGTAGTTAGAGGGACGCAGACGGAAGGTGTAATCGTTGCCGTTTGCCCAGGTCACAGCATCGGAAAGCGGCTCGGCGGCGAGATAGAAGACTTTGCGCTGCTTGGCGTAGTCGGCAACCGCCAGGCCGATATTGGAAAAGAAGGAACCGGCAATCAGCGAGACGCCTTCGCTCTGCACCAATTCGTTGGCGGCGGTGACGGCATCGCCGGGCTTGCCGCCGTCATCGCGCGAGATGACAGTCAGCGTGTTACCGTTGACGCCGCCGGCGGCGTTGATTTCCTCGACGGCCATCTCCCACCCCTTGCGATAAGGCTCGGTGAAAGCCGGCAACATGGAATAGCTGTTGATCTCTCCGATCTTGATCTCGCCGGCACAGGCTGCGGACAGGCCGAGATGCGCCGCGAATATGCCTATGGCTGTAACGTTAAACAGTCTGGACATGCTGAATTTCCTTTTGTTCCCATTATTGATCTTGATGCACTGCTTGGCGAACGGACGTATCTTCAGTCAACTGTGCGACAGGCCTCCGGTTCGCATCGGAACAGGTCGCAAAAGCGGCGCGCGACGTTCCCATGTCGCACGCCGAGCGCCTCTATCAGGCGCGTTTGTACTGCATTTCCTTGACGGCGATGTCGCCATCCAGAACCATCGGTTCGTCATCGAGGAAGAGCGAGCAATTGCGCATCGGAATGTCGAGATGGCATGCCGTGTCGTTGGGTCCGCCCAGCTCGTTGTTCGGGCCGGTCGAGAACATCACGTTGCCGTAGAAGGATCGGGGCTCCATGCCCATGCCGCCCGGGAATTCGCCAGGCACCATGCGATGCCACTTGGCGTTCTGATTGAGGCCCCAGCCGACATGGCTCATACCCATGCCACGCGGATCGTCGAAACCTGCCATGTAGGATTTGACCAGCTCGGCGTCGAGACCGCCGCGAATGTCGGTGATCCAACCGTTTTCGATCGTATAGATAATCGGGTCTCGCACGTAGATATTCTGCGGCAGCAGGATATCGCCCGGAGCAACGACGATCGTACCGTCAACGCCGTCGTCGTCACCACCGGTGAACACGAAGCCGGACGGCCAGTGATCCCAGCGGCCCGGCTCGTCGGTGCACGCGTATTCCGTGATGGCGGGATAGGTGTTGAGCTTGTAGGTCACATCCGTGCCATGCGCAGAGGTGATCCGCATCACCTTCGCCTTGGAGAGCAGGTCGCCGGCAAATTCGACGCGCTCGCGCAGTTCCTTTGTCGGCAACATGCGGGCGAGAAGCTCCGGCGGTTCCACAGCAGTCAGAATACGCGTGCCGGACGCCTGGATCGCCATCTGTTCCGGGCTGAAGAGCAGAAAGATGCAATCAATCAGCATATCGGCGGCCTTCAGGGCCTCGACCGCTTCCGGCATGGCTGCCAGTCCGGTCTGGCCGACCGCCCATGCACCTGCCGGTGGCACCGGCGGCAAACGCATGTGATACATCTTGGCGCCAAGACGCATGCCCGCCGCCATGAAGGCGTCGGCGTAATCGAGGCGCTCGTTGCCTTGGGTAAGGACGATGAGCTTTTCGCCCTCGTGGACGCCCGACATCTTCAACTGATGCAGGCAGATTTCCGTGAAGCTGAATTGATCCATGCTCGTTCCCTATCTTGTTTGAAAGCTTGGGTGTTTCGCCCAGTTTACGGACAGTCGGACTTGACCTTGGCGATTTCGGCGATCGCCTCCTCCCTCGAAACAACATCGCCATACTTGCTGTCGATGTCGAAAAGGTTGGCATTGTGCGGATCGGGATGGCGGTCGCCGACGCAATCGCGCACGACGATGGCCCTGAAACCGTATTGAACGGCATCGACGGCACTTGCCCTGACGCAGCCGCTGGTCGAGCAGCCGGCCATGATGACCGTGTCGATGCCCTGGGCGTGCAGATGCGACGCCAGACTGGTGCCGAAAAAGGCGCTGGCATATTGCTTGACGATGACCAGCTCGCCCTTGTCGGGCTCGACGCCGTCGCAGAACTCGGCAAGAACGTTGCCCTCGACCATCGCCTTCATAACAGGCGCCTTCTTCACCCACATGCCGCCATCGGCGCAGTTTTCGGCGAGATAAAGAATGCGGGTGTGGATAACAGGAATGCCTGCCGCCCGCGCAGCCGCCAGGAGGGCCGGTGCTTTGGCCACGGCATCAACGACGCCAGGCGCATAGAGCGGCGCCCCTTCCACCGTGTAGGCTTTGAGGAAATCGATCACCAGAAGAGCCGGGCGCTGGCCGAAGCCGATGCGGTTTCCCCAGACACCCTCATAATTGCTTTCCGCACTCTCAGTCATCACAAACTCCTCAATATGCGCCTGACAGAAGCGCCCCGGCACCCGGCACGACAGCCTCCAGCCCCAGCGACTTCAGCATGCAATAGGTCGTAGCTACAGCGGCGGTGAGGACCGGCTTGCCTGTGAGGGCCTCGACCTTGGCGATCACAGGCAGCGACGGCATCTGCACGCAGGCCGAAAGCACGATGACGTCGACATCGGAGAGATCGAGCGTCTGGACGATGGCAGGCAGGTTTTCCGGATCGTGACGGGCGACGTCGAGATTATCCGGGATTTCGAGCGCCCGCCAATCCATCACCTGGAAGCCCTCTTCGCTGATGTAGTTCACGACGAGTTCGGTAAGCGGCTTCATATAGGGCGCGACGACGGCGATCTTCTTCGCCTTCATCACCTTCAGGCCCTCGATCAATGCGCCGGCGCTGGTGACAACAGGAATATTCGTGTCGTTTTCCCTTGTGCGGCCGGTCAGGCGCTTCTCCGACTGCCGGTGGTAGCCGAGGCCCATCGCCATGATGGCGACGAGGCAGGCATATCCAAGGACATCGACGCGGGCATCCGAGAGTTCGATGGCGCAGCGGTCGGACTCGGCGTCCATCGCCGCCAGTTCCTCCTTCACCACCTTCTTCATCCGCATGCGGCTGGAATGGAAGGTGAAGCGCTCCGGCCGGATCATCTGGCGGGCCGTCAGCATCGCCGGGATTTCCGTCTCCATCGTGGTGTTGGAACTCGGCACGATCTGGCCGATACGATAGGGTTTTTGCACGGACGGGCTCCTTTAATGAATGAACGGACGCGCAATTCAGCGCCTCGCTTCGGCAACGAAAAATGGCGGACCACAGGCCCGCCATCGGCGTCTATCGGGAGAGAAAATCTCCAAGTGCGTCGAAGAAGCCGCCGAAATCATCCCAGGGGATCATGTGGCCGGCATTTGCCACGTGGGTGATTTCGATGGCGGGATTGATGCTCGCTATCTCCGCCTCGTCTTCCGGCGCGATCACGCCGCCACGCCCTGCGACCATCAGCATCGCCGGCTGCTTCAGCTTTCCGAAATCCGGAAAGATCTCGTCCTTGTGGAAATCCTCGAAGGCGGTGACGATGGCCGGTGCGTAGCAGGTGTGCAGCCATTCGGCGCGCAGCTGCAGCTGGCTTTCGGTCCATGTCGGGCAGAACGCTTTCATGCCTTCCGCGTCTGTTCCTCCGAGAGCCAGGCGAATGCTGTCGACATACCAGGTCAGCTTGCTCGGATAAGGCCTGCGGCCGGGGCCGGAAACGGGAGGATCGACAAGAACGAGACGCGAGAAGTCGCTGCCTGACGTTGCCGCGCGCATCGCGCTGCGCGCGCCCATGGAGTGGCCAAGAAGTGCCGGGGCAACGAGACCGAGTGCTGGCGCAAAGCCGGCGACATCGGCTGCCATAGCATCGAGGCCATAGTCGAGATCCGGACCGGTCGAGGAGAGAC
>Ga0307515_10011207_pt1 | contig 17037 bp, 15 predicted proteins | sample 17_EM_MG_FD_194513 | JGI IMG/M metagenome (GOLD analysis project Ga0307515, IMG submission 194513) | Populus trichocarpa ectomycorrhiza microbial communities from riparian zone in the Pacific Northwest, United States - 17_EM | ecosystem: Host-associated > Plants > Roots > Unclassified | place... | reverse complement strand
TAGAGGACTGTAAATTATTAATAAGGCTAGTTAAGGTATTTATAGGCTTATAATAGGTATATTTATAGGGCTTTACTTTCTAGTAAGCCGTAATAAGTTTGTTATATAGGAAGTCGTCTATTCGAAGCTTAATATTAAGGCCGTACTATAGGTGCTAAAGGTCTTTAATAAGAATTTATAGGCACTCTATAGTTAATTTTTCGGTATTTTTATTAATTACGGTCCGTAACTTAATCGCATTTTATTAGGTAAGGATATCGCGCTTATATTTAGGCCCTTTAAAGTAATTACGTATAGCTTTATATAGCTTATTAAAGGGAACACTAAGGGGGTTACTCTTAAGGTTAGTGTAATAGTAGTTAAGGGCTAGGCCGCGTAGTATAGTAGAGTAGACTTAGCTAAACTCCTATTTAGGAATATCTGCCTTCTAACAGAGGTCTATAAAGATAGTTAGTTTAAAGTTAAAGTTGTTATTTTTACTGCTATACTTAGATTTGTTAGTATAGAGCTTAGCTAGGTTAGCTAGCTCCTTATTATAGATCTTTACTTAGGTAGTTTACGGATCTATAACTTAAGTAATAGAAGGGTTTTAGTCCATATTTTAGTTTACGGGGGTATTATAGTCCGTAACTTAAGTACTAGGTATACTTTAGCCTATAAAATTAATTCTAAAATCTCTTTAGTCTATAGGACGAATTTAGTTAAATAGGTCGTCTATAAAACCAGAGATCTTATTAAGTTTAAAAGAGGTAAAGAGTTTACTGGTTTTAATGTAATCTAGAATCTACTCTTTAGTCTATTCCATTTAGTCCTTCTTATATAATATATTATATAGAGACCATATAATAGTAACTTATTTATCCTTTTTAACCTATATACCTTAGTAACGTAGAAGGGTTTATAGGTTATAGGTAGCTATAAGGTTATAAGTCTTAAAGATAGCTTTCGTAAAGTCCGTAAAGTCTTCCTTATATTATTTCTATAGATCGTTATTTAGAAGCTTAAAGTATCCGTATTTAAGGATTTTAAATTTAATATAGTTGTTAACGCCGTTTATAGACATAAGGTTAACTCCCTAACTCCACTTCTTTTAACCTTCGTTAATTTGCTTGCTTATATCTGCTATATTATATAGTGTAGTATATCTATATAAGCTGTAACGGGTAGTAGTAGCTTATAGCGGGTAGAGGAGGTCTTGTAACAGTCCATAAAATCAATTAACAGATCCGTAATAGTTTAAGAGGTCTTATAATAGTCCATAAAGGTAATTAACAGGTCTATAATAGTTTATAGGAGGGTAAGAGGTTCCATAAAGGTCTATATTCGCGTTTATAAACTTCTAGTAAACCGTATTAAGACTTAAATAAGTATATAGAGTTAGTAATAGTCCGTAATCCCTAACTTCCAACCTTCTAGTAGGTCGTACTAGGATATAAACGGGTAGTCGCTATTGTATATCGCTTAGGGGAGGTATTAAGTAATTGCTGATATATGCGCGCTTACTAATCAGTGTTTGTATTAACTTAATAATATAAGTAAGCCATATCCAGGGGCATGAAATACGTATAGTATCGTATGCTCTTTTAGATGGTGGTAACTGTCGATTCTATTAAGGTAGACTACGTAGTCTATATACTGACGCGCCTCCCCCCTGATTAGTCAGCACTTTATAAACAAGTGGTTGGTGCACCAAACGCGTAGTTACGCGTTTGGTATACCACGTGCTGTAATCATACACGATCTTTTGCAAACGACTGTATTCCCAAGCCTGTTTCCACTCCAGTTCAAGTCAGCCTTTATCAGTATCTTCTCTTTGCTTCCGTAATTGTTAGATGTTGCTACCTTGTGGCCGAAGCACTACATGCCTAAATTCATTGCGCAGCGCTACTTTAACTGTTGTGCATGCCGGCACCGACTTGCATATGTTGTAGATTTTGCCTCCTACCATTCAATCATTCCACGAATTTCACCTCCGGAAACTCCTTGCTCTCGCCATCTAACAATTTCCCCTGACTCCTATTCAACACAAAGTCCAAGAATGCCTCTACGTACTTTCCAATAACGTTCATTGCCCTCTCTCCGTCAATACTTCCGATTAGGTTCACAGTTCCCTCCGGTAACATTCCAACACCGCCTAATTTCGTTGCTATCAACGGCAGATCACTGAAAGTATAATGCGCGCTGCCAATCAACTCCAGCTCCCTTTTCCAACCAGTTAGATGAGGCCACAAATCTGCCCACGTGCTGTCAGTACTGAGGTTCTTACCCTCATGACCGAAGAGAAGGACTGGCTTGTTCGTTCCTATCTCAACAGCGGAGCCAAAGACACTGCCATCAAGATTGACGCCTCCGAGAAGTCGTGAGTCATTGCTAAGTGCAGCAATGACACCTGCGCCGCCAAGTGAGTGGGCAAACGCCGCGGCTTTTCCGACCGCTTTTACAGAGCCGCAGGCATTGCGGCCCAAGAGCGACTGCAGAAAGTCTAGAGAGCTAAACTGATCGATCACGAAGCTCAAATCTTTCGCCCGAGTCTCCACAGCCAATGGGATCTGCGCGTCGCTAAGGTTCAGCCCTAGTACCGTCTCGCCGGAAGGGAATTCGACAATATCGGTATCATAGGGATGGTCGACCGAAATCACCGTGAATCCGGCGCTCGACGCAGTGGCTGCCATTGCGTTGTACAGATAGCGCGATGTCCCCAAGGCACCAGAGAAGAGAACAAGCGGGAAGGCATCTGACTGATGGCGATTGCCAGATGACGCAACAGCGCAGGTTTCGAGAGTTAGGTTCTTGAAGGTACCAATGGGGATGCCATATGCGGAGTACTTCGCATCTTCGTAGGAGGCTGTGATGGAAGGCATATACGGGATCGTGGTATAATTTGAGCAGTGCTTGGCCGGGTGAAAAATAGAGATCATAATGGCGCGGGGTTGTGTGGATGAGGCGAAAGGGTCGAGGCGAGTGTGGTCGATGAGTTTTGTGGTGGTGATGGAAACGGGGAAGTGGCCGGGTTGGATCGATGAGGCTGCAGAAGAAATAGAAAAAGATGAGAGAACCATGGCTGAGAATGCAGCGAGGGTATTAGAGGATTTTGATAGGAAAGCCATGTTTTGAGGAATGATTGAAGCTCCAAGATGATATGAACGTTTGAGGTGTCTGAATCTATATTTCGCCGCGCGCAGATACTTATATGTCTTCATGAAAATATGTAATGGTTTGAGCTCAGGTCTCTATTACGCAATCAGGGAATCAAAAACCCAATAAAGCTACAGTCGAGCGCCATTAGCAATGTCCGGAGTCGTATGCTGTGGAAGAAGTCAGGATTTGTAACGAATCAGAGAAGAGCGCTCAAAGGTTTCCTATTGCAGCTAGCCCTAGCCTTGCGCTTTAGGCTCCGCCGCAACTTTGACCTACGTAATCCCAAGACTTTGAATTGCGTCCAAATACGAGCCGCGTTCATACAATACGCTTTTAAGATGATTGATTTCCCTTGTTTGCCTTTGACAAGGTGGGCATGCTGTCATGTCTCTTCTCGGCCCCCTGGACAAGCGCCTCATTGTGCGGAGATGTAAGGCATGCCAGCGTCGAAAGATCAAGGTATCCTTTTAATTCCTCGAACGCTGAAAATGAATGGTAGTCAATTTTATTAACGCTCTATAGTGCTCCGGTACGACACCATGTGCATATTGTTTCCGCACAAACCAAGTGTGTGATCGGGCGTCCAATTCAGTACACCAACAACCTCGTCATGGAGCTGTTGTATTTGCCCCACCACAATCTGGAGCCACAGCCCTTAAACCCAATAGCGGCTTTATGAGAGAAAAGCCGATCCGTCACTTGGAGCCCTGGAGTGATCCTGGTGATCAATTCGTCGCTCATTTCTTTTCGACCTTTCTTACCGTAAACGACTTAACCGGCAGATCATGGAGAGGCCTGGATTCCCATCTCAATGATCTCTTACACAATTCTTCTGCTCTGCGAGATGTAGCTATTGCCCTTGCTGCGCTCGATAGCAGTCGTATGCCACATTCGACTAAGAAGTGGGAAGGTGGCGTTACATTGAAGCAAAGAGCTTTGACGTCGTACTCACGCGCTATTCGTGATATAAAAGGTCTACTTGCGTCTCCCGCTCGATTAGGGGAGTCATGGGAGAGCGCGACCTGGGTAACATTCTTTCTTGGGATTTTTGAGGTAAGCGAGATTTCCATATTTCCTGCACTAGGTAGTTCAATAAATTGCTTACGGCTCTAGCTCATGCTTGAAACCTCCGAGATCAACTGGGAGAAACACTTTCTATACGGGACATCCCATCTGCTCCGACTCAAGGGCCCGAAAAATTGCACGGACGGTCAGGGGAAGGAGCTTTTCCTAACCCTTCGGATCTTTGAAATTTCGCGAGCGCTGATTTATATCGACTCCTCGTTCCTCTGTGAGCCCAATTGGGTAATATTAGCACAGACGCTAAGGGACGGTGTTGGCAATGCGTGGCATCCTAAAGAGGCAATATACGATTTGATGCTTTGCTGCTCGAATCTTTGTATTAAGTAAGCTAAACCTTAGACTCAATGTTTGAGGCAAATAATCCGCTAACACTCGAGCACTATATAGAGCACTTCGGTACACCCAACAACCAGACCCACGCGATCCTTTCGTTGGCCTGTCTCTCGCTACAGAAGGTGCTCGATTCCGGCAATGCCTTTCCGAGTGGTATCAAAGAGCTCAGCTGCGGCCCTTTTCCCAGCAACAACTTCTCAAAAACGTCGAATTACTCCTATCTCTGATATACTACTCAGCCCTCTCGATATACTTGTCCGGCATCTACGACTACCAGCTATCCTCATTCCCTCTACCTACAACATCTCTCCCCACCCTTTCCCGGTATCAGGTTGAAGAGCACCTATCCTCCATTATCAAACTGACGAATCTCGCACTGAAAGAAACGAATTTGATGGGTCTGCTGTTCCTCTTTCCATTACGTGTGGCTGCTGCTAGAGCCAAGACGGCGGAAGATCAAGCGCAAGTTCTGGAACTTTTTCAAAGAGTGCGGAAGAAGGGTTTCGCAATTTTAGAGGTCTTTGAAGTGGAGGTTTGTAGGCTGTGGGAGGCGCATTGATAGGTGTTAAGAGGGGATGCGTGGAGCCTAAAGGCCCTAGAGGCGGTACTACCAAGATTCGAGAATAGAGCACTTAAACCTATATGGCGTTGTTCAAGGTGTACAAGGGAAGGGTCACTCGTTTAGTCATCGTAATGCCACATGTTTTGGATGAGTGTCTGAAATACTTCAAAATAAGCTGTTCATAGGAACTTTGAGAGTTCTCTGGGGTATCTGAAGCCATCCACAGGAGGATGCTCGGGTCACTCAGAATTTGATGTGTTTGATAGCAAACTGGACTAACTGATATTCTGAAATCTCTGACAAATCTTCGGACAAATACATATGCAACCATAAGAGAAGTCAAGGGTATTTATATATGCACCCCACATCAGGCCCAAACGAAACGCCAATTCTCTCCCAAAAAGCGTCATTGCATTCATTCAGTCATAACAAAATCATATCATGCTCATCACCCCAAGCCTACGTTCTCCAGAGATCCTACTTCCGCCCCCTCGCCTTCAACCTCCCCGCCAAATCTCCCACCGCATTCGCCCAACACCCCATCTCGTCAATCCCCCTGACATCGTCGCCGACAAACTGCCCCAAGAACTCTCCCATCTTGTCCTCCTTGTACTTCTCTCCGTAAACCACTTCCGCCCTCGCACCAACACTGGCCTCAATACCGCCCGTCCCGATGCCCACCCCGACCTCGAAGCTAACCTTCACCTTCGTCTGCAGGCTTGGCAGAAGCATACATGGGCGAATGGCGATGCGCTCGTCACCCAGGATGACTTCGTCGGTGATGTAGCAGTGGGAGAGGCAGCGGACGCCCTCGGCTACTGCGAGCGCGGTGGCCCATCCGTTCCGGATTAGGTTGAGGAGATCGGGAATGCGTGTCTGGCTCTGGGGGAGGCATTGCAGATGCGCTCGGAGCAGCTGGAGGAAGAAGCGCTTGCTGGTTGTTAGGGGCCGTGGGTGCGGCGTTGCTGAGTCTCCAATGTAGGTCAACGAGATCGGGGAATTAGGGGTGTTGGTGTTGGTGGCGAAGGAGGTGGGATGGAAGAAGAGTTGGAGGTCGTTGAGGTGGGCTAGGGTTAACGTAGATGGAGAAGACGAAGCTGAGGCAATGCTCCAGCCGTGGTTGAATTCAAGCGTGGTGACTTTAGCTGCAGGGGTTTAGCCAGACTTCAAGTAGACGATGGGATTAGGAAAGGGTTACCCTTGAAGGCGTTTACTTCGCTTGAAGACCAACCGCGGCATTCCTCGCGCACACGCTCAGCAGCCTTGATTTCTTCCGTACATTCCATCTTGCGTTCTTTGACCGCTTCGATAGATGCCTCTTTCTGGATAAGCTCTTCTTGCAGCGACGTGACCAAGCGTTTCTTTTCCTCGATTTCTGCATCAGCTGCAGTTAGTTGCTCCCGTGCTGCTTCAAGCTCCTCGCGATCGCAGCTTGTCAGCTCGTCCTGTCGTTGTTGGAGCTGTTTGCACTCGGCCTCTAGCTCTTCATGCTGGGAAATTAAAGCGGGCAACACCGCCTCCAGAACCTCTTCCTGCTTCGCCAAAATGGTATCATCCTGGTCAAACTCCTCTCCAGTCTTGATAAGAGCAGCTTTGAGGTCACGAAGCAGAGTACTCCGCCATCCATACCATATCTCCTTACTTTGCAGTCTAGCGTACGTTTTCATGTTCTTGAACTGGTTGTCCATGACGTAACGCTGGTCAGGAGGAGCAGACATGTATTCGTTGAATAGCGCTGGGTTTTCCTCGTATACATCTGCTTCGATTTGGCGGACGACATCCTTGCCGCCGGAGATGTATCGCTTTAGCTCATGACAAGCCTGTAGGTTGGGGTTAGTGGAAGTGCTCACGGGCCGGACAAGTCGCAACTTACGTGTTGGTACATCTCATATTCAGGAATAATACAAGCGGCAGCAATGACAAAATCCTCCAAAGAGTCATCTTTCTCATCACCTTCATGTCCACTAACACCCTTACCATGAAAGGAGGGTGGGACGGCTGTGTGGCGGCGTTTCGTAGTTGTGAGGTCCATGAACCGGATATTGGTCATGTCAAGGAAATCTTGCAGTGGAATTTGTTCGACTTCCTCGTCTTCCTCATTTCCCGTGAGTTGCTCTTCTGCTTCCTTTGGCAGAGACTCGTTTCCAAAGACAGCACGCTTCTTCGGGCTGACACTCTTCCTTGGTGTCGGAGTTTTTCTAGGTGTTGGTGGTTTCTTTGGAGTCGCTGCTTTCTTTGGAGTTGTTCCACGTTTGACGGGTGATGTTAGCGTCTGCTTTCTTGGTGTAGACAGCAACTTGATAGAGTTGGTAAGAGCTGTTGTGCTCTTTACGACTGGCTCTTCCCTAGCCGAAGGAAGCGGACTATATTGCACAGTCGGGGGTGATCCCAGGCGTTGGCTAATGCTGGGCAAGATGATCGGATCGTCAAAAGCTTTTGGTGTGGAGGCGGGCTCATCTTTCGATGCGCTACGTGTTTGCTTCCGAACAAATGGTGAAGGCTCGGCTTCAATGGCAGTCTGATTCTGAGGGGTAGACTGGACCTCTGGTGTTGGAGTGGGTAGGCTTTTCCGCGCAGGTCGCCGTGGAGACTTTTGGGGAGTGGCTTTAGCCGGCTTCACCGGACTTGGAGAAGGCTGTGAGAATTGTATGTCCGATATTCCAGGACGTCCAGGAGATTTTCTTGGCGATGCGCTCCGTGCCTTTGGTGTCTGATTCTTTGGAGTGGTCGGCTTAACGGGAGTTGTTGGCTGCGGCCCAGCCCCTTTGATACCCCCTATGATGGCGGTAAACTCCATTGAAAGATCCTCATTACCATCTTCACTCCCATCGAGCTCTGAAGTCTCGTCTATAGCTGTGATTCCTTTTATACCACCAACAGCCATAGTGAAGTCCATCGTTTCATTACCAAATGGCAGATCAACACTGCTTCGGCGGTTTGTATCATCTTGTGACTGGTTGCCTTGGATTCCTCCGATGGCTGTTGTCAGATCCATCGTCTCGTCTCCGAGGGAGGAGTCTTCCACAGATGACCGGCGTCTCCTGATACTGCTACGACGGTTTACCGGTCGCTTGGCTGGGCTTCCTTGGGACGCACCAACCATTGATGACCGTCGTCGCTTGAGACCCCTACGACAGCTATCCTGGTCGATTGGGGCAACCTGCTGGATCCCTCCAAGAGGCATTGTCAAATCCATCGTTGCCCCTTTCGCATCCGGACTTTGTGACTGCTGTGGAATAATTCGACCAACAGCACGAGTGATGTCCATGCTCATATCTTCACCATCCTCCTGTTCAAGCTCATCGAGGCCATTAGATAGGCTAGAAATAGCTTTCGCCTTGACAGCCGGAGAGAACGGATCGATGTTCTCCTGGTCATCAAAAGAGGGAAGGTTTCGAGTTGGCTTTGGCGTAGCAGCAGGTTTCTTCGTCCACGGCTTAAATGCAGCAGTGATTTCGTCTTCGGCAATTTCCATTGAGAGATCACCATTCTCGTCAAAGTCAATACAGCGCGTTCCGGCTTGGGCGGCCGCTTGACTGAGCGCCTCTTCTAGTCTGGCGCTCATCCTAGTAGAGTCACTTGAACTGGAATCAATCGTAGGCTCGGCCGCATCCCCAGCATTCAAACTTATCATCGTATCCTCGCCATCGTCGTCGGAAGCCTCCTCGATTCCATCGCTACCTGTAGGAGAGCTTCCGCTTCCACTATATGGACTCGACGAAAACGTGTCTTCCGGGTTGTTGAAGTTCATTGGCGGAATTCCGGAGCTCCGATGACGGCGTTTTCTCTGGTGTAGGTCGCATTGGTTTGCGGGTGAAGATCCAAGTACAGGTTCTTTGGTTTGTTCAGGTGGGGTGGACGGAGGCTCGGCCAAGTCGGAACCTGTAGCTGGAGAAGTCGTATTTGATTGAGGCGATCTGGCGCTTGACGCTTGCGATATTGAGGATGCTCTCCTAGTAGCATCGGACGAGGCGGAGGATGTAGTCGCATCGCGCATGTATTCGATGACATCCCATGTGTGCAATGTAGCTTCGGGAGCAAATGACACGCGTCGTCTCGCTGAAAAGCAAAACATGTTAGCACTAATCGGACAGTCCTAAATCTGTGCCTCATACCTAGCGATTTTCGTCGCGCTTCTCGTCGTTTCTTTTCATCTTCGTCATTGGTAGCTAAGATTGATTTTACGGCAGGTATGAATGCAGACTATGAGACGGTTAGTATTTTTCTAGCACCAGTACACAGAACATAGAATATGCGCGATCGTATACCTTTCGGCGATTTCCAGAGTCTTCCCTCAGCGGAGCGTCGAGAGCTCCCAGAGCTCCAGGCCCAATGCTTTTGCTGCGCACTTTTTTGACGGTTTTCTTTGGAGATAATGCAGGCACATTATTGAGAGAAGGTCCCGCACTGAGACCCTCAGCAATGTTTTCCTTGTCGAAATCCGTCGACATGTTTGTTGTGCAGTTGTCGGCGTTGCAAAGTTGAAGAGGTACTTCCACATGCGCTAGGGAATCGATTAGGTTTGTTTGTTGTTCTTAGGCTTGTTCTCACCTCTCGAAGGGGAATGGTCGTAATTTAGTCATCAAGCGAGCCAGCGGCCCGTGCGCGCCCACGAAGCAAGCAATTTTCGGATTGGCACTTGAGAAGCGACACCGGGTCATTTCAACTACGACAATCTATCCACCTCACCCCTCCTTCTCGGCCAAATACCGATCGCCGCAATCATGGCGACCGAACTTACAGTCCAAAGCGAACGCGCTTTCCAGAAGCAGCCTCACATCTTCCTCAACTCCAAAGCCCAGAGCGGCAAGAGCAAGCGTATCGGAAAGGGTGGTCGGAGATGGTATAAGGACGTTGGATTGGGCTTCAGGACACCCAAAACCGCCATCGAGGGCTCCTACATTGGTATGTCGACCCAAATGCTATCTTGTTGCGGGATTGCGATGATTACAGGTCGTGAATGGAGGCTTGAGGACACTCAAAGTCGGCATGGCAATGTTGCACTAATCTGAGGATGCAAGAATCCAAGGAATCGCCCGCCTTCAGGCCCTCGACTTGTTGCCTACTGGGGACGACGGACTTTGGACTCAATTTTGGCTAACTGTTAAATCTTAGACAAGAAGTGCCCCTTCACCGGTCTGGTTTCCATCCGTGGCCGTATCCTTACTGGAACCGTTGTTTCTACCAAGATGCACCGTACTCTGATTATCCGCCGCGAATACCTTCACTTCATCCCTAAATACGCACGTTACGAGAAGAGGCACAAGAACTTGGCTGCGCACGTCTCGCCAGCTTTCCGTGTGGAGGAGGGTGATCAGGTTACTGTTGGACAGTGCAGGCCTTTGAGCAAGACTGTAGGTCCACTTTTCTCTTTTTAGATAGAAGGAGAACTTTCGCAAATTCTTTGACGAGTGGAGCTTTCAAAATGCAGTGGATGGGGTAATTCACTTTCACGACTGGAACAACTATGCTAACAATACTTCACATGCAGGTCCGATTCAATGTTCTTCGTGTGCTTCCTCGGACCGGCAAGCAGGTCAAGCAATTCAGCAAGTTTTGAATTGGGTTTCTTTAGGTGTTATTCATGGGACACGGCTCTGGGCTCAAGATGCGACACAACGGGAGCATGTAGTTTAGCAGAATCCCTATTCTGAGTGACTACACTTTGACTCTCTTTTGCTGAAGATATTTTGTGACGTCTGCGTGAGGCTTTCAGTATGTCTCTGATCTGGCATCCAAATCGTCGGAGTGAACTTGCGAAGGCGTTGTGACATTTGACTTCTATTATGATAGAGATGGGCTATGACAAGTAGTGTTCTGTATGCTACTGAAAAATGCCTAACTATCCTCAAAAGAAAAAAAGTTGATGGGGTATTTTGTCTCATCACTGCCCAGTAACAACGCCGAAGCGTTGAAATGGGGCGTACACAACTTGACTTCGCTAATGTCTCACATGAGCCCGCGTTTGCTACCTACGCGCGGCATCCTTCCAGATGCTTTTGCATACACCTCGCCCTTGCATGCTATCTCGTTGACTGCAATCCGGTGAGCAAGGCTGTCGATGCCTTTGCTGGGAAGTGATTGATTCGTTTCTCTTTTCCATACCCGTAAGCGCAGATCGCACATCAACCTCAATCCTTGAGCCTTGCTCGACCAATCTCTCAGCTAGAAAAGTTCGCCGTCGCACCAGAAGCCGAAATCTAGCTCAAGTTGTTTGCTGCACGGTTCCATCATGCACTAGGAATGCTGAAACGTGAGCATCCAGCCGATAGCAGCATCTCGAAAACTCTTTTGTGCCCGAACCTCGCGGCTCCGACATGGCTAGTTCAGTAGTCGACCTCACGAAAAGTGATGATGACGTGGTAGAGCTAAGCTCACGTTCATTGCCTGAAGGATTGAAAAGAACGAAAAAGAAGAAGAAACATCATTTCCCCCGGGATATACTCAATCCTGAAGGAGCATCTAGCGATTACCGAATCCTGAAAGGCAGATCCAGTACAGTGATTGAAGTAAGTTCCGGGGATGATGAAGCGCTTCAGGGGGGCACAGCGTCTAGACGCGTAAATCTACAAAGAGAGTCAAAATCGCCCGCCGGAGTAAGGGACAACATACCATCTGGCTTGGATGCGAAAACAACTGCAACTCAAGCTGGACCGTCTACTTCACGTAAACCTATTGACGGCGGTGGACAGAGCCAACCAGGCGGGCGTCCTACGCCGGATCCCGCCAGTAGCATGGCAAACAACTCTGCTTCTGACCCTCCTCCCGTCAGGCCTGGGTCAACTGAAGATATCTCTGAAAATCCCGTCCTCAAGAGTCTCTTCACCAGTCCTCTCCAGACAGCGCAGCCAATCGGCAAGCGAAGGCTAGCCAGCCCTGAACTTGGCGAGAGAACACAGACCACAACGAACTCGCGTGAGGAAGGAGCAACAACCACGAAACTTACAGAAGTCGCGAATTGCGTTCTGGATGAACGTGAAATTGAGCAAACAAACTTAGATGTTGGCGGTGCTACTGAGGGAACGAACGAGCTTAATAACATGAGGCCGAAAAAGGGCATGGGCTCATCAGCATCATCCCTTCAAGTTGAGGATCCCCCCTCGAAACCAAAAGCCAAGGAACATTTAGCAAAGACTGCACGCCCGGTAAAATCTCAAGCCACTTTCCCAATTCGACGCGCACCTAGGCAATCAGAAGAGAGCACGCACCGATCACGTAATGGTTCACGTTCAGGTTCTCATGAATCTGAGCCGCCCAAAGAGCCAGGGAAAGAAATCGCACGACTCCGAACATCACGTTCACCGCTCAAGAATGTTTCATCAATTTCTGTCGCGACCAGCGATCCAACGGGTAATATGGATGAAACTATGGGTTCAAGCCCAAAAGCGCCGGAGGATCATCCCGAGCCTCCTTTAACCGAAGGTATGACAGCAGAAGACACCCATTTTGATTTACGTAGCATGAAATCTCATCACATGGCTCGCATATATATTTTCAATCAGAATGGCAATTGCTAATCGGCCTGTCCAGTGTCAACCAACGCTCCAGCCGAAGAACTCAACATGGATGATGTACCAACATCAGCTGTAACCGTAGAGAACATTTTGAGAAAACACATCGCCAGCCTTCGCGAAGATCATGCGTGCTTTGTGAAGGTAACAATGCGATTTTTCTGCTCTCTTTATCATATTATCTTGCTTATATGATCTCTAGCACACATTACCGCGTCATCGAAGATGTTTCGAGCGCGAGGCAAAGGCAGGGAATCTGGACAAGGCGCAGATAATCCCGAAAGAATTTATGCAGGAAGAATCGCCTTTTGCCGATATGAAAGCAATTCAAGTCCCGACAGTTCCAAAAGCTACAGATGGGAAGTCACTGATAAAGCTTACCCAAGAAGTTTTCTCAGATCGCGCTCATAAAGGCATTAGATCCTATTTGAGTGTTCCATTCACTACCTATAACTCAACTGCAGTCAACATTCCCCCGTATACAGACTATGTCAGCCTGAGGGATAATGTTCTTGCCGAAAATAATAGGAAACTCCTTTATTGGCCTTATTTCGACGATGATGAGCATGAAACCCTTGGGAAAAAGGGCTTGTGGAATGAATTGGATGAGCGATTCGACATGGTCAATGAACACCGGCCACGTCGCCTTCTCCAGGCAGAGCAGTGTAGAGTGTATAGACTATACGCACAGACCTTCCTTGAAGAGATCGGAATCGATTGGAAACACGTCTTGTTCTGGCTACTAGCCGATGACAAGGAGATTACTGTCATTGAGTCTACTGCTTTAAGCGGTGAGAACCAAACTGGAGACCTTGATATGCTGTCATTCATACTTAACCGAGCACCTCATTGCGAGGAAGATTTCGACCGGCGCCATAAAAAGTGGCAGACAGTTCTATCAAGTCTTACAAAACCATCAGCCCACCAGTTGAGACTATCTGCTCACGCTTGTACCGCGTTTCTGAAGCTTTGTGGATTCAGCTTATGGCACATCGCTCGACAAAGTGATGCTGCTCGACCACCACCATCTACCCGACATGACCAAATGAGTGAGAACGCTCAACGCAGTTCTGAATTTACATATCGAAACTTGGCTTGTCGAGTCTGTCATCTGTAAGTGAAGTTTTGCCGATTTGTTCTAATGCTAATGCTGACTACATCAGGCATAATTGCCCTTTCCACGGCGAGATAAGAGAAGAACCTGGTTCTGGCCCGGAATCAGATACAGAGAGTCAGAGCAGGTACACTTCTCGAACACGGATGGAATCAGATATTGATTCATCTGCTTCCGAAATCGATGAGCCTGCAGACTCGGATACAGACTCAGATTCAGAAATTATAAATTTCAAGAAACACGTCAATGCAGCACCTCGTGAGCACCCTGAGAGTGCACTCACAAGTAGTCACACAAGCCACGCGCAGCAGCCTAAATATAGTATCAACTTCTGGCTCACAAAGACCGAAACATATCTACTCCATAAACGCCGCCCGTTTTACCCTTGCAGCCATGAAGGTAGCTGCGAAGAGGCTCACTGCCGCTGCTTCCGGGAAAAAATTGCCTGCGAGAAAACCTGTGCCTGTCCTTCCTCTTGCAAGCGACGGTTCCGAGGCTGCACATGCGCGCGTGACAGCCGCGTCCGAGTGTGTTGGAAGAATCCTAAGTGCGAATGTTCGATACTAAATCGCGAATGCGACGCCGACCTATGCGGAACTTGTGGCGCTGCAGAAGTGCTGGATCCGGTGAATCGGTATGACGAACATGGTGCGAAAGACAAGTGCGCGAACGTGTATATCCAGCGTAATTTGCCAAAGCGGACATTGCTAGGTCACTCAGAAGTGCAAGGATTTGGCCTTTACATCGGCGAAAAGGTGAAAGCGGATGACTATCTCGGAGAATATAAGGGTGAGATTATCACGAATGGGGAAGCAGGCCGACGTGGCGCAATCTATCACCATCTTCGGACGAACTATCTATTCAATTTGAACAAAGGTAGGCACATCTTTATAGCTTCTTTGAAAGTCGATGATATATTAATGTTAGCAATGGCCGTGTACAGAGCAAGAAGTCGACTCCACGCGCGCAGGCAATAAATTCCGCTTCATCAACAACTCCAACGAGGACAGCATCATAAACTGCTACCCACACGTCATGCTCTGCAACACAGTCGTGCGCATCGGCATGTACGCTAAACGTGACCTCAAAGTCGGCGAAGAGCTCTTCTTCAACTACGGCTACCCAAAAGAAGCCACCAAAGGCTTCTGGGAAAAGGGCCAAAGCAACAGCACCGCGTACAACCGCAAGCCCTCGGCGCAAGTCGTGACGGTGAAGTCGAAAAAGGACAAGTTCGCCTCGGCATCGCTGACAGCCGCCTCCGCCTCGACCACGACCACACTCAAGAAGACCTCGATCCCGACGTCGCGTTCGACGTCGGCCGCGCGCCAGCCCAGGGCTGGCGATGCTAGGCCCCGCAAGAAGGGCGTCGCGGCCCCCCGCCCCGTCCGCAGCATCCAGGAACGCCGTGCGCAGACGGCGCGGGCGCGCGCTGTGCGCCTTAATGCGCTCCAGGCTAGCCGCTCTTTGAACCCTACTGCATCGATCAGCCGGCCTAAGCGCGATAGGGGTTGTTCGTCTACTGTTGGCGGGGAGCGGGCGAGCATGGATGGGGCGGCTCGGCGGAGTAATGAGGAAGGGGACGAGGATGATGAGGATGAGGAGAGTGAGGACGAGGAGTATGTTGAGGAAGAGGAGATTGATGAGTTCGATGTTCCTGTTAGCGATGAGGATGCTGAGGGAGGCGCGGAGGATGATGAGGACGAGACTGAGGAGAGCGACTTTGATGAGGAAGGGGATGATGTGGGGAGGTTGGGGAGGAGGGGTAGTATGAGGGAAGGGAGCAGCACGAGAACGAGGAGCAAGAGCAAGAGCAGTGGGAGGAGAGGCGGTGCGAGGATTGGGGCTGGGAGGAAGAGGAAGAGGGGTGATGATTAGGGGAGTGGGAGGCTTTGAGGAGTTTACACTGTCCGATATCAGCTGAAACTACCAAACCACTTTTCTAGATGCTTACCGTTTTTTTAATGCGCCTCGTCCAACTGCCAGGCTCACTTCCAAAGGTTATTGGAGCCGTCTGGCTTATGGATACTGCAGAACAAGGCAGTATGAAATGATTAGTGATTTTTGGTCCTTCGTAACTCGTACTTGTTGACATCGTGTAGGCTAGGATTGGAGTGCTCTATTATGCTGCCCCTAAGCTTGGCCCGTGGCCTGTTCTCACCATCTCTATTCGACGTCTTGATTACGCCAAAATGACAGTGCGTTAGTATTATGCCGCCTCAATGCCGATGAGGAAATCCCTAAGAGTTACTAGCCTTGGCCCAAAGCAGATTTTCGCCCACTTAACATCTCAATGAATCATGGCCTGTTTTGGATACTGATATTGAAGTGCATAGTCGTGAAGTCTGTTTTACCTGCAATCATCCCGGTAGTTGGCCTTGGTGTGGATTAACTTCCTCCTCAGCTTAAATCTCTCGTCTACATAGGAACCGCAGCGCGGGGGTAATAGTACGTCTCTTGGCTCATGGGAAAGTGTCTGTGGCTTGAATTCGCAAAGGAAGTAGCTAGCACAACTCTGGTTGTAACCATTGAGTTGATGAACTAAGTTGCATGTTCGATGTTGTGACCACGCTAAACTCGCAGTGCTCGCCACTCCATCTGGGCATCCCTGTCCGTGACTTTAGTCTAAACCAGGCCCCCTATGTAACAGCCCGCTTCTTATTATCCGAGCAGTCAGGCCGTCTACCCAACACCTTGAGAACGCTAAAATTGCAGTGCATCATACCGGCTCCTATCCCATAACTAGATAAAGAAGGTAGCTATGCTAAAGTCCTATACAGAGGGGTATATTAGGTAGGTTGTACTCAAAAAATGTAACACGACCAGATGCATGCCCTAGAATAAGAATATTACTCTGGGCAGCCGAACATGTCGCTCGGTAATTAACAGGAAGCCAGAGCACATTCTCCGACTTATAAGTCACCCAAGCCCCTTTTACAAAAAGTCCTTCTACGGAGCTTGGTTGGGGAGAAATATTGTGGGAGAGAAAACTAAGGTCTAACTGTCCTCGATCCGTTTCCAGGTATTCTCCAACGCTAGAGAACGATAGGCTCCTAATTACGACATTAACCTTAAGCGTCTGCCGCGCCGCGCCCGTGGCCGAGTCCCAGAGCCGGACGGTCTTGTCGTCCGATGCCGACGCGACCAGTTTGCCGTCCGGCGAGAAGGCGACGGCGTTGACATCACCCGAGTGGCCCTCGAGCGTCTGCCGCGCCGCGCCCGTGGCCGAGTCCCAGAGCCGGACGGTGTTGTCGCGCAAGAATATGTCGCCCGAGGCCGACGCGACCAGCTTGCCGTCC
>Ga0307515_10011206_pt1 | contig 17042 bp, 15 predicted proteins | sample 17_EM_MG_FD_194513 | JGI IMG/M metagenome (GOLD analysis project Ga0307515, IMG submission 194513) | Populus trichocarpa ectomycorrhiza microbial communities from riparian zone in the Pacific Northwest, United States - 17_EM | ecosystem: Host-associated > Plants > Roots > Unclassified | place... | reverse complement strand
ACTTACGTACCTTACGTATAATGCGTACCTTACGTATAAGGAGGGTTTCCTAGGAGTACGGTTGTGTATTTAAAGGACCACAGTCCCTACTCTAGATAGTTCTTTCCTTGTAGTGATTCTTAGAATATAATTAGAGTTAATCTGTTGGGCAACCACTCCACCAGTTGTTATTACGTTGTTAACTTACTTGCAATACCTACACACCTAGCCCAATAACAGGACCCACCGTAGTACTTGCTATAAGGTTCCGTTACACATAGCTAGGGTAACCGTACGTCTTTATAGTGTATTAAAATTAGCCTTACTATAAGGGAATAATATAGGAAAGGTGCCGCGCATAATATAATTGGCTAATCGCTTAGAGAGAGGTATCTACCGCATAGTAGGGATTTCTAGGCCCGCCTATAGGCCTTACTAATATTAAACCTTGCGACTTAGAAGCTCTAATTTACTAAGATTAGGCGCTAGATTAGGAACTAAAGTATCCAGTATATTATCGTTAAATTTACTATCCTATATATTATTGCTAAGCCTAATAGGTAGATAATTAATAGTAGGAGTATAATTGCCTATAGGAGTAAATACAGCCTACGGTTTAGGAGGGGGGTAAGCTCTTAGGGTACTAGAATTAGAATCTAGCTTATTAATAAAAGGCAGCTAATCTAATATAGAACTATTCTTAGGTAAGCTAGTAAGCTAGTTACTGTATATTTTAACATCGCGGTAATCCGGATAATTAATCTTTAGAAAGGAAAGCCAATATACTATAGCAGAGCGCCTTATAGTATACCGCTTGGTAAACTATTAACTTAGGTATTCGCCACCCTCTACTGCCGTAGGCCTTATAACCAGTATATCGAGTTTAGAAGGTAGCCGTAGTAGCTGCCTCTAAGTCTTTAGTGTGTTCTGGCTAAAGCAGTAGACGTAGCTAGTATAGCGATATTGCTAGCCGCGTACACGCACGACTTGCAGATAAACGTATACGCGCGCAATTAGAAGCTCCTCTACCGCGGTAAGTATAGGTAGGAAGCTAGGAACGGGCCCTAGATTAAGCTCGTTGCCTTTACTAAATAGGGAAAAAAGGGCTAGATCCTTAAGGCTATTGGCGTCCCTAATATAGGCTTTATATACACCGATATTGTTACCCTCTATAACTAGGCCTATTTAAAACCACTACTCCTTATAACGCCTATACATCTCTATACGTTTAGCTTATAGCACACTCCTAAACTTCTTAATTTGCTCCCAATTAATAGCCAAAACGGGTGGTATAGCTGTAGTTAGAGCTTGCCCCAAAATAGGTGGTATTAACGCTGGGGTAGGTATTGCCGTTAGAGAAGGTATTAGAGCCTTATCTGGTATATATAGTGGAGGAGTTTATAAATAAGCTTTACCCTACCGATTTAGAAAGCGGTGCTCCCGTTATATTACTACAATTGCCCTCCGTTACTAAGCAATTTCAGGGGTATCTTAACTGTTCTGGCTGTGAGGTAAAAAGGCGTTCTTAGTACTATTTCTAAGTAGAGTATTTGGCTGGCGCTTTATAGAATAAGTTTTAGTAATAGAACCTAGCTCCGTAAAAGCTTTCCGCTTATTTAAACTATATTTAGAGGCCTAAAGAAGTAAGTAGAAGTAGAGGTAATATATAGGGGAAACGCGCCTTTAACCGACATAATTAACATAGCTTTAAAAGCTTAGTAGATGGGCTATTCTTAATAAAATTAATATAGGGTTATATTAAATAGCACTTGCTGCACCTAATTAAAGCAGGCTCTGCCATAGCTAAGACGCGTATAGTAGTATTAATAGATATTAACAAAAATGTCAACTAAAAGGTATTTTAATGTTCCAATATTTTAATGTTCATCACGTATATTCTGCAAGTAGATACCGCCCGCAACTTTTTTTGGACCAATCAGAAGTTGGCTTAGCAAAGTTTAAAATCTGGATCCGTAAGTATAGACCTCGTAAACTCGGTCAATAAGACTTCCTAGTATATTAGTGCTGCGTGTGAGTAGAGCTTTAGAGCTCCAGATAGGACTTTAAGTAGAGCTTTGAGTAGAGCATCGTGCAGAGCTTTTAGAGAGCCTTGGTAGCGCTCCGTGCAGAGCTCCGTTTAGAGCTTTGTGCGACCGTACAGGGTATTCTTATCCCATCACCCGTCAATTATCTTCCCACGTTATCGATAAGAATTTGGCTAATCAGGAGGTGTGGATTGAGTACACCCTTATCGATAACGTAGTACCCCGATGGGATAGCGGATATCCTACCTATTAGGTGACGTGTTACCTCGCTTATATAACTATATTGTTCTACGCAGCGTATCCGGCAAGTCCTCCATATGGGTAAGCGCAACCTATACCGTATACGTTGGTTAAAATGAAGTTCTTGGCACCGTTTCAATATGCAGCCTTCAATTCAAGCTCCCGTTCTGTATTCCATATCAATCTGGAGCTCTCGTATACACGCCAAAGTGACGACTTCTTGTAATATGGCGACTCCACGCGCCCCGATCGTGATGCTGCTTCCTCCATCTCGCCTGTTCATCTTATACGCGCGTTCCTGTGCACTGCGGGCGTCGCGGGTGTCGCGGGCGTCGCTGTAACTCTACTACGGCTCCTACGGGGGGTGGGCAAAGGTGTAGAAAGTGTTGACCGCAGAGAGGGCGTTGGCCGAGGAGTCTCCATTATTACACCAAAGTAAGGAGTCGCGATAGTGGCGGAGAGGGGCTCACTCGAATCGCTCACCGACGTCAATCACGCATTGTGCGAAGTCAAATCTGGAGCCTCATCTGGAGCCTTACCGAACAATCGCCTTAATTACAGATTCAAATGAGCCATGGTAGTAACCGCCACTAATTACAAAACGGGCGACACTAAAAGGCGCACAGACCGAACAGATTATGATACCCTAAACCTTCACACTCTCCCTCCAAACCGTGAGATTTCAACTTTGCATCTGCAAAACATGGAGAGTCATAACGAATTCAAGAATGTCGATACTGTTTCGGTATGGTGTTCGCAAGGCGCCCAACGGCGCGTTCACGGTCTCAGAATATTCATATTGCATAGCATGGGATTTCGGCGTCTGCAGATGACGAAATAGTAGCGTCACTATACGGAACTCTAATGCATCCAGCCTACCACGAAATGCAGTTTTAATTAGAATGCCTTGCAAAGCTGTACATTAACAACAATAAACATTACCTCTCTTTTCCCTGAATACCGAAGTCTTCTACCAGGTGCATGCGTCCAATTGTGTAACGCGAATCTCCGCCTCAAGGGTTTTCCTCAGAAATCCGTTCAGCTACATCTTCAACGTAACCGTAAGCGTTAACCAATATTGTGGGTTCAACCGTACCGCATGAACGGGAATCCAAAATACCTGACCTGAGTGCATGCTCGTTCTAGCTAAATTACTACATAGGCTTAACGAGATGAAGCTTGGAATGTCTATACCCCTTAAATTTGGCTGCACTTTCACCTCCACCGATATTTTAAAAGTTATTTTTCCATATGCACGACCACAAAGCCACTAATGCCAAGACCGGTGTTGGAAGCTCGGATCAACTTCGTCATGTGAAACGTCCACGTTGGAAGCTCGCATATCGACGAACTCACCCTCTGCCACCAACACGACGCGCATCTCGAGACCACAAGGAATCGAGCATGTCGCACACTACAACCACTACATTAACTGCCTAGTACCTGCACATGCGTCCGCTACGAAGCCTTCGCAGCCCTCCATCCAACTCCAGGCAAACACCTCCGCTAACGCCGCATCGTCATCCCCGGAACCGGCATCAAACTTCCTCTTAATGGCCATGATCATACCAATCCTCCACAATGCTGCTGGCTTAGCGACTCCCACTACCTTTGCTCCGCCCTCATCTACTCCGACTTCCATAGTACCCGGTATGGGCCGGGAGAACTGGTCGTCGCTCATTGGTATCGTGACGGCAATCATCGGCAACATCCTGATCTCGTTCGCGCTGAACATGCAACGGTATGCGCATATACGCTTGATCCGAGAATGGGAAGAGAAGGAACGAATAAGAAAAGGACGAGGAAAGTCATACGGTACAAACCAAGCCACTATTGCGGAAGAAAGAGTCAAAGCAAACCTTACGCCTAGATATAATCCGCCTCAAGACGCCGAGTACAGGCTTGAAGGAGAGGAGGAAGCCCTAGATCGAAATGGAGATGATGAACATCTAGCTAGCGAATCCAACCCTCTAATTGCCTCTCTTCCACCAACCTACTCCCACTCCCGACCTCGGCACAGCCCATCCCGCCCATCTATCGATACAGCAACATCCAGTTCCGCCTCTAGTTCGCGCGCTGAAGCGGCTTTTAAACAGAAGTCGTACCTCCATTCACCGTACTGGTGGAGTGGCATCATCATGATGACGGTCGGCGAAGCTGGGAATTTCCTTGCCTATGGATTTGCACCCGCGTCCATCGTCTCTCCTCTAGGCGTCGTAGCTCTCATCTCGAACTGTATAATTGCTCCTTTTGTGCTCAAAGAGCCCTTCCGGAAACGCGATGGGGTGGGTGTGTTTATAGCAGTGACTGGTGCCGTCACTGTGGTGCTGTCAGCCAGCGACAACAACCCTAAATTAGGACCGGGGAAGATCTGGAAGTTAATCGGGACATGGGAGTTTGAGACTTACCTTGGAATCACAGTTGCAGTAATAATTGGGTTGATGGCAGCTAGCAACAAATATGGCGGAAAGAGTATATTCATCGATTTAGGGCTAGTTGGATTATTCGGTGAGTGCAAATTTCCTCATACTGACTCCTTCCCTGGGATAAGATTTAGTAATTCTCTGCGCCTGAATTGTATTATGTGGTGGACTAACAATTACGTGTTCTACAGGCGGTTATACAGCCCTCTCCACCAAGGGCGTTGCCTCTCTCCTTTCATACACCCTCTGGCGTGCCCTCACCTTCCCTGTTACGTACCTCCTCGTCGCTGTCCTGATTTTCACCGCTGTAATGCAGATTAAATATGTTAACCGTGCTCTCCAACATTTCGACGCAACTCAAGTTATTCCAACGCAGTTTGTGCTTTTCACATTATCCGTTATTCTAGGCTCTGCGGTACTTTACCGGGATTTCAAAAAAACTCCTGGCGACGATGCTGGCAAATTCATCGGAGGCTGTGCTATGACATTTATGGGCGTCTGGCTCATTACTAGTGGTCGACCTCGGCGAACCGATGAACAGGAAGATAGGGACCCAGAGCCTGAAGATGCCATCAACCTTATCAATGGCGAGCGTTACCGTGATTCCGTGGACACGGACGGCCCTGAAGACATTGAAGCCGGCACGAACACACGACACTCCTCCACTTTGCGTGATTCATCCCCTCCAATTGCCATTGGACGAATTATGCACCACGCCTCAGCCTCCGCTCCCTCGACACCTATCATCAAGCTTACGCCTCACAATACCACACACCCGACACCCGCTTTCGAGACACCATCATCCTCCATTCGAGAGGCTCCATCCCCTCTCACTACCAATCCCTGGGAATCCTCTGCACCGGCCTCTCCCTCCCCATCACCAGTCCTCCGCCCCGCCCCAGCACCCTTATTCACCTCGGTCTCCGACCCCGTCCTCCCCACAGATGCCCAAGCCCCCTTCTCAGCCCCTGCAACAAGGCCACGCACGCCAAAAGGCACGACGCACACGGCGGACGCACTGCCTGCAACGCCAGTCACGGCACCACGCCTCCGACGAAGTGGTACCGCAGAGCGGCTCAGCTCGCGCGACCGCGACCACGACCGCGACCGCCTCTCCACGCGCAACTCCATCGCGGGCCCGCTGCTCGCCAGCCCGCTCGGCTCCAGCCTTAGCGCCGTCGTCGCGGAGCTGCGCCGCGGCGGCAGTCTGCGCGGCGGCCACCATCACAACAGCAACGGCAGCGTGGAGCCGCATACGCCGAGCCGATGGCGCGGGTCGATTGCCGTGGACGGCGACGAGCACGGGTCGGACGACGGTGGGCGCGAGCGGGAGATCGTGCGTAGAGGCACTGAGGGCGAGACGACGGGGAGGGGACGGAGTCTTAGTGGGACGTTGGGGGAGCTGTGGAGGGGTTGGAGGGGCAGCGCGAATACGAGTGTGGAGGATGTGGGCGCCGTGGAGGCTGGGAGGAGTGGGAATGTGGGAGATGAGGCGTGGGCGCCGCAGCGGTAATTAGTGTAGCTATTGGAAGGAACTTGGTCCTTTTGAGAGAGATGGGGGCTAGAATTGGTTTGGGGTACAGGCTTGAGGTAAATGGAAGGGGGTGGGTTGTGCATTTTCGGTGCGTTCTTGGAGGGCTGCATAGTATGGCGTCTTGTGGGGATTGGGGCCTTTTCCACCTTTGGGATGTGATTCCCTAACCTTTGTGGATATCGTTCTTTGTTCTCTGCTACTGTTGCAGCCGCTGGACCTGTTGTACTGGGTGGTCTGGTCGTATTTCCAGTCCTGTATACTTGATTTTGCCGAGAGATGGGAGCTCTTACTGTATGCCTTGTAATGGGGGGGGAGCGTTGAATATTCTGCATGATAGGGTGGGTTTCCGCGGGGAGGTCAAGGTTGTCTGGGGCCTTTATACTTCAAAAGCGTACGTATGTGCAGACTGAGTAAATATGGAGACGATCAGGCATCTGTTTCAACTTCAGTAAGCTGGGAGTTTTAATACCCGCTGCATAGCAGTGTGACTGAATGTGCTTTACAATCTGAGGGTGAGCAAAATGGTATTTAGTTCAGACATAACGAATTCCTAAATTGTCTCCTTGAAAAATTTCCTAGGGCGGAACATTTCAGGGACGAGCAGCTCTTAAATGAGGAAAATTTTCTGTTTCCGTGCTTCAAGGTCCTTCATGTCTTCCCTATCCATAAAACCATGCACGTAGCAGTCTCTAGCTAGGTGGTAATATGGCTGGACCCTGTGTCCAGGTACACATCGTTCGCCTGCCTGACGGAGGGGAAACGGTATTTGGCCAGCGGGAAGACGAAGGTTTCCTCACGCGGTGACCATCCGTGACCTCTTAGGTGGGGTCCTATACCTAAATAGCCTTTAGTCGTGGTGAAGAGTGCGGCCGGTAGTTGTTGTTCTGATGGCGTAATCTATTCCACCAATGATTGGGAACTTCGTCAGAGGTTCCAAGAGAAGCCTGCGCATCTTTGAATGGCGAAGATTCTGAGAAATGACACCAGGCTTCATAGGGCATCAATCCAAAGACTTCTCAGACCTCTGATATATCGGAGGCGCTGAAGGGCTGGTTCAAGATTCTTTGTTACGTCATGTCGTTGTCTATTCAACAATATTGGATGGCTATCCTCAGCGGAACTACAGCAGTATGATAAAGCCTTGCGGTTAGTTAGTATGGAATAGCTTTTCATAGAAATGGTGAAAGAATTGAGTACATCAACGACGCTATAGCATGAGATAAACAAAACCTTTATCAAAACCGCAAACCTCAACGTTTGTACGGATATCATGCCCAGTCATCTTATGTCGCTTACCTCATAGCTAGGACTGTCTGTAAGAGACACCACTCACATTGAACCTCATCAACCCATTAACCTATTAGCACTGTAACAAGGCGAATCTCTCTCTTTTCGACGTTGAGAAGAGTATACATATCCCGAAAGAATGTGAAAATTGAGAGGAGCAAAGTTGTGACAGAGACAGAGGTCTCTGGCTAGATTTTGGATATCTTTGAAAATTTTAGACTCTCAACTCTTTTTTCGGTAAAAGTAATGTTTCCGGTGCATGCTCGTTGTTGGTACAGGGGTCGCATACGAAATATATGGGATGATATTATCGTGATAATGTGAGCGCCTGCACCTCCTTTGCCCGTTTCGGTGATCAACCTCGGCACAAATCGAACCCGTATGCAGCCACTCACAATGCGGGGAGCGCGAGCTGGGGTAAGCTCCACCAGAAGCCGAAGCACCTACTAAATATTCGACATGGCCGAGTCAATTGTGTCAGCATCAATTGCTTCCCCTTCTTCACTTATTACCTGAATTTTTATTCCTGAACATTTACGAAAAATTGCAAAATGTCTGAGCTCCTCCAGAACAGCCAGAATGGCCATCTCTCTGCCTCTGCCAGGGTTCCCGCCATCGCTCGACCTTTTGTCAGCGAGAGGGCTATGAAGACGCTGGACCTCGTATGCTCTTCTCACCTTCTTCATTTGCGTTTCTTTCTTCGTCACGGCTCGCTTCGAAAGTCACAATAGCCCCGTACTAACTAAGTCTTGTCCACCAGGTCGAGAAGTTCGTCGAAGAAGAATGCATTCCCGCCGACGCGGTCTTCGCGCGCCAGATTGGCGAAACCACAGAGCAGCGCTTCTCAAGCCACCCGCCAGTCATGGAGGAACTGAAAGCCAAGGCGAAGAAACTGGGGTTGTGGAACATGTTCCTGCCGAAGAACCACTTCAAGGAAGGAGCTGGGTTTAGCAATTTAGAGTATGGGCTTATGGCAGAATATCTAGGGAAGAGCAGAACGGCCAGTGAGGTATGCATATGGTCTTGAGAATGTACAAGGGTGAATATGAAATGATATGGAGTTCGGGAAGCTAAATAATGAGAGGAGCTCATGCTGGGCATAATGCTGAATGTTGCATAGGCTACCAATTGCGCTGCACCTGATACAGGCAATATGGAAGTTCTTGCGAAGTACGGCAATGAAGCACAGAAGAGGAAGTGGCTCGACCCATTACTTAATGGCGAGATCCGCTCTGCATTCTTGATGACGGAGCCGCAGGTTGCATCAAGTGATGCCACCAACATAGAAATGCAAATACAGAGGGATGGTAACGATTGGGTCCTCAACGGATCGGTAAGAGACTCTCATATGGACTTAATTTTCTATGGCCTACATAGAAAGCAAACTGATCTATTACACTCTTAGAAATGGTGGAGCAGCGGCGCCGGCGACCCACGCTGCAAGATTTACCTCGTCCTAGGCAAAACGGATCCAAACAACCAGGATAAGTACAAGCAGCAGTCCGTTATTCTTGTTCCGCATGACACTCCGGGCATCACTATCCACCGCATGCTGTCCGTGTTCGGTTATGACGACGCCCCACATGGCCACGGTCACATTTCATTCAACAACGTCCGTGTACCAACCTCCAACATGGTTCTCGGCGAGGGACGGGGTTTCGAGATTATTCAGGGTCGTCTTGGCCCAGGGCGTATCCACCACGCCATGAGGAGTGTTGGCGCTGTAAGAACTTCATCAATTAACCACATTTCCTCAAATACTCATCCCATCACAGGCCGAGAAAGCGCTAGAATGGTTCCTCGCACGTATCAATGACCCTAAAAAGAAGCCTTTCGGTGAACAGCTCCACAAGCACGGTATCATGATCGAGCGAGTCGCCCGTTCCCGCATCGAAATCGACACCGCTCGTCTCGCAGTCCTGAACGCTGCCATCAAAATTGATGAATCCAACGCTAAAGGCGCTCTCAAAGAGATTGCCGAAGTCAAGGTCCTTGTTCCAGAAATGAACCTGACCGTTATCGACCGGGCTATCCAAGCCTATGGTGGCGCCGGTGTTTGTCAGGATACGCCTCTAGCAAGCATGTATGCCCTAGGAAGGACAATGAGGATTGTGGATGGCCCGGATGAGGTACATATTCTACAGCTCGGTAAGAATGAGAACAAGCGGGGGCCGGCACATAAGGCGAGGATCGAAGCCCAGCAAAAGAAGAGTGAGGGGTTACTGGCGAAGTATGGCATTCAGAAAACGGATCTGCTGCAATTGAATAGGGTAAATGGGAAGGTGAGCAAGTTGTAGGGTGACGGAGGGGCTCTGGCGAACCGTGTATTTATTGATATTTGGACAAAGTGAAAAAAAAACAGCAATAGTTGAAGTGCCTTCATTGATCCTCCAGCTATTTGATCACAGACGACAGAGCACTAGCTGAATACTAAAGAAAGGCCGTCCCCTGACTTAACTCAAAGTCTGAAAGCGACCATCTAAAGGCATTTTTGTGTAAACTCTCGCCTGTCCTAGGTTGACGAGAGCGCATTCTTTCCAAATTCGAGCTTTAGTCGTCAGTTAAACAACGATCAAGTTGTAATCAACGCCAGACTCGAGAAGTCCCTTCTCACCTATCCTCAAAGTGGATAATGGACGATTAGAAGCATATCTGTAACCGACTACCGGACCTTGCATATTACCCTGTTTCACCTGCGTCAGCACTACCCTCGTATGTCTCAGATACGTTGGAAATGAGTCATGGGCTTCGGAGTACGGGGTCTACTTTCATGTATTTATACCACTTGATTTCCATAGATTTACAATTAAGTTGCTCGTTCAATTCCCACACACTGCAAAGCTTACAATATCGCATAGTTCTAGTAGGATTGACTCAGCTGCTCTCAAGCCCCCCTCCTCCCCCCGGTTATCTTGGTAGTCTTGGACGGTTTGTACGAATTGAGTCATTGCAGAGCAGAGAAACAGCCATTGGAAAATATGGAGGTGAATGCAGTAGCCAATGGGGCGAAGATAAGTGAAAAAGGACAAGACACGTGAAGGTTGTGAATTGAAGAGAGAGTAGTAGGATGAAGTTGTACATCTCAATAATTCAGCTTTCCTTTGTAGATAGGTAAAGCTGAGTAAATAATTTCGAGCATATCCTAATTTCTCACTAAACCAGCCGACTCTCTGATTTGAGCTTTGAGTGATATCAGTCAACTGCTCTGCTGGGGACTTGTTCTGCTTCATCCTGCGTAAAAGCACCAAGTAGGCTCGTGCAAGTTCGTGCCGCCTATAGGAGAAGTTGGGAAGCTCTAGGAGACGCAGGAATGTTTCACATGTTAATACAGGTCACAAAATGTACATTTAGGAGGAATTGTGTGTGCAAATAATATTAAACGAAGCAAAATTGTCTCAATCCTCCCTTGTTGGAATGCGATTTGTCCTCACACGGCGACAAATCCGACCAGGCTTAAAGTACTTATCGCCATAATGGATAGTTAGCTCCATACCGGCTTGATATTCTTGATAGCCTTAATAACAACCAGCCTTGTCTTGCCTGCTCACATCGTGGAGAACTTCATCAAAGGTTTACAGCCATGGTTGATGAATCTGACCCAGTTCCCCTATTCGACAGGATCAATGGACTCGTTACCGTCTGGCTTCAAAACGCTAGTCATCTAACCCGGGTTATCGCCGTTCCCCCAAGCTGTCTTGGCGAAGACCATAGTACCCCTATCCTTCATCATGCGCAGCTCAAAGAGCTCCTCCCAATTTTCGGTCCCTTGAACCCACTCCTCGAGCGTGTGGCCACATATAACCTTTTTATCGTCGCAGTAGTCTTGCTCCCATTATCTACGTCCAACGCAAGGGCCATCCTTTATATTGGCTTTTAGGAGGGCGTCGGCACTGTGTGGTGGCCATTTGGACGCTGGGAGCCAGCCAACGGGGCGTGGAACGTCTTCACAGTCAGCAGTGTTGAAGGTGAAGCTATTCAGCTCTCTGGGTATTATGGTTGCGTCAGTAGAATTCTCCTTTCTGTTAGCGACGCGATACCTTTCACCTTTGGAGTTGGTATAGTTGAAGAACTCGGTCTGCCGCTGCGGAGTCGGAATTGGGGTTGGTGGAGGGTTTGCGCGTGGAGCGGACGGGCTGAACGCGCTTTGCCGGGGGAAGATCCCCGGCGTTTGGATTTACTCGTTTTTTACCCATGTTTCTAGTTACTAGAGTAGATCTGATGTAGAAAATGTGATTCGGCGACCAGCACAAGAATCGGATGATGAGTAGTAAGTCAAGGAAATCCTATGTAATACATTGGAATATGCCCATATTATATTAGCAGGGCGTTTGAAAGGTTAATCAGGACAAAACTTTTGACATTTTACAGGAATCTTCAAGACAACAATATCTCAGGAATTTCTATTCTTCGGTTCAGTCAATTCAGAATTCCACCTTGGGTCTCACTTCCTATTCAATTCGATTAGCTAGGGATATTTAGAGTGGTATCTGGCAGGCTACTAGAGAAGATTAGGTCAATGTGAGAATTCTTTAGACGCGTAGCAGTAACTCCAAGGCCAATAGAGCCTACGTAAAATTTAAACTCAACATCCACTGTCTATGACACAACAGAGGGACGAGATACATAGTTTTGTACATGTAGATGATAATACAGTAGCAAAGATGTCCCAGACCTAATTTACGACCTTGCCGTAGAATGGAAGGCCAATCGATTGCAATAATAACCTTGCGTCTCTGTCATTCGTAGCAGAAGAGTGGATAGTGATATGACAACCAGGAATCATTTTCGGCGGGTACCTATATATGAAATTAGTAAAGCTGAGACTAAAGGGTATCACAGTAGCTATTCAATAGAAGCTTACATATCGTAATTGACCTCAAGCTCTGGGAATAGGGCAACCGCACCCGGAGGTAAACCAAATGTGATGTTGCCGCTGCTATCTCCAGAGGTTCCCTTCACACCTTTCCATTCCTTGATTCGCGGCAGGACTACGTCAATAAGTTTCCCCAGGAAATGGAAAGTGTCCTCCCCTTTCATTGATGCCGTCACAGAAATATATTTCCCCTCTCGTAAACCCCACTGTTGCACACTCTTTCTCGCCTTGTGTGTTGTCGCTCGTACATTAGATATCGCCTGCATGATCATCCCTGCAACATGCAAGTGTGCGCTATCATCCGCCGCATTAGGGACCATCGAGTGTAATGTTACACCTGTGATTTTTGGGATGTTCCGGAAGGTCTTCGGAGGTGTAAGAAGGCGGAGGTTGTCACCACCACGAGGACCCCGTAGCGGACGATTCTTAAAATATGGAGAGTCTCCCTCCCAGCCCCGTAATCTCTGAGCTTTTGGCGGTGCTTTGTAGCCGGGGGGGAAATGTGCATATGTGAGAGTCAAGAGGTCTGGTGCAATAGTGCTCTGGTAGGTCTGTTCTAGACGGGGAAGGCTAAATGGCCCAGGTATAAAGAGACGCGAGGAAGGGTCGGACGGAGGCGGAGGCTGGTGAGGATGTAGCGGACCGCGGTAATATTTTGGAGATCGGTATTGGTATCTACATGAAGAGGGTTAACGCAACTGTCCAAGGGCAGTAACTGTCGGCTTTGTGGTGGTAACCGTACCTGCTTGGGGGCAGTTCACCTTTCCTGCTCTTGCTCCGCGCGACAGGGTCATAGCTTTTCACAATGTCTTCTGATGGAGGAGGCACGGTGAAGGAGGAAGATTCAAGGTCCTGAAGGGCGTTTGTGGAGGCATTGCGGTTCGAGAGCGGTCTCGCAGAACAGATAGTGGGCTTTAGATCTCTCCAAAGGGCTGGACCGGCCTTGGGTCGCAGTTCGCGCAGAGCCATTGCCGGTGATGGAGTCGGTGGTGTTAAGGCCGGCGAAGTCTCATACGGTTTTCGCGAGCCAAAAAGGACGACGGACGGGATTGGCTAAGACTACAGTCCAAATATCCTTACCTCAGAAGCTCAGACCAAGAAATCGATTGTGCGGATATAGGAATATCCGCACCGTCCGCTAAGCTGATTTAGGACGGCAATCGTTTTCTTGGTCTGAGAGACTTTGGCGAGCTTTGTAGAAAACCTAAACACTGTTTATATAAGAAGACTTTATTGACTTTAACGAAATTAATCTACCCTCCTACAATACCTATTGATATAAAAATTACACCAAATTATAGAGAAAAGCCTACTCTATAAAGCTATGAGATCCTTAGCTTATTATACCCGCGTGATATTAAGAGGAAGTCGTCGCGGTAGACGCTATAATTCCACCTCTGCACTACCGAGCCGCGTAGTAATTACTAATACTAAACGCTTACGCCTACGCCGCCCGCCCTCTCTATAATCAGCGGATATCCCATCTGCTATATACCTATTTAATTTATTTACTTTGCAGCCCTTTATAGGTTATAGTATAGGCCCTAATAGAGTTATAAGCTCGGCGTCTATAGAGCTATAGAGCTTTATAAGAGCTCTGCAGAACGAAGCTTAGGGGGAGACCTGTACGGAGCTCTGTACGAGGCTCTACTAAAGCTCTGTAAAAGCTCTGCACGAAGCTCCGCATGAAGCTCCGCACGAAGCTCTACTTAAGCTCTACTTGAAGCTTTACTTAGAGCTCTCCTCGAAGCTCTGCTTGAGGCTCTACTTAAAGCTCTACTTAAAGCTCTGCTTAAAGCCCTATATAGAGCTCTAAAGCTCTACTAATACGCAGCACTAATATACTAGGAAGGTTTTACAATTGCTCGTACGAACGCCCGTATGAACGCCCATATAATCAATCGATCAATTGCCCATATAATCATCACTACAAACGTCTCTGCAATTGATCGCCCGTATAAACGTCTGCACGTCTGCATATCTACACGTCTACACGCCTATATGTGGCTCTGCACGAGGCTCTGCACGAGGCTCTGCACGAGGCTCTGCACGAGGCTTTGCGCGAAGCTCTGCGTACGGAGGCCCTACATGAAGCTCTGCTTCGGGTCCCCGCTATATTCCTAATAGCCTCTACACGTGCCTCTGTCAAGTATACCCCTATATACACCTAGGTAGCCACCTTATTTTTTTTTACCCTTCCTTGCATCCTCCCTACCTAGGGAGACACCAGAACGACAGCTAGCAGACGACCGTTGCCAGAACTAGACAACCGTTGCCGGAGTCAGACGACGGTTACCGGAGCTAGACAACCGTCGCTGGAGCTAGACGACCGTCGCTAGAGACAGACGACCGTTGCTAGAGCCAGATAACCGTCGCCGTCGCCAGACGACCATCGCTAGAGCTAGATAACCGTCGCCAGAGCTAGACGACCGTCGCTAGAGCTAGATAACCGTTGCTAGAGCTAGACGGCCGTTGCTAGAGCTAGACAGCCGTTGTTAGAGCTGTATGGCCTTGCCAGAGCTATATGACCGCTGCTAGAGCCAGACAACCGCTGCTAGAGCTAGACAACAACCATTTAACGACTAGCTAGCGAATACTATAAACGATTTAATTGATTAATTAAATTAAGGTGATATAGACAGGTAGATATAGATAGGTAGGTATAGATATATAGGCATAGATAGGTAGGTATAGATAAGTCGATATAGATAGGTAGGTATAGATAGATAGATAAATAGATAGATAGACAAATAGATAGGTAGGCAGATAGGTAGGCAGATAGGTAGGCAGATAGGTAGGCAGATAGGTAGGCAGATAGGTAGGCAGATAGGTAGGCAGGTAGGCAGATAAGTAGGTAGGTAGGTAGGTAGGTTAGTAGGTAGGTAGGCAGGTAGACCTAATTAGGAAATTAGTATACGGCTATCGGATCGTTAGGAATACCGTTAATTAACAATTTAGAGCCTCTATAAGAGGCTTCCCCCTTATCTAAGTAGATAGCTCTATATTTTATATAGTTAATACAAATATATTTAAAAGTATATTATAGCAATTTATAGGAATATATAATAATTTGGTTATTATATAATATAATTATATAGTTATAATTTATATAATTTATATTATTTATATAGTTTTTATAATTTATATAGTTTGCGCGCTATTTATTTATAGGGTAGCAAAAAGCTAATATTAGTTTAGTAGTTTAGCGTTTTGCCGTAATTTGCGATTAGATGCTATAAATTTGTAATAAAACGCGCGGTTTGTATAAATCGCTAACGACTATATACGACTACCGCAACCGTATAGTTTGCGGCAATTTGCTATAAGCCGTAATAACTAGCCTTAAAAAAAAACCTAATAAAAATAAAGCTTCCCATTATTTCTATTATAGATAATTGAAAAAATTTAAAAACTAGGTAAGATTACCTAGGTCCTTAATCTTATACCTTTTTATAAGGTACTCCTTAAAGGTTTAAAGCCTAAATAGGTCTTTCTTTCTATAAGTAGCTATAATATTATTAATGTAGAAAAAGACTATTAGCCAATCGTTATAATATAGGTAAGGCCCCTTCGCTACTAGCTTTAAGTATTACGGACCTTATATTGGCAGTAGTAGAACTACTAAGAAGAGATATAAATAGACTAGTGGTAGAAGTATGGGAGGTGCTAGAACTAGTTAAACTATAGGATAAAGGGTAGCCGAGTTACATAGCTAGTTACGTTATAAGTTTAGAATGTAAAAATATAGAAATATAGAAATATAGGACGTACCAACGTACTAACGTACTAACGTACTTAGTATATTTCTTAGGCGCAATATTAAATACTTAAAGGACTACAGTCCTTACCTAGATAGTTCTCTTCTTTATAGTAAATCTTAGAATATAATTAGAGTTAATCTATTAAGTAACTACTTTACTAGTTATTATTATATTATTAACTTCTTATTTACCTATATACCTAGCCTATTAATAAGTCTACCGTAGTTCTTACTATAAGGCTTCGTTATATATTTACTACTAAGGTTACGGTATTAATAAAGTTAAATAATATACTACTAAAAGTAGTAGTTATAACGGCGTCTATAGTAGCGACCACCTTAGGGTTAGGTAATAACACTAGTATAGTAAATATTAACTTACAACTAGTTACAGTTAGGCAGTTATAAGTAATAGTTAATTAATTAACAGATAATAATAAGATATTTAAAGAATAAATTAATGGGATAGGAGTAGTAAAGATTAAGCTACTATCTATTAAGTAATTTTTAGGGAAAAAGTTAAAGCTTAAAGAATTTTTTATGTAAATATACTTTAAGGTTATATAGGAGGGAGTAAAGTTAGTAATAGCTATAGACTAAATAGCCTACGTAGGACTATTCCTAATAGAAAGAGTACTTAAGTAGTTTAAGCCTTATCTTACGGAGATATAGGAAAATAGTATAGTAACTACTAACTAAGAAGTATAATATATGTTTGATAGTTAAAACGGGGTTATAAAATAGTTAACGTAAATATTTAAAGACCTAGAGGCAACTACTACGGCAGAAAGAAAGCTTTAAAATTTAGTATAGAAGACCTTAGCAATTAAGTATACGATATAGTTTTAGATATTAGTAATATAGGTTAAATAGAATAATAAGGCGCTTATAGTATAGTATA
>Ga0307515_10011204_pt1 | contig 17042 bp, 24 predicted proteins | sample 17_EM_MG_FD_194513 | JGI IMG/M metagenome (GOLD analysis project Ga0307515, IMG submission 194513) | Populus trichocarpa ectomycorrhiza microbial communities from riparian zone in the Pacific Northwest, United States - 17_EM | ecosystem: Host-associated > Plants > Roots > Unclassified | place... | reverse complement strand
ATTATTATGAGCAAAGAAGCACATAGAGGAGCTCAAAAATCCTAATTTTCCTCCATATCATCTGTGGGAGGCTCTTCGTCACCATGATTGGTGTGGATATGGCCCATGCTCCTCCAGGTACCTCCAAAAGTCGCCTTCCACAGTCGAATATTTCCATCATTCCCAGCAGATGATAACACTGTACCGGTGACATTCCATTCCACACGGGTGACAGCCGAGCTAGGGGAGAGAGTCAGCAAACACTTCCTTTTTTATTTTTATTTTACCCCTGGAAAGGGACCGACCGATGATCGTCAAACGTGCCAACATTCGTTGCCTTCCATCTCGAATCCCCACCTGGACCAAGCCGGAACTGGTAGTCCTCTGGAGGTATCAACTTCCATATCCGTACGTTGCCATCTCGCCCACCCGTAGCGATGAGATGGTATCGTCGACCACACGAAGGTGCCCAGGATACAGACGCTATCGCGGGTGCAGGCTTTTCTTCCGCGTTGGTCTGGCCAGTCGAAGATAAAGTGAGTACAGGGACAGCAACTTGGGAAGAGAGGAGTTGAATGATCTGCGAGAGGTGTCAGCGCAATGTGGAAGGTGGGGGTTGACTATTAAGTACCTTAACGGTTCCAGTGGCCCCTGCTGTGACTGCACACAATTCGCCGTAGGTCTTATCTTTGCACCACGAGAGACACCAGCCGCCGTCCGCTTCTTTCTTCCCAAGGCCATGTTTATCTCCAGTTGTACTACTACTTCCGATACTGAACCCGTTGCTTGAAGCCGCGCTGCTGCTCACTGGAACATTAGGGGCGGATAGAGAATGCGAAGCGTCAACGTGGGATGCATCGGAGCCCAGTCCGGCGACAGGAGCAGGTGGCGACAGATTGGTTACATCCACTGTTATACTCGTATTCCATTGAGAGAGGTTGTGCAGATCGTGACATTCGTAGATGCGAAGGATTGAGTCCGACGAGATGGCTGCCTAAACCAAAAATATTAGTAAATAATCTTTGGATATACCAAACAATCAATTACCAGTTTGAGGCCAAAATATCGCGGTGCAAACTCGATAGCCCGCACGCTCGCCTTGCTCTCTACAAACTTGGCACGTTCAACCCAGCGTGACGCACTCCCAACGGTTCCGGTTGCACCGGCCATCCCGCTCCCACCGATTCCGCCAGTCCCAGGAGCGGGAGCAGTGTTGTCTGGCTCCATCCGTCCGGGACCGATCTCCTCCCAGACCTTGACGAGCTTGTCGAACGAACACGATGCTAGAATCGTTCCATATTCAGGATGTGCCCACGATAGACGCGTCACAGGCGCGCTATGTGCCTGCAGAGGCGCTGCTGGTTGAGCACAAACCGAGACATTACGAGCGTAACAATAAACTCACCTTCCACTCGTCTTCGTTTATCCATTGACCGGTGTTTTCGTCTAGACGCCATATTTTTATCCTGTTCTTCCACTCCGAGTGAGAAACACCTAAGGTGCGTGCTGAAGAATTTGTACTAACCGCTGGTCGAGCGATGTCGTCGCCAAACGAAGCCCATAGTAGTCGAAGGCAGAGTCGGTAACAAGGTCAGCATGCGTGGACGCAAGCAACCCCGTCTGGATCATCGGTCCAAATTAACTCGAGGTTGAAGGAGTCAAAGATATTGAAGTTTGAAACAGCATTCCTTAGTGTTCACACGCTTCCATATCGAGGCCCTCAAGTGATACATCGTATATATGCGTATGGTATACATCATAATCGCTGGAGTTTCGTTTTGGCTACAGGATTCACAAGGAAATGGTATATAATAGGCGCGTCCATGAGTGGGAAGGCATTTACACAGTAGGAGGTCCTTGCGGTGCTGCATACGTGCCGACAGGCGCTACATTTGGCTTGTATGGTTCGGCATGCTGGAATTTCATGTGCGCTGGGGCCGGCTCTACTATTGAGCCCGTCGTGTCATGGAAAGTTGAGCCCGAAGCTATAGTGCTCGTCTCCGGGTGGTCTTCGGCAGCAGCAGTCTTGGGCCAGCGCAACCCACGTTGGAAGCGGCGGCGACGCCAGAGTGCCAAACCGATGCAGTAGAGGATACCAAGGAGAACTGGAAGAAAATGGTAGGTTAGAACAATGAGATGAGCGGTGCCTGGGCACAAGTGATTCAACGAACAAATACCACTAATGACTGCTCCAACGATCGAACCTATGGTGTCCCCACAGAGTACTCGGTGGTTCTGGTCGTCGACACAATAGCTGCCACCACCACCACCTCCAACACGCCGCCTTTTTGCGGCGGCACCAGGAACCCAGAGTAAGGGGACAAAAGCGACTATAGCGATTGCAAGGGTCGGAATCATGGTTGGTTACGATATGTCATCAACAAGTAGAAAAGTGGAAGGTGCTTTAAAGGGCGACACCTGCTATGACGGGCGCCACTTGCTATGCTATGACGTTTGTGGAGAGGTGGAGATGGGGGGTGTGCTGGTGTACAACTCTTTCCCATGTGCTCGGGCGCCTCGGTGACAGGTTGGAGATGTTGGTCAGAAACTGGTGCGCACATCGTGTTGCACATTGGTTGGAGCACAGTGGTGGTTGATTCGATCGGTACCGTCGCTGCCAAGCGGATCGATCATGGATCTGGTTGATTGTCAATAGCAAGAAACTGAGAAGAACCCAAGAAAAAAGGCGTGGTGCCTCAGCAACGAAAAGTTTTCCAACACGGTGTTTTCGGACATATGCTTGTCTGTCTCTTGTGGAGACGGTTTCCTTCATCGGACAGGCAGTATGAGACCAAACATACCAAATTCTGTCACCGACGTCCTCAACTCGTCCAGCGTCCAGGGCAATAAGAACATCTGAGACAGGAGGTTAGCAAGGAGAGCTACAAAATTCACGAAGAGATGAAGGGCTCCGTTGGTGATGCATGAACGAGCAATGCACATAATAGATTCACGACTCGAGTATATGGATTGGTTTTCTTCATGGCCCGAAAACGAAAGATTGACGCACCAGATTTGGAGCGGCTGGCGACTGGTAAAACGCTAGAGAACCCCTGGTTACTGTGCAGTTGTGCAGTTGTGCAGTTGTGCAGCTATGCAAGCCACAAATGGTCGATCAAGCACAGAAGACATTCGAAGGAAAACCCGAATATTTGGTTCAACCAAATACGACACAACTTGGTCCTTTCGCTACCCATCCTCCTTCCTTCAACGGTCAGTATGATATATACCACCCTATACCCATGATGATTCTCAAAATCAGTTCTGCTTCCGAATATGCCAACGGCATTGTGGACAACCACTATACCAAAACTCATTTCTGATCCCTCGCCTCCCTTTCACTGCTTCCTCCTTCATTAACTTCTTCATCTAGATCTCCAGAACATACGGCATGCTTACTGAGGTCTGATTGCCAGAGTAAGTCGACTTCCACCAACCACACGGTGACGAAAAACGGTTCATCCATTCTTTGAATTCGCCTCTTGCCCTGGAGCTCCCTGACCTCGTGTGTGTACATCGTCCTGATGTGCACTACTTGGAAAGGCACGCTCTTGCTTGGGGACATGAAACCATTGGCCTTTCTGATCTCTTACCCTCTTTTTGCATCGCATCTTGATTGACTTGACGCTCTCCAGTGTACGGTTCCTTTAAGGCTACGATCCAATTCTGTCTTTATTGTGCATAACCAACAAGGAATACAGATGATGCATGATCCAAATCGCGACGGGCGTACCACTTGGTATACTTGAAATGCACGTAATATTGAGGAAAACCAGCTGCTAATGCGCGAGAGTGGGGTGGTAAAGCTTCTTCTGGCCCTCAAAACCAGCCTCTTCGTCCATAAACAATCCATTGAGGACTGCAGCCATACGGATCGCAGCTTGAGCGATCAGTTTCTCAATGACTCGATCTTTCCTTATCTTTCCGGCATACGCAGGCGTGTCGAGTTCGATGATTGGTTGAGGCTCGGGTGAGTGGGGCGGATGGTCGAACTCGGCGGGCCAGGCGACCGCGCAGTTCAGCGCCTGGATAGGCTTAGACCAGTAGTATGGACAGACAAAGCTGTCATCCCAGCGGTTCGGGTTTGACGGGCTTTGTCCGCCGTCCATTACATGCTGCGGGCTTTGTAAGGTTGGATCAGGGCACTCGAGCCAGTTTTCTAGGTCATCTTTCCAGCGTTGCATGATGCCCTCCCATACGATGGAGCGGATGAGCGGGTCGAAGATCATCCCCCGCAAGGCATTCTCCACTTCGTCAAACGGGAGAGGATGGGTGTAATTGTTGGGTGTGTCGAGGATGCTGTTCGAGATGAGACGCGAGTCCCATACTGTGTGCAGATCTGCAAGATATGTTAGACGGCTCGTCGGGCACCCAGCGGTACACTCACTCGTGATGCGATTATGGAAACGAACTTTGTCTTTCAAGGGTGTCAGAAAGTTCACCTAAGAGTAAACCACGCTTACTGACCGCCGTTCCCTCCCCTGTCTCTGGCTGTCAAATGTAGTGGTTGGTGGAGGTCGCCAAGAAAGTGAACAAGGAACTTGGTTGCCTCTCCAGCTCCAGACTTGCCCTCTTTTAACCAGTTGGTAGTGTTGTATATGCCACCCAAGACGTTGACCCCATCATGCCCGTGCCATCCTTCCTCTCCATACTCGCATTTGCTCGGCGGCCAGTCGCCAATCCCGCCAACATAATGGTATGGATTGGCCCACCTGTATTGAGAGAGAAACCGAATTCGATCAGCCCAAGTGGCCATAACGCCCAAATGGCAACGCGAGTCGTTCGGATCTCCTGGATAGACGATGGAACAAATTCGAGGTAGAACAGAGGGATGGAGGTACATTTGTGCGATCGTGCCGGTCATTTCATGACCTTTGGATGGGAGACGTCAATGTGACTGGACTTGGAGGGTGTTAGACGCGTACCAGCAGCACCCCATGCAAAGGCACATTGCACAGAGGCAGTGACAGTGATCGCAGCAGCAAGGGCGCGCATAGAAGCAAGAAAGAAGGTGGCGATTGGGTCCAAGGGCCAGGGACACCAAATATAGAACGACTTTGACCCACACACCAGCGGCGACGATGTCGGACACGACGACTCCCACCTCTTCACGACCCACGAATGCAAGGCTGCCTTCGCTAGCCCAGATCGCAGCAAGGCGAGTTCACCGAATCTAGTGGCGCCCACTGCCGAGGACGACAACGACCACTAACAATGGCTACAGGGTGAATACTTCAACACCCTCGATAACGCCTCGTGCTGGGTCAAGACTACCCACCAATCTGTTGCGTTCAAACTCGGCGGCTTCGAACATCTCTGCGAATTCACAAAGTTCAACTGCGGTTATTCCACCAAAGACACGCCCTATTACCCCGACGGAACCAACAGATGCAGCTCCTCCAGACCGCGTGTCCACACCCACAATCCCTCCACCCACCGACGACGACAATGCCACACCCCCAGAGGGCATCCCAGCACCAATCGTTGATCGCGAGGAGAAGAAGATTAGAGGGTACAAGAACATCCCGAGTTTAGATGCCATTACAGAACGTATGCGTCGCGCAAGGCTTGGCGATGCGGCCTCAACGGCCTCGCCAGTCTCCGTGTCGTCAGAAACTGGAAAGGCGATAATGTCCGAGACGGAGTCGAGCGAGCAAACGCCTACCAATGAGGTAGCTCCGTCTGCTGCGGATGTCGAGCACCCTCTGCAGCACACTTGGTGAGAGTGTCCTCTGCGAAGTCTCTCACACTGCCCTCATCGCTCATTGGACGATCTGCCAATGTAGGACACTGTACCACGACACGAAGAGCAAGACGGCACCCTTTCCGTCCTTCTCTACCACATCTGGAAGCGGGGAGACGACACCATTTGTTCCCACAAGCACGGAAAGCGGCGCATACGAGGCTGGGTTGACCGTCGTCGGCGATTTTAACACCGTCGAAGGGTTTTGTCGGTACTTTAACTGGTTGAAACCCCCCTCTAAGTTGGAGCGTAACAGTAATTATCATCTCTTCAAGGGTGGAATCAAGCCCATGTGGGAGGACCCTGCAAACGCTAACGGTGGCAAGTGGGTTCTCACTATGAAGAGCAACCCAGCGTTGTTGGATCGATGCTGGTCTTGGTTGGCCATGGCCCTCGTCGGGGAAGAATTGGACGAGAAGGACGAAGTTTGTGGGGCGGGTATGTGTTCGTGTCCTCTATATATGGATACTCGTCTGATGCACTGTGGTAGTGGTGTCTTTGCGTGCCAAGATTGACCGTATTCAGCTCTGGACAAGGGGGAAGGAGAATGTGGAGGCAATCAACGCTCTAGGCAAGAAGCTTATCAAGCTTCTGGATTTGCAGGATGAGCCCACTATTGGGTTGGAGTTCCAGGTAGGCGTGGAAAGGTTGACGTTGCAGATCTCAACTGACCTTCCCCGAGTACAATACCGAGGATAAACCAACTCCCACTAAGTTCTTGTCGATACAAGCTCAGTATCCTCAGTATGGTGGAGGACAGTTCCGGAGCCCACACACTGCCAGCGCTCCAAATTTCCCGCTAGGGGGCGGCTCGAACCCAGCGACTCCTCAGCATGGCTCAGGTGAGACCAGTACTCACTCTTTGTACTTCTCACTATATTTTCTATGACCCCTGGGATATGTATTGACGCGGCTCCCAACAGCTGGACTGGATGGACCCGGTGGGGCATTTGCATGGAGATCGAAGAAGCAACAGACTGTACAACAACAGGAATGAATCGATTTGGGATGGCCAGCGTGTACTGCTATTTCTTGAGTCTGGTACGAGACTCGTAGATTATCCATGTAAATTTCCGACTACAGACGAGTAAACATGATTTTGAGGATCTTACCTCCCTCCTATCTCACTTCAACGGGGTTGTTGGGAGTCACCGATCGTGTTTGTGAGAATTGGTTTGTCACGGTGCAAACCACGCCTTGGATCTAGCCGCATTCACGACGCGTCGCCGGAATGCCCCAACAACGCGCCAACGCGCCGGCCTCGCCCGCACAGTTGTCTTTTAAGGAAAAACTTACCGGACGCGGTTTGTCGAGCGACGCAATCCAGAAGAAACTCAAAGTGCGCGCGATCTGCATCAAGCCCAAGTTTCCTCTCTCGCTGACGGCTAATTGCTGACGAAATAGACTCTCTCGACTGAGCTAGCTGATATCGCGGCCAAGGACGCGGAGAGCGTTGACACGGCGTCGTTCGCCACCGTGCGCAAAGAGCTCATTTCCACCAGCGTCTTCCTCCACAAGGACAAAGGCGTCAAAGCATACGCTGCATGTTGCATCGCTGATCTACTCAGTATATACGCGCCTGACGCCCCCTATACCGCCTCTGAACTCCGCGTGAGGCACCACTCCACCCATTCTTTCCGTTCGTATGCTCACCACTGGCCCTCCTTGGTGCTCAGGACATTTTCCAATTCTTCTTTCGTCAACTCGTCAATGGTCTCAAGGGACCCGACGCGCCCTATTACGACCAATATGTACACTTGTTGCGCTCGCTCTCGCGCGCCAAAAGCGTCGTGCTCGTGTGCGATTTACCACATGCGGACGAGCTACTTGTTGAAGTCTTCAAGGACTTCTTTACTCTCTCCAAGCTCAACCTCCCCGCGACTGTCGAGGCATTCATGGCCGATATCCTCACTGCGTTGATTGACGAGGCTCAGTCTGTGCTTAACGAGGTGCTGGAGATTTTACTTGCGCCGTTCAATGCGAAGAAAATTGTGGGTCTCAGTTTATTTTTACTTTTTGCGTGCGAGGACTGAAGAACCATTGTTCGATTTGGTGGACAGACCCAGACGAACCCGACGTTCCGACTGGCCGTAGAAGTGTGCAATGCCGCTGCAGAAAAGCTCCAGCGGTACGTTTGCCAACATTTTACCGATATCATCCTCCAGCACTCGGAGGATATGGGTGAAGAACGCGATTTTGACGAGATTCGAGCGGGGCACACGCTCATCCAGCGCATGCACAAGTACTGCCCTGATATCCTTTTGCTTGTCATTCCCCAGTTGGAGGAGGAGATGCGCGTCGACGATTCGCAAATTCGTCTTCTTGCGACTGAGACCCTGGGGGAGATGTATGCCGACAAGAATGGGTCGGGACTGATGAAGAAGTACCCCTCTACGTGGAATACGTGGATCCAGAGGAAGAACGACAAGGATCCCAAGATCCGTGTTACATTTGTCGATGCGTCCAGGGATCTGGTGGGCAACCCAGACCTCAAAGGTGATATAACTGGTGAGGTTTTCCTCGGGTTGTGGTCGGGAGTGGACTAATTGTTGCGTAGAAGCGTTGAAGATGAAGATCTTGGATCCGGATGATAAAGTCCGTGCGGCCGTGTGTAAGCTCTATGGCGCACTGGATTATGAGACCGCTGCGCATCACGTTGAGAAAGAGCAGCTAATGCTCGTCGCGGATCGATGCAAAGATAAAAAGGTGAGCCATGTTAACCATCTCGGTTCAATCTCAAACCTTGAATATAGCACACTGTGCGTCTCGAAGCTTTTGATTCTATGGGAAAGATATACAGTCATGCTGTTCCTGAAATGTACAGGTCTCTCGACTGTGCCCAAGTTCAGGCCTGACCTACCTCACAGCGACGATCGGGACCCACACGCAACGGCTCATTTCGGGTGGATACCACAGGAACTACTGCATGCAATTGCTTTGTCTGTGGAAGTCCGGTGAGTTCAATGGCCACGGCGAAATGGCCGCTGAGTTCTTCTCTAGGGCCGTAGCACAGGAGATCATAGCTCGCTATATTCTGCCTCTACCATCAAAAGGAGATGACGAAGTTGCTTGGACTGAAAGACTCCTAAAGCTCCTCAGCCGAGTGGATGATAAGGCTCTAGACATTCTGTTTAATTTGATGGGTCTCAAAGCTCAGTGCGTCCACTTCGTTCAGTTAATGTGGGCACCGTCCTAATTGAAAACAAGGCGGCCGACCATTTATGCTTACTTTATTGACACTTGTATCGAGAATAACGTGAGTTCCCAAGCGGCTATGTCCTTGCTGGTAAACTGACCTAATAAGGGTGGAACAATTGATAACAATGAGGAAGAAGTGAAGAAGCGATTGGAAGGCGCAACAAAGGTCGTCGCTTGTACGCACCAAATTGTCCACTTGAGGTGTCTTAACTCATAAAACTGTAGCTTTCTACCCCGATCCTAGCAAAGCCGCGGATGACCTCAAAGCCTTTGCAAAGCACAATGACAGGCGGATGTATAAGCTGCTCAAGACGTGCATAGATTTGCAAACAGATTTCAAGATGCTCGTCAAGTCGACAGTAGGTCGACCTCTATCCGAATAAAAGCTGAGCTGATCGCTGTAACAGAACGAGTTCAATAAACGAATGGAAGACCATCTCCCGGCTGCGGCGTCCACAATGGCCACTTTTCTCCGCCGATCCTCCCTCTGGGTGGTCAACACATCATCAATCTCAACCCTACTCGAACGTATATCCCCGTCCTTTACCCCAGCATCACAGTACCAACCCCAGTCACAAGCACAAGCACAGGCCACCATTGAAAACGAGAATACGCGAGTGGCGGACATCAGCTACCGGCTCTTAATGTTCATCGCCAAGCATTGCCCCATGATATTTGAATCCCATGTCGGGCTCTTGACCAAAATGGTCTCAGACGATAAGGACGAGAGGAGTACTGAGGTTGCACTCAGGGCATTGGCTGCTATTACGAGGGTGGATGAGAAGGCCGTTCCAAAGGACTCGTACGTACATCCCTTGGACTCTGTCGTGTCCGTAATTGATGCCTGCTCCTATTCAGAGCATTCACTGATCAGATGTTCCGGAATGCGCTGACCCCGAATCCTGTCCGTGCGAAATTTGCTACCCGTTGGATAGCACTGTGTGGTGAAAAAGAGAACCAATGTCCGCGGCTGATCAGCGTGAGTCCATCAACCCTAGTTTCGAGATAGAAATTTAAATTCCTCACAGAGGATCGCGAAAGGGCTGCAAGATGCAGAAGGACATACTCTCCTAGGCCACCTGGCGGCGCTCAACGAACTCTCACGCTTCGCACCGGACACATTCGAGGAACACTCGGACGTGGTCGTCAAATTCCTGCTGCATGACGTGCTCGTTGCGCCTTCGGCTCGAAAGGGCGACGAGAGCATGGAAGTCGATAAAGCAGAAGAGGAGGACGAGGACTTGTGGTGTGATGAGGACCAGCTCGAGCCAGAGATCGGCAGCAAATTGTTTGTGCTGAGGTTGCTGACGAACCGGTGTATCGTCAACTCTGACACAGAGGGCGCCATGATGGTAGCCCAACCCGTGGCGAAGATGTTATTTAACATCTTGGAGAACGATGGGAGCTTTGAGGTGTCACCAGACAAACGGCAGGCGTACGTCATGGATAACTTGTATTTGCACAAGCTGACCAACCGATTGCTTGTAGGCCCACCGCACGACCCCAGCTGCGCTTGCGCGCTGCCATCTCCCTTCTCAAGCTCGCCACCGTTGAGAAATACAACCGTCTCATCCAACCACAATTTACTCTCCTCGCCACCGTCGTGCAGGTTTGTAGGCTCGACGATTACATAGGCAGCTGATTGACCTGTTTGTAGGACCGGTGCTATGAAGCACGACGAAAATTCCTCGATAAAGTAGTCGAGCTGCTTGGTGCTAACAAGATCAAGCCGGTCTTCAACGTCATCCCATTCCTCACTGTGCACGATCCAGAGCGGGATGTTCGGGACACTGTAAGTGAATCCCCATATGTAATAGGCAATCTGAACTGACGAGGTCTGGCACAGGCACGGGTATATGTGATGACGCAAATGCGGAAACTAGCCAGCCGTATGTACTCGAGCTATAGATTTGTTACATCTGTCTGACGAAGGCCCGGCAGATTCCCGGACCCACCGTTTCGAGCTGATGCTGATACGCCTGTTACACTTATTGGCGCACCACCCTGACTTTGCGACCACGGAAGAGAGTCTACCAGAGCAGGCAAAGTGAGTTGGACGAGATTTGCTTTCATTGAATGGCACGGCTCACGTGAGATCCAGGTATATCGACTTCTTCACTGACCTCGTCGGGAATGCGGAGAATGCAAGCTTGTTGTATCATCTTGCGGTACAGTGCAAAACTGTGTACGACAATGATGGCACGACATATTCTCAAGTAGGTGCATTGTGTAAGGGGCAAGCATCGAGGCTGACCTAAAGTAGAACATCTACGTCCTGAGCGAACTTGCCGACTATATCATCAGAACTAGGGCGAAGCACAATTCTTGGGTGCTGGCCAGTTACCCTGGCAAAGTCACGTTACCGGCGGATATCTTCAGTCCGTTACCGTCAGCGGAAGCAGCGTCCAAGGTGAGCGCCACTGGTGCTTGGTGTCTGGCAGGTAACTCAAAATCTACGCTAGATCCGCAAGACGGTATACCTCACAGAGGATATGCTGGTATGGGTGGGGGACATAGGCAAACCCGTGCGACCTCCTGCGGCCAAGGTGTGCTGTCTGATAGAAAGAGAGGGCAAAGACCGTAGTTGACCTAGTTTGTAGCGCGCACCTCGAAAGAGAAAGGCACCCGGCGAGAAAACGGGGCGAAAGTAGGCCGTGACCTCCACATGGTTGGCCCAAATGCTCATCTTCTTGTTCCTATTTTATTTTATAGGGCTAACCGTGCGACGAAACGGCGGAAAAAGTCGGAATCGGAAGGGGAGGTGGACGAGGGATCGTCGGAGGAAGACTTTGAGAGCGACTTGGAAAAGGTACCGCCGCAGACTGAAGACGAGGAGATGAGTGAGGGAGAGCGGTCAGGAGGAGAAGGAAAGGAAGAGGAGCTTGGGCGTGGGGCGAGGGGTCGAGCCAACGTGCGTGTTTCGATTGGTGTTGTGTGAGGTGTCTAACGATAGTACAGGCGCGCAAAAAAGGGAAGAAAGGTGGACGTCGAGGGCCTTAAGGAGGAGTTGAGGAGTCTTCGTACGTCTTTCATGGGCCTTTCATGGGTTTCGTGGGCACCTAATTTGGTGGATCTGATTATCTGGAACTTGCTGTTTTGGTCTGTGCTGTGCTGTGCTGTGAGGCTGAGATTGTGAGAAGGTTGATTGAAATTGAATTGAGGGCTAATCGACCCATTTTCACCCTCCAACCTCGCCCCTCCACCTCTGCTCTGCTCTGCGCTCTGCTGTGAATATTATGCCCGACTTCAGCCTCTACGGCGGCGCAGAGTCTCTCGCAGATGGTCGTTCCCACCGTTCCCCCCGTCGAAGAACACGTCGAACGGTCGTCCAACAATCTCGGCCTCAGCCCAGTGATGATCTCCTACAACCACCACAGGATCCAAGCGACTTTCTCTGGCTCATGACCGAGGAGCCTCATCGCTCACGACGCATGGAAATCCTCAAGGCGCATCCAGAGGTAAGAAACTTCGAACCTCGCTGTCGCCAATAACGCTCACCCTCATTCGCAATACTCATTTTCGCGAATGAATTTCAGGTCACAAAGCTGATGGGACACGAACCATTGACAAAGTGGATCGTCCTCTTCGTCGTTACCCTCCAGCTCGCCGTTGCCTGCGCGCTGCGGTCCACCAGCCTGCGTTCGCCCCTCTTCATCTTCCTCGCATACGCCATCGGCGGTACAGCAAACCATAATCTATTCCTAGCAATACACGAAATCACCCACAATCTCGCTTTCAAGGGCATAAAGGCTAACAAAGTTCTCGCCATGTTTGCAAACCTCCCCATTACTATCCCTTACGCCGTCACCTTCAAGGCATGTGATACTACTCTTACCCACTATCCACTATCACTCTACTGAGCGGTTTGCAGAAATACCACCTCGAACACCACAAGCAGCTTGGCGAAGACGGTGTGGACACCGATCTTCCCACCCGTCTTGAACTCCTCCTCCTTAACAACGTCGCTGGGAAGACCTTCTTCTGGTATGTCTTACACCATCTTCTTTCACCCTCACCCTTACGTTTCCCCATACCCATAGCACCTTCCAAATTTTGTTTTACGCCCTCCGACCGGGTTTCGTACGGACCCAGACGCCCACTCGATGGCATGCTATCAACATCATCGTTCAGCTCGTCTTCAACTATGTTTTCTACCAGTTTGCGGGCATGAAACCCTTGATCTACCTCCTAATGTCCAGTTTCTTCGCCGGCAGTCTACATCCTTGCGCTGGCCACTTTATTGCGGAGCACTACCTATGGGATGGCTTAGAGCAGGAAACCTATTCTTATTACGGCCCACTCAATGTCTTGGCATATAACGTCCGCCCTCCTTTCTTCGACGCTCTTCACACTGACCCTGAGCGTGCTCCTGACAGGTGGGCTACCACAACGAACATCACGACTTTCCCTCTATCCCCTGGACGCGCTTACCGGCGCTCAAAGCCCTCGCTCCCGAGTTTTACGAGACGTTGCCCTCTCACCCCAGCTGGGCAATGATCATCGTCAACTTCATACTAGATCCAGAAGTAGGCATCTTCGCACGTGCTAAACGATTACCGAAAGCAGCACGACTCGCTCAGCTCGACGCAGCCTCAAAAGTATTATCTCCCGAGTCGCTCTCTACCTCGACGAGCGATGGAGAAGACACTGGATCGGACCATGTAGCCTCAGGAAGTGACTCGGATTCCAAGAAATCAGAGTAGACCTTTAGTTTAGCGGATGACTCGGGTGTTTTTGAATTTCTTTTGGATACCCACGCGTGGACCTTATTCCATAATGCAATCAGTCGAGCGAGGTCGTTCCGCTGACTCGTTTCAATAATTCGAATTCGGTATCAGCGCCTATCTGCCTCGGCGTTTTTGGAGTGTGACCCCCCAAGAAATGATATAAGGCAAGGAAGAGGTTCAACGTTCCCCCTCCATTCACACAACATGTCTGCTGCTGAGTACGACTTGCTCATCGTTACCGATGCTACAGCCTCAATGGGGGTTTGTGAGTTGTCGCTCAATGTCTTCTGACTGTCTTTGTGAATACTCTGCGCTGACTGTTCGCAATGTTTCGTAGATCTCGAGGCCCTCACGCTTGCCGTTCCGGAGATACTCGCCTTGGGCAATCTTACCAAGGCGTTCACTCGATGGGGGTTGCTTGCCTACCGCGATTATTCTGAAGGACCAAAGAAGTCTGATGTCCTGGAGTGGTCCGGTACGTAGAAGCCATGATGGAGGCTCTAGGTTTCACGAATCTTTTAATAGGATGGAACGACGGGGCCATCAGCAAGTTCACAAAGAATTTGGGGCCTCGTAACGGCGGCGACATCCCAGAGGTAGGTATATGTATATTATTGAGGTTGTGCAGGTCTTTATTTTCTCTCTCAGGCCTGCAAAACAGCCCTTGTTTTTGCCCTTGAGAATGTTAACCCTCAGCGTAAAACACTCATCCTCTGGTACGCGGATGCAGGTATGTTTTCTCTCTCCTCCGTCACCCCAGGCCCTTCTCTGAATTATCTTTCCAGGTCCACACCACTGGAGCAACGCTGGCAACAGGTACTCAAATATGGAGAAAGAAATCAAGGCCCTTGCAAGCACGGAAAATAACCCCTTCGGTACCACTGACTGGGTGAAGCTCTCCTACTTAGCGGCGGAGAAAAACTGCACCGTCATCCCTGTAGTCCACAGTGGCATGGGCAACGGCGTCTCCAACTTCTTCGCTATCCTCGCTGAGCTTACTGGAGGAGCAGTCTTCGCGAACCAAGGCCGCTCTTCGGAGCACATTTCCCGTTTGACGCTTGATATCTTACTGCACTGGATGGGAGAGCCCCTGTCAGAGGCGCACGGGACGGTTATCCAGGTCGTGGAGTTCTTCAAGCCTTGCAAGAACGCTGACCCCCCGCTCGTGGATGAGGACCGGGGCGCACGGGGGTACTTGCTCATGAGCGGGAAGAAGACGCCTGAGCTGCAGCGGACCAAGATGACCAAGATTTCGAGTGTTTCTGAGGTTCAGGCAATTTCCAATGGACCCCGGCTTCCCAATCTTGCCAAGACGTTCCTTGCACCCGATGAGCACGAGTATAGGAACCTTGTTTATGAGGCCCTACGTACCTTGATTTCGTCCAACGTACTTGCCCTTACGTACAATGCTGTCTTCGGGACGGTAAGATCACCGCACCTCTCGTAGCTTCTTCCTTGGCTGATGGTGGTAACCCCTTTCAGCTCTGGCGCGCAGTGTGCAAGGACCGAACGGATCCCCGGCGTGATGAGCTGGTCAATATGTTTAGCCAGCAGGTCGGAAAGGAGAACGACCCGACTCGCAAGCAAATTTTGTCCGATTGGCTGGAGGGCAGCTACGACTCCGCCGAAGAAATTGAGGAGCTAATCAAGAAGGCTCCAGACCATGGTGACCCCAAGCAGAGGCTGTTCTATCTTGACCTGGATGCGAATGTCAATCTCACTCGGACGGAACTCCTAGAGGTGAGCGCGTCTCCGTTCTGAACATGAGGGAGTGAACCAATCTCTTCCAGGTCGCTCGTTCTCTCTACCCCGGTGTGCTGAAGAGGCTGGCGACTATTCTTACGCGTATTAAGGTACATTCTCGAACTCCATTGATGTTTGCTCCTTACTGATGGCCAACAGCTCGTCGAAGAAGACGTCACTTTACTCGAAAACCAACGTAGTATTCCTCTATCTCTTAAGCCTAGGGATATTTTCTGTACCCTCCCCCACTTGGTTGTCCCCGGGACCCTCTTCTCGACTCGTGCCGCGGGCCTCATGGCAGCACTTTCGATGACCGTTGGTGTCCCTTTCCTCGATGCACCAGCCCGCCAATTCCTCGGTTCAATGAAGGGCACTTGGCTCAACATCGAAATCCCAGAAAACCTCAGCTACGAGTGTGCCAAGCTACTTGTCGGCCTGCCGTCAGGTGTTGCGCTCAACGAGGAAGAAGAAGCCGTCTATCGAGGGATGCGACGATACCGACTCATCGAACTTAATATGGAATCGCAACTCGAGGCACAGGTCCCTTGGACCCCTGAGAAGACACGCGAGGTCGGAGACGTTCAAATCCAATGCACCAGATGCAATAAGAAGCGGTCAATTACCATAATGTCCGAGACGGAGGACGTATGTGGCCTTTGTTGTTATGAGATAATGAGGAACAAACTCCTTCGGCATGGGGATAAAGCGGCGGAGACAACGCCCCCATATAATGCTAATCAGATCAAAGAGCAGACAGAACAACAGGTGAGTGTACCTTACGTAGGGAGCGCGTTTCCACTGACCGCTCGCAGAGTAGCTGGGTTGAATGCTCTATGACCTCGTGTCGTGCGCAATATGTGGTTGTCAATACCCATATCCTCAACGTGAGGCCTAAGTGCCATTATTGCCGCAACGCCCTTCCCTGTCCGTGGATCGAATGTACCGACTGCACAAATCGAGTCATTATCCCCCAACGATACCGCAAGGAAGGGGCCACCTTCCGTTGCATCGCCTGTCGAGCAGGACGCAAGACTATTGTTACCCGCGAAACAAATACTCGCGAATTGGTAGGAGAGAACGGGCGCGAGTGGCTTGGGTTCGACTCTCAGAAAGACCTATTCGGAAACTCGTCGGCTTTCAAGCTGTTCTCCAAGTACGGTGCAACCGTCTTCACTGGCCAGCCCAACGGTCATCCTCTCACCCTCAGTAGCAAACACATCCATAACTCCGCCGCGTTGCTCCAACGTATCGAAGGCAGAGTATCCTCTGGAGAGGTCGAGCAAGGGACTTGTTCACTGTGCTTCAACGAACTGCCATACCATTCGCTCCTCCCAGCCTGTGGGCGTTCGGGGTGCAAGCAAAGAATAGACGAGGAGTGCTTGAAGCAGTGGTACGGGGACACTAAACCCGGTAATCTTCTCAACCCTACGCAACTCCGGTGTCCCTTCTGTCGACGCCGTCCGACTACCAAGACCATAACCAAGTACAACGAACCAGCCCTGGCACTCGGTGACTTGCGTGTAGCCTTGGACGATCGAGCCTGGTACTACGCATGGTGTATGGCCTGCGGGTCTGCCAAGCGTGCTGTCGAGAGGGCCTGTGCGCAAGCTGGTTTGCCCGTGGTCAGGGACTTTGTTTGCGAGGAGTGTCAA
>Ga0307515_10011203_pt1 | contig 17043 bp, 5 predicted proteins | sample 17_EM_MG_FD_194513 | JGI IMG/M metagenome (GOLD analysis project Ga0307515, IMG submission 194513) | Populus trichocarpa ectomycorrhiza microbial communities from riparian zone in the Pacific Northwest, United States - 17_EM | ecosystem: Host-associated > Plants > Roots > Unclassified | place... | reverse complement strand
GACGACGACACTGACGACGACACTGACGACGACACTGACGACGATTTGGAACTATTACTTAATCGCCACCAGGTTGACATTGCCACTTAGTCGGTGATAGGTAATGAATAGGTAATAGAAAATAGATAGTAAGATATACGATGGCAAGAAACAGGGTGTGAGTTATAAGGTGGTACTTGACAGTGACCTTAACGTTTAATATACCCCCCCAGCTGCTCAGTCTTGACTGAGCAGCTGAGTAGAAAATAGAAAAAGTCACGATACTAATTTGGTGTTGAGTTAAAGAAATCCCCTATAGAGTTACCTTGTTAAAATATCATCCAAATTAAATTAAATTAGATCCTTGATATTAACGAGATTTAATTGTTAAACGAACGCCTTGTGCTTCTAACGCGGTAGGGCCTTTGTTAAGCCGTCTATGACTATAGCAGCGGTAGGTGTCCAATTAATTCTAATTCGGCTATTACGTACTTCTTGGCGTAGCTAGTGGTGGTATATATTAACGTGTTAAAGCTTTATAGATAGCTCTTGTCTATCCTTTATAAGCAGTTAAATTGTCTATAGATTGTTATAGTAGATTGTTTGCTTCTTATCTAAGGACAGCTTAATTTTCTTAAAGAAGCGACTCTACCAAATTAACTTAGTTCCTATATGGGATAGAGCCGTAAGCTCTACCTCCGTGCTTAACTTCGTTATAAGCGTCTGCTTAGTAGAGCGCTAATTAATTGCTCCTCCAAATAGGGTGAATAAATATCCTTCTATGCTGCGTCTGCTTATTAAATTGTCTCCAAACGCCGCGTTGCTTAACCCCGTAAAGGCTTAACTTCCTATATTCTGTCCCGAGTATTTAATCGCAAGAGTCCTTGTTTGATAGAGGTACGCGATCGCTTAATAAGCTGCGGCGTTGTGTAGAGGCGAGGGGTTTCGTAGGAACTCTGATAGCTTGCTTAAAGCTCTAGCTACATCGGGCCTTGTAATGCAGGTGGCGTACAATAGAGATCTAACCATCCTTTGGTACACATAGGTGTCCTATTTTAAAGCTTCTTTTAGATTAAGTAGGAGCTTGTCAGTACCTATAGGTGTACTAACTAAGCGCATATTAGTTAGGTGAAATGAATTAGCAATCTTTTTAATGTAGGAGTCTTGACAGAGCTATAGCTTTCTTTAACTTCTGTCTCTTACGATTCGAATTCCTAGGAACTAGGATAGGTCACCTAGATCTTTTATCTTGTACTTCCTCATTAGTACTTCTTTAAAGCTCTAGAGCTCCAATTAATTTTCTTTAGTAGAGGCGACATAGATATCGTCCACGTAGAAGAAGACGATTAGTAATTAATTGTGGTAGAGGCACGGCTCCCTACTAACGGGTCTTAGCCCTAATTTAATGAGTTTATTGCTGAAGTTGTTGTGCTAAAGATATAACGATTGTTAAAGCCTATAGAGAGCTCTGCGTAGTAGTAGACATTTGCCCTTAATGGCAAATCTATCTGGACACTTAATGTAGACTATCTTGTTAATTAGGCTGTTCGTAAACGCGTTAACAGCGTTACCTTGCCAAACGTCTAAATTAAATGCTGCGATGATTGCTGCGAGAGCTCTAAAGACTTTGGCTGCTAGAGTTGCTATATAGGTGTCCTTATAGACTGATTTTTATAGGTTACCTCTAACACAAAGTTGGGCTTTAAATTTTATTAGGTATCCGTCCGTATCTGTTTTATAGGTAAATACCTAGGTAATAGGTACCGTTTTAATTAATAGTATCTTATCTACAACCTTAAACGTTCTATAATTGTCTAGGTCTATATATTCCTTTATAGCGGCTGCTAGGAACTCTGCCTTATACTAGTGAGTTAGCAGCTCCTTCTAATTCTTAGGTAGAAATAGAAGCTCGTTGCGATGTATTTTTCTTTAATATTTAAGCCCTATATAAAAGGCTGCTTAAAACGGTTGGAAGGTATTTACCTCTTTAAGATAAGTTAAATAAGCTTTATTTCACTTTATTAGCTTCTTTAATCTTCTTCCTTATATAATATTATCCTTAGAGACCTTAGCTAAGTCCTTCTTCCTTAACTCCTCTAGGTTAATTTTAATGTACTTAAAACCGGGGTGTTAATGGGTTAATAGAGCGGAGGATCTAGAGGTGCTTAGGGTGCTTAAGGATTCTATATTAGTAGGAATCGGTTAAGGCTCTAGCGTTAATTTTAGTGTAGGAAGGCTAGGTAGAGGATCGGTCTTAGAGGTGTCTACTATAATTACGTTATCGCCTTAAGTATCTAGCTCCTTACGGTCCTAATTTCCACGAGAATCCACGCGTTAATTTCTATTATTTTTAACTCAAATTTTATCTAGAATCTTATTGTCCTTACTTGTGTTATCTACCAGGTCTTCCTAGAGTATCCTATTAGGGTTAATTATATTAATCACTTTTAGGATTTAATTAGCCTTCTCCTAAAGTAAATTTGCTAGATTTAGCTGGCTATTATTATAGACGAGTCGTTTATTAAACGTAACGTCTCTTATATAAATCACCTTTCCTTCGCTTAGTATATATATTTAAAAGATGTTCGTTAAATTATACCCTACTAGATACCCAATATAGGCTCTAGGAGTAAGCTTTTAGGTGCGAGGAATGTTATATTTAAGTAGGTATACTCTATAGCCGTAGGCACATAAGTAAGCTATATTTAGCTTAGTTAGTAAGAGACCTATTACTAACTAAAGCTTTTTAAAGGGCGTCTTCTAGTTAAGCCGTCGGCTTAGTGTCCTATTTATTACATATGCTACTACTTTAAAGACTTTAAGCTAGAGTTCTTCTAGTAGTCGTGCTTTAATTTACATGTATTAAGACTTCGTTATAATTACCCCCTTAGAACGTTCCGCAGGACCGTTCTATTCTGGTGTATTTAGAGCTAAGTACTCTACCGTAATACCTTAGTCAGCTATCTAGTTATCGAATTTACCTCTAAGGGATGATTTGTTATTAATATAGATTATAACAACCTTAAAGCCGTAGCGGCGCTTAACTGTATTACAATATTTAATAATTACTTAAGTGGTTGATGACTTCTGCGCAAACGTTTTAATCTTATTTATTTATATTAAATTGTTAAGGAAATGTATCGCGTATTTATATCCATTATAGGCTTCGATTTCCTAAATTAAATATATATATATACGATAGAAAGGCCTCGTCGCCTTATCTATAGGTGCCCTTCTTAATATTACCTTATAAGCCTTGCTAACTATATAGGTTTCGCATTTAATTGTTGTAGGGCCTTATATAACTACCCCAGTTACTTCCTTAGGTAGTCGCTTAATTATAGCACTTCCTACGTATCTAAGTTGACTATGCTAAAGCCGTCCGTCTACCTTTTAATTTGGTAAAGGTTCCGTTAATTTAGCCATAAAGGACGCGTCCTCCGTCCTAGGCTTTAATTTGTTATATTTAAGGGTTATCTAACCGTGGTGATATCCGTAATATGCGAACTTCTCGCCACCGTAACGGTAGAGGTAGTTGCCCTTATTATGCCAAAAGACACCCTTCTCGTTAAGTCTGTAATTATAAACTAGATTTGTATAAAATCCTAGTATATACGCAGCGTTAATAAGATAGATCTTCTTCTTTCCTAATAGGGTGATAACTGTAACTTTAGCTGTTCCGAAGCCTTTAATAGATTTTATACCGGATCCTATATATAACTAATTACTAGCTAGTTAGATATTACCTATAAACCTCGCTTAGTTATTAATAATATATAGGGTTATTATAGGGTTAAGAATTACACTATTATGGAGAGCGTAATTAGATATAATATAAGCTCCAGCTTAATTAACTTTGAAGCTTCCGTGTAGTTTACTAGGTAAGCTCTTTTACTCTATATTCTTTGCATTCTCTAGCTTCTTATTAGATAAGGCTTAGCTCCTTAATTAGTTAATTAAGGCCTTAAATTTAGGTGTAGCCTTAGCAAGCTTCTGCTCTATTAACTGTATTTTTAAGTTATTTAGTTTTTAACCTAACGGTTAAATTAACTCAATAAGGTAGAAGCATTTCCTCTATAGATATAGTAATCCGCATAGGTATGGCTTTGTTTATTCCTTATCTAACCTTCTTAAAGATTTAGCTTCCGGTTTAGTTTCTAATTTAGGCTTATTAATTAGCTCTCCTTTAAAGCTTGCTATATAAGAGCCCTACTAGCTCCTTACCTTCTAAGCTAAGTCTAATTAATAATAATTTTAATAGACCTCGATAATAATTTAAAGGGTAGGTAGTTTTTCCTTCTTCCTCTTAAGGTTTTGTAATTTGTTTTTCTAGTATTCTAACCATCCTAATAAGACAGATTTAATGGTATATATAAAGTCCTTAACTAGTTAATCGCCATCTACCTTAGGTAGTTTAATCTTCTTATAATTATTATATACCTTCTCCTACTTATAGAGCCACTTTTTAATATTCTAACTCTTTAGGGCTTTCTTTATTTTTAAATATTAGGTGGCTAGATTAACCTTCTAAGCGTTATTAGTTGGGGTAATAGCCTACTTAAGTAATATAAGGACATTATAGACGGTATTTCCTTTAAAGGTATAGTCGATATAGTTACGGGAAATAGTGCTAATAATGTAGGTGCGTAGAGACTTAAGGGCTGCTTCCTCTTTCTTATACCGCTTATAAGCACAGTTATACTATTTTCGTAAAGCTTAAAGCTCTTCCTTTTTACCTTTATTAAGGGCTAAGAATATAGTCTTCTAAGAATTAACGACTAATAGTAATAGCTCTAATAGTGCTCTGTGTCTAGGTAGATCATTTTTCTTAATATCTAGATTAATATACTCCTATACACTCTTACTATCGGCTCTATACTTAATAACACTAATCTATTAGTCCCAATTATTTAGGCCTGCTAGGATTACAGTGTGCGTTATAATAAGGGTTTCGGATTATTAAGAGGACATTTTAAGGCTTCTACTGTTCAGTTAACGATAGGGTAATTAGGGTTTTAAATTAAAGATAATGTAGTAAATAGCCCGGGCTTATAACTATTAGACGGACAAGTTACTTATAAGAACTCTATCAATTAAAGCTGGCTCTAGAAGCTCTCTATATACATGGCGTTAGGGCAAAAGACTAACAACGACACTAACGACGACACTAACGACGATTTGGAACTATTACTTAATCGCCACCAGGTCGACATTGCCACTTAGTCGGTAATAGGTAATGAATAGGTAATAGAAAATAGATAGTAAGACATACGATAGCAAGAAACAGGGTGTGAGTTATAAGGTGGTACTTGACAGTGACCTCAACGTTCGACAATAATTTTATTTGCTGAGTTTAAATTAGTTATTCTAGTTATTAGAAGAATATGGTTTAAAATAGGTGTATTTCAGCCATTTATGCCGCATAAAATTCGAATACCTTCTAACAAAAGGTTTCTAGACGCGGTTTAGTGCTGTGGCTGAACTTCGGTAGAAGGTCTAAGTACGAGATAAGTAAACCTCATGCAAAGGCAAGCGTCATACAATAACATCTCCCCATATTGACCACCAACCAATGCCTACACGAACTAACGGCTAATGTCGCGTTGTAGAACTAGATAAGGCGAATCGAACGCAGCAAAAATTATCTAATTTGGCCCGGTAGTTGTTGCAGGATTTGGGTCGCGTCTGAAGGCTTTACACGAGGCTCTACACGAGGCTCTGCACAACGGCTCTACGCACGAAGATTCTACGTATAAGGCTCTATGTACAAAGGCTCTGCGTACGAAGGCTCTGCGTAGAGCCGTTATGCAGAGCCTCCCGCAGAGCCTTGTGTAGAATAAGGGCTGTAGTTTACAACGTATGCAACGACGCACGCAACGACGCGACGAGCTCAAATTTAGGAAATCTGATGACGCAGTCTTGTTAACCGCAGTTGATTTAGTAATTCTAGCCATCACAAATAGCTTCAAGCATTGTGGTTAAAAGATTTAGGAGCAGAAAGGTGTATTTTGGCCGTGTCTCTTTACCCAAAAACCCACGCCAGACCTTCTAACGAAGGTGAAGCCCAAAACGGCTTAGTTAGTGCGCGGTTGATCGGAAGGTCTGGGCCCGAGATAATTGGTCTCCATAAAAACCCTGTGAGAGCCTCGCAAAATCGTGGCGGGACCCGCGGGAAGCCTTAACTCCACCTCATTCGTAAATATGGCCATTCATCAGCCTACACACTGTTACCAAATACTTTTTTGCTGTGAGTAACCTCATTGCAATGCCTGAGGCGCCGCTGGAAGATTATGGCGTCGCTACTTCACGGCCGACATTGGCATGCTTTACTTGCAAAAGGTAAGCTCGAATAGTTTCCGAGACAATTTCAGTATAGTAGAGGAGCTAATTTCATTTCCAAGACGGAAGATAAGATGGTGAGTCTTAACTAAAAACTATTGCCTTGTCCATTGATATCCTCTGACCGCTCATCCCCAGCGATCGCTCTCTTCCCTCTTGCTCTCTCTGCGTAAAAACATTGCAGCAGTGCAAATATCCACTCACGCCCCAGAAACCTGGACCGAAAATTGGTAAGGATAATTTTTGAGCGTAGAACTATACTGAAACAAACTGAGTGAAACATCATAGGAGCGCCACAACGCCGGAAACGCCGGCATCTATTAGATGGACCCCATACGACGGATCGAGGACACCACTCACTTAGGAGGCCTTCCGGCCCAACAACCGATACGGCCGCGGCACCACACAACCGTATGGGACTTTCCCAGTCGCCCTTCGGTAGTATCGGTACTGAAACTCCATCAAGACCATCAAGTTTTCCTGAAACTCAATCGGGCAGGAGCTCTGTCATATCTCCGGGCTTACCATCCCCGGAATTAATCGTTAATTTAACTGGCAGGCAAGGGTCAAATGAATATTCTTTAAGCCAGATCATGCACCTGTCGCACGAGCCTACATCGCAATCCTCTAATGCGGCAGCTGAAGACCTCCCATCAGGAGGTGATCAAGGCACATCCGTTGGAGTCGCAGTAAAGGTCTATCAAGCCTGCCTGAACTTTGGAATCTCGACTGAACTATATCAACTGCTGTAAGCAATTCCCGTGCTAACCTAAACTTGCTCCAGTACAACATGTATCCGCCCGGGCTCTATCAAGGATCTTTTGGATGTAGAGGAGTGATGGTAATGTCCAAGAAGCTAACCATTGTAACGAACGCAGTATCGCACAGTATTTCGAAAATATGACATCATTTTCGTTGTTCCGGCGACCTTACTTCGAGAGCAAACTGCAAGCAATATCTTCTGAGAAACAAATAGAGGCTCTGCTGGCTGCCATGTTTTCGTTTTCGGCTCGCTTCTGTACTGGAAACGAGCTACAGAACATAGGTGGCCATAGAATGAATGTCCCTTCAATATCCTATTTTCATGCTTTTGCATCTAGGCGCATAGACGAAGCCCTGAAACAATGTGTGGAAGACACTCCACCGCTATGTTTATTGCAGGCCACGATCCTGACTACTTTTCAACTCCTCATCGAAGGCGTTCGTGGAAAGGCTTGGAGGACTCTGGGTAACTGCATCCGCCTGGCATATGAACTCAAACTTCACTGCATTGACATATACCCCGATGATGCACAAGACCAATCAGATATAACAGCTTGGTGCCTCAAAGAGGAACGTCGACGAGCCTGGTGGGCATTGTGGGAATTCGACGTATTTGCAAGCACAATCAGGCGATTGCCAACAGCGATTGACTGGACTCAAAATAACACATGGCTTCCCGTAGACGATGAAGCATGGTATAACGGCACGTATCGGCGCAGCTGCATCTTAATCGTCGACCCTGCTTTTCGTTGGAAAACCCTACAACAAACCGGTAACACCAGTGCCAAGGCATGGTTTATCATAACCAATTCTCTGGCGCGGAATGCTCTTTTATTCTCATATCCCCAATCTTTTTCAACACAGTTTAGCCAGCAGGAAGATCGGTCAAAGAGCGCAGCGCGTAAGCGGCCCGTATCAGAACTTTCCAAGGACAGCCAAATGGAATTAGAAATCCTGGAAAATGCGTTGCGTTGCGTTTCAATAGCATTACCACCACGACTTTCCTATCGTGAGCAATCCCTGACATTCAAAGAGAAAGGCTTAATGTCTATGCAATCTTCTCGTCAAGAAGATTCTGACATATACAGCATCCACCTTATGATCCAGCTGACCCGGTTCATGATCTACCACTATCCAGTCTCCTCGTTTCAATTTAGTGAAGCTGAGGTGGCTAGGTCAGCCCAGTTTGTAGAAAACTCCTCGGTCAGACCCAGCAATAACCGCTCCTCGACTTCTTCAAATCCAAACCAAGGGGCGTGGAACCATTTTCTTGATGCTGCCAATGAGATAATCGCCATCATCCGGACTAGCTCTAAGGAGCATGTTCACCATGTGAATCCCTTACTGGCGAACATCGTCTATCTTGCCGCAGCTGCGCAAGTAGTCTATCGAATTATCAACCCATCAGCCGTGAATTGCCGAAAAGTCGACTCAAATATTGATCTTCTCCGGTTAACCTTCAATAGTTACGTGTCATTCTGGAATGTGGCGAGCACACTACAAGACAAACTCAACACGTTAGAAACTCGGCTGGAAACTATTCGGGCTCATGATATCATTTCAAAGAGGCGTAAGAAAGAAGCGGGAGATGATAGACCACTAGAAGTTCCCTCACTTACGTTAAATCGGAATAGCGATAGAGTAGCGACGGGACCTCCAGCGCTCGAGCAAGCGGAACATGTAGTAAGAACAGGAAGTTCGCTTCTAGGTGTATTTCCAGAGACTCCTTGGACGTTCTCGCAACAGGACTTCACGGATTGTACACTTTTCACGGATGGTTCCCTGGGTTACTTGGGATTTGATTTAGACGAACTGCTTACGTACGGTTGATAGGAGAGTCCACAGGTTTGGGCCCTTTTGCCTCCCAGCTGTTCCAAACTAGAGATTTGCCAAAACGCTCTACCAGTCTACTCTTAAGAAGCGAAATGTTTAGTACACCTATAGTTTATCTCATAGGGCCATCGTTCGCTCTAAATATGCTCAGAATCTGGCTGAAGGCTCAATCTGTGCCGGAGGATCCCATGTAGTTATTGCGGAGGTCGATATAATGGATTCCTCTTACAGTAAGAAAGTTGGAGGCAATTCAGGTCCTAGTCCTGTCAGCATGTCTTATCAAGCCTCAACTTAGGCATCTCATTCACCCCAAATGTGCAGATTACCAGGCCCAGCCTTGGTCCGAGCAATTGGAGTCTTTTCGTCTACCAAATCCCCGTCCACGTAATGTTCCACAATGAAACCAGACTTGTCGTACCTGCCAGAGTCAGCACACCGAATTCGGCCAACCTAGATCAGCAACATCAGGTCTTACCAATAGTCGAATATCTGCGAACCCAGCACATGTCTGCCAACACCCCATGCCAATTTATACTTCTTGTCTTCCAGCCATTGATGACCAAGCGACTGGATATCAAAGTCATGAACCTCAAAACTCGAATGATGAACATGGGACTTCGGGCCTTCAAAGAAGAAGAAGCTGTGATGATCTACCATCTCCTCTCCTCGGTCCAAATGCATGAATGCGGTGATATCACGCCCATCTTCGTCGTATATCACATCACTTGGCTTGAAATTAAATCGAGAAGTGAAGAAATCATACGCAGCAGCAAAATCTGTGACGCATAGTCCGAAATGGCCAAGCTTATGTACGGGTGCAGGGCCTTGCTTGAATCGCTAAGTCTTATTGACCGGGCGGTGCTTAGAGGTTGGGAAGTTGTATTCCAGCTCTGGAAAGGATACGGAAGGCTCAACAGCAGCCTGGCCATAAACCAAGTGGAAGGGGCAGTTGTCGACTGGATCGTAAAATATTACGCACTTCCCACCTCCCGGGGCATCCAGGTCATGGATTGGTGTGGCCAAGGGAAGTGTTTGGGTGGCTAGTTCGAGATCAGAGAATGAGTCGACTACAAAGGCAGCGCCACCAAAAACATTGGATTCGCCCTGGGTAGCGCAATAGACGAACGGCTCTGATCCATAGCCACGATAGTATATTGTGTCGCTAGTCCGCTTCACCATCGTGAAGCCAAAGTCCAACAGAAATCGGTTTGCTTCTTCGAGGTCGGCGTGGGTGTAGTACACATGTGCGATCCGCTTCAGGCAGATTTTTGTGTACATAACTGAGGGTGACATTTGAATGCTGGTTGAATTTACTGGCACAACTATCTTTTCGGGGCATTAATATGCTCACAAGAGCATAACGACACCCTGCATTGTGCAGCGGCGCCGTGTCATGCCAACCGGTACATTTGCCCGTTGTAGAGGTCTCACAAAGGGAGGCCTGATGTTACGGATGAATGTCAGGGATGTCTTCGGGCTATTTTCGGTGCTTTGGCTGCTTCTCTTTCTCATCAAATCCCACAACCACGGACCATCTTGTAGCACATGGGTGAGGGGAATCTGGAGATACCAGCCCTCGGCATGGACAAGTCGCTTCAACTTAATCAACCTTGACCCAACGCCCAACTTAGCAGTATGATGACAACGCAGCCGCTTACGTTCCTTGCGTCTTCATTGAGACTCCTCGTGTTCTCGGAAGCACATATTCATGCGTCATTGCCGCCATAGCTTCCTAGAAGTCACCCCATCTACCTGGGTACCCGCGGACAGGGTTTGGGGCCCTTCAAGCTCAACCCTAGTTGTAAGCTTGCTATGGGCTTTTCTGAATTCTTAGAAATTCCGCCAGAGATAACCCAGAGACATAGAAAGTACCTGAGGAATAAAGGGTTTCTTTCGGGTTCTGAGCATCCTCCCATCCAAGACTGCAATGGTAACCAATACTGAATTCCTTTCCAACTGAGATACTGGTCGTACAGATGGTTAAAGTTGTCGAGATCATCACTTAATTGTGGGCACTGGTCCCACTGGCTTGCTTTCTCACATATTATGGTACTTGCTGTCCCCGCTTTTTTGAGCGTAGAAATCCTGAACATGCTCTAGGATTCAAAGGCATTGTGATTGGGGCTGCACTAGGCAGTACGAAAACTCCAAGAGTATATATTACTAATATGGCAGCGCTTGGTAAGCTTTGCGATCGACTTCAGTTTATCGGCTCTCTGTCATAGCCTAATCCTTTTTTAGAATGTCTCCGTAACATCGGGGCAGAAGAAGAATGCGTGCATGCAGCTACGAAAGGGGATTGTATGCAACATACTCGCTGGTGCCGAAGCACGGCTGGGGAAGAATTTGCCAGAATCTACTCCTGGGGTAACGATCCCGCCCGTCAAGTAAGTCGATTTACGTTTCGTAAATGGCATTCATTATACAGACTACCAAAAATATTAACATCAATATTAAAAGGGTGACTACGATGCCGCGAGCCCATGCAAGCTGTCGAGCATCGAATGGGAAACTTGCATTGGGTCTTGCAACCAGATCAGAACCATCCGGATTTTGGGTGAACAGCAATTGTTCAGATGGTCAAACCGTGGAAGGGGTACATTGAATCTTATTAAAGACTTTTGCTTCCTATCTTATAGTAGAAGAAGCCTGCTAGAAGTTACATAATGGATCGTATTCCAATATCGAGTAAGACTCGTGATTGAGTAGATGAAGACGGTATGCCACCTGCGTCGTCACAAATCGTCAGTCCATGAGGTGACTCATCATGATTCGTCCAAATAGCGGGTGAGGCGATCTAAGAATAATGGTAAAGTACTTAACGCGATAAGCGTTTACGATGGAGTTCATTTTTACTGTAACTAAACATATCACATCTCCTGACAAGACTTCTCCCAAAGCAAGGAAACACATGATATGGAGCTTTCTACAATAACAACCCTTTCACCTCAGAGGACTATTTTAGACGCGAGAACGTTAATATAGCGCCTGGGGCAGGGGCAGTGATCTCATCGGACTGGACTGGACTGGATTTTGATTTGAATCCACTCCACTCCATAGAAGATAGGGTTTGGCTCCTGGAGCTCCAGGATAACGTACCCTGCGGGCCAGTGGGCCATGCGGGCCAGTGGGCCACCCTATTAAAATCACGAAAAAACGCGACGCGTTATACAACTACTACCTCAATGGCCACCGAATAATAAGAAAACCCCCTTTTTCAAGAGGGCAGAATTCTTTTATCTATTAATGCCTATAAGCAAGGCCAATTTACAAGTTTCCGAAAGGCCACCAGCACGTACGACGTGCCCCGATCTACAGCTCAGCGACGCCGTAAAGGTATTATACCATAGCGCGGTTCTATTGCTCCAAATCGCCGTCTTACACCAGCACAAGAAGAGACCCTTAAGCAGTGGATTCTGTTAATGGATTAACGCGGTATGCTACCTAGGAATTCTACTATACGGCAGATGGCTAGCCTTCTAGCTACCTAGCGCGGCTTATAACTAGTTGGTGAGCGATAGGTATACAACTTTATTAAGCGCCATGATAACCTACAATCTAAATAGAATCGCAAGTATAACTATTAGCGTGCTAAATGCGAAGATCCTGTGCGTATTTAGGCCTAGTTTAAACGCGTTTTAGATATAAAGATATAATATAGGATTCTTAATAACGATACCTAGAATTTTAATAAGACTAGCTTCTAAATAGGCGTTATTATAACTATAAGAGTTATTACTAGAACTAATAGGGCTGGCCGACCTAGAATAATACAGCTAGGTAATTGAGAATGGGTTATAATTATTAAATACATTAATACAATAGGGGGTATAATTCTACCGCTGGTTATCTTTAAAGCAGTAATGTACTAAGCTGCTTAGTATAAGAACGATATTATTCCACACAATTAGTTAATTAGCGTTAGTAAGAATGGCTAGACAACAAATAAGATTAGCCTAACCTGGCTAAATCTATTCCATAAGCATATAAAGGATTACACCGTTAGCACGTATCGGCTGCTTATGCTAGACGGCCACGGCAGTTACATTAACCCCAAATTTAACCAGTTCTGCCTAGATTATAAGATTATCGTTATCTATATACCGGCGCATTTATTATATCTACTGCAGCCGCTTAATATAGGCTGTTTCTTGGCGCTAAAGCAGGCCTATAGAAGCAGCGTTAAACAGCTTATAAGCCGCGGTATTAACTATATTAATAAACACGAATTCCTGCCGCTATATAGGCAGGCTAGGTAAACAGCGCTACATCAAAATAATATATAGGCGGGATTCGCAGCTACTAGCCTTATTCCATACAGCCCTAATTACGTACTATCGCAGCCATACGCTAAATATCAGACGCCATTACCCCAACGCTGTCCGCAATTAAATGCACCCTAGGCAGCTAAAACACCATATAATATTACTGAACTACAGCAGCAAACGGCTCTGCTAAGAGGCTATCTTAGACAGCGTACGTATACCCTACCAAGTCCAATAGAACAAGCCCTTAGCCAGCTTGTTAAAGGGTGTGAAATGGCAATATTAAGCGCTGTGCTGCTTACAAGTGAAAATAAGAAGCTATATATGGAAAACCAGCGCCAGAAAAGGAAGAGGGCACAGCCGCGCACGTATATAGCTAGGGGGGGTGTTTTATCAGGAGCAGAAGGGCTATCTTGTGCACAAGCTGCCCAAATAGGGGCAGTAGAGGGGGCAGCAGAGGCAGCGGCTGAGCGACCGCAGCGAGCACCACGCAAGTGCAGTATATGCACTTCAACAGAACACACGGCGCGTACGTGCCCTAGACGGCAGGCAACTAGCTAGCAGATAGCTACACTAAATACAATTGTTCGTGGTTGAGTAATTCCTGATTTTGCGATCGCGATTTTAATGGGGTGGCCCACTGGCCCGCATGGCCCACTGGCCCGCAGGGTACGTTAAATCCAATGCAGTTACATAAGCAGTTTATACTATAAATAGTAAGTCTTGGCATGCTTCTGGGTCGTTAATGGGGTAGCCAAACTTACCAAAAATTACCTATATTATATTATATCAGCAGCAGAAAGGCCCTCCTTATCGTCAGCCTCATTATCGCCCTCTAAAGCAGCCTCCTTAGCAAGTTCTTTGGCTAAAGCCTCCTTATCCTCGTCATCCACCTAAGCAGTAGCCTCCGCAGCAACCGCAGTAGTAAGCCGAGCCTTAGCCTCCTCTTTAGGTGAGAGCTTTGGTAGCCACGGCTCTCCCTCTACTTCGTCAGTATCCTTATTATTAAATATATCCTTTGGTAGAGGTCTATATCTATACCAAAGACCCTTATTTGCCTTAATTATATCTATCTATAGCCAAGAGCGTCGAGCCTTAAGGAGAATCTTACAGCTACTAAATAGTTGTTTATATTTGTCGCTTATAAAAGGCACTATAAGGATATTAAAGGCAAAGTAAGTAAGATTAGGCTAGCTTATATAGTGGTTTTACCAGTACTATATAAGGTTAAAGTGTTTATACTCTTTAAGCTTAAGCTTATTTATATATAAATACTTATTAAAGCAATTAATTAGAGGAGGCGTAGTAGCCTTATCGTTTTAATATCCCGTTTTTAGGCGCTTATAATTTTAAGTAGAGGTATAGATTTTTGCTTACTAAGGTTGCTAAACTAGTACTAAATCTAGTAAGGATAATTAAATAGATAAATACTGGCCTTTATAATTAAGCTAGAGCTCTTTAATCTTCTGCTTAATACTATTAATTTAATCCTTCTTAATAGGATATGGCCTCTAATAGTCCTTAAACCACTATATCTTAAGCGTCGGATTAAGAACAATTACTGCGTAATACGCTGCTATATTATTAGCCTTATTATAGTACTTATTTCCCTTCTTTTATACTACTTCTAAATAGTCTGCTAAGTATTAATAGGCTTAAGCGTCGGCCTTTTTCCGTTTTTAAAGTAATTAAGTAGAAAGTTTAAGAAACTTCTACTTAGTTAATAAGAGCTCCTTAAAAAGCCAATTTAGTATTTAAAAGTAGTTAGTATAACTTATTTTAATTACTCTTTACTATAATTATAGCCTTATAGAATATCTTAAGGTAGTTATAAAGGTGTTTAAACTAGAGCCAGTAGTGTAAGGTACTCGTGGCGAAAGGCTTAACGGCGATGATTTCTAAAAGTAGCGTGCTTGAGACTGGGCTGGGAGAGCTGTCTGCCTTGTATGCTTCCTTTAGTTCTTGTTACAGTCGCTTTAGAAAAGGACAATCAAATGTCAGAAACCATGATCAAAAACAGAAATTTGCCAAATCCTCACCTATTTAAACCCTTTTTCTATACTCACATATGCCACCACCCATTACCTTATTATTACCTTATATTTAAAGCCATAGGTAAACCTACTTAGTTAATTAAATAAAAGTTAATTATACAAGCTCTAATTAACCTTAGTAATGACGACTTCTATATAGAAGTTAAGACCGGCGTTCCTTAACCTACTTTTTAACGCTAGAGGGTAAATTAAAAGAGATATAGCTAGATTAATCCACTAATTAAGGCGAATAGTAGGCCGCTGCTACTTATGGATAAGGCTCTAGATATATAACATTAGGTATTATTAATATTAATATATTAACGCGTACCTTAGGGCCTTCTTAAATACCTCTTATATAGCCTAGACGCCTATTTTAAAGAGATGCTTTAGTTTCTATATAATAAATATAATATAATAGTAGCACGGAGTACGCTATCGGCTAGATTAAAGCGAAGGAGATAGAGTAAAAAGGTTATAAGAATAATTATATAATAACGCAACCTAGGCCTAAGAGACGACTAAATTATTTAAATCTATAACTATAGGCGCGATCAGTTTATTTTTATTAATAAATCGGCTTATAATAAGAAGATAATAGATAGGAAGTATGGGTAGGCACCTATTAATAAGCCTGCTAAAGGAATATCGGAATTAAAGAGATCTAAAAGATAGAGCTTGCTGCTAGCGTATACCTAGTAGGGCTATATACCTAATTAGTTAATATATTAAGGCGCCATTAATGGGTTAATATTTATTAAGTAGATAAAGAACGAGGTTCTTACTTATATACAGCCTTATCTATAGCCTTATTTAGTTCTAGTAATAGATAATACGTTAATCTATCGCAATAAGGTATATAGTAACTATAAAGGATAGGCGTATTAACGCTACTGCTTACTTAAACCTAGAAAGTTTAACGCCTCTATAACGCTGCTGGTGTTAAACTTAAATATCTTCCTCCTTACTTACCTAATTTTAATCCAATTAAGGCTTCTTTTTACAACCTAAAGCAGTAGCTGCGTACTTATTAATTTAAAGCTAAACTATAAAATAACTTTAGCGACTTTTTAAATCATACGGTAGAGTAATAAGAATTTAATAAAAGGGTGAAAGGTTATTTCTTATGGGTAGGTATTAAGAAGTAGATAAAGGGAAGGATAAGGTCTATTATTATATAGAGCGCCTACTAATTAAGACGTTAAGTAAGGCCTCTGCTATAGTATTATAACGTTACTAATCTATTCTAAAGTCCTCTAAGTTATCTACTATGTAATTAATAAGCCTGTACGTCAAACTAACCCTATACAGCTTTGCATGGCCTATATTATTGTTAAGTAGCGCCTATTTAAGCATCTTAAAGGTATAGTACTCGTTAACTAAAATTAACTTAACTTTAGTAAAGGCGTGTATAAAAGCTGGATAACGGCTTTATAGCCATTTAATAAAGGCGCTAAGCTTATTATCTAATTATTCGATATTACTATGGGTAAGGCTACTAAGTAGTAGGCTAGTAGAAGGCGTATTTAAGAGTAAATAGTAAGGACCGGTAGGCGTTTTAGAGGATAGAGTAGAATCGGATAGAGCGCTCTATAAAGAAGGCACTAAAGGTCTTATATTTAGTATAGGATCTACTATAAAATAACTATTAGTAATGGTTAGTAATATAAAAGAAGGTAGTTATTACGGCACTAGTGGAAACCGGTAGATTATAGCGGACAGTTATAGACAGTTATAGATAGTTATAGACAGTTGCAGATAGTTGTAGATAGTTATAGACAGTTATAGATAGTTGTAGACAGTTATAGATAGTTGTAAATAGTTGCAGACAG
>Ga0307515_10011201_pt1 | contig 17047 bp, 18 predicted proteins | sample 17_EM_MG_FD_194513 | JGI IMG/M metagenome (GOLD analysis project Ga0307515, IMG submission 194513) | Populus trichocarpa ectomycorrhiza microbial communities from riparian zone in the Pacific Northwest, United States - 17_EM | ecosystem: Host-associated > Plants > Roots > Unclassified | place... | reverse complement strand
CTGGACCGTCGAGGTCCTGGAGGCCACCCCGCAGCCGGGCGGCGCGGTGCGCTCCGGTTACGTCACCGCCCCCGGCTACCTCAGCGACCTGTTCAGCTCCTTCTACCCGCTGGGCTACGCGTCGCCGGTGCTGCGGGCCCTGCGGCTGCCGGAGCAGGGGTTGCGCTGGACGCACGCCCCGGACGTGCTCACCCACCTGCTGCCGGACGGCCGCGCGGCCACGGTGAACCGCGACCTGAACACCACGATGGCCTCGATGGAGCAGTTCGCGGCCGGCGACGGGGAACGGTGGCGGCGGGCGTACGACCAATGGCGCGACATCTCCGCGCCGCTGCTGGAGGCGTTGTTCACGCCGTTCCCGCCGGTGCGGTCCGGCCTGGAGTTGGCCCGCCGGTTGCGGGTGGGCGGCTCGCTGCGGATGGCCCGCCGCCTGATCCTGTCGGTGCGCGAGTTGGGCTCGGAGTTGTTCCGGGGCGAGGGCGCCCAGCTGGCGCTGGCCGGCTGCACCCTGCACACCGACCAGTCACCGGAGTCGTCGGGCGGCGGCGTGTACGGCTGGCTGCTGGCCATGCTGGGCCAGGAATGCGGCTGGCCGGTCCCGGTCGGCGGCGCCCAGCAGATCACCGCGGCGCTGGTCGCGCGCCTGACGGAGCGCGGCGGCCGGATCACCTACGACACCCCGGTGACGCGGGTGCTGGTCGCCCGGGGCAAGGCGATGGGGGTACGGACGGCGGACGGTCGCAATTGGCGTGCCAACCGTGCGGTGCTCGCGGACGTGCCGGCGCCGGCGCTGTACCTGGACCTGGTGGGCGCCCGCTGGCTGCCGCCGCGCGTCGCGGAGGACCTGGAGCACTTCCGCTGGGACGGCGCCACGCTGAAGATCGACTGGGCGGTCGACGGCAAGATCCCGTGGCAGAACCCGGCCGCGGCCGGCGCGGGCACGGTACACCTCGGCGCGGACCTGAACGGCCTGACCCGGTACGCGGCCCACCTGGCGACCGACGAACTGCCGCCGCACCCGTTCCTGCTGCTGGGCCAGATGACGACGGCGGACGCGTCGCACTCGCCGGCGGGGACCGAGGCGGCGTGGGCGTACACGCACCTGCCGCACCGCCGGCACTGGGCGGCGGACGAGATCGCCGGCCACGTCGCGCGGATGGAAGCGGTGCTGGAGGAGCACGCGCCGGGCTTCGGGCGCCGGGTGGTGGCCCGCAACGTGTTCTCGCCGGCGGATCTGGAGCGAGAAGACCCCTCGCTGGTCGGCGGCGCGCTGGGCGGCGGTACGGCCGCGGCCTCCCAGCAACTGTTCCTGCGCCCGATTCCGGGGTTGGGGCGGGCGGACACGCCGGTGGAGCGGCTGTTCCTGGCGAGCGCGTCGGCGCACCCGGGCGGCGGAGTGCACGGCGCGCCGGGAGCCAACGCCGCGCGGGCGGCGCTGGCGCGCGACGGCGTACTCACCGGGCGGCTCTACCAGCAGGCGATCAGCGCCGCCCACCGAGCCGTCTACCGTGACGTCGCGCCTTGACGGCGGGTAGGGTGGACGATAGCCACGACCCACACATAACCGGCGCGGTGATGTTTACGCTTTGGGGTCAGGGGCATGACTCGCCGCGTAGCGCAGCCTCAACTCCGGTTCTTTCTCCCGGACTCAAGCTGTTGGAGGAGGACCCGTGCGAATCGCGATGATCTCCGAGCACGCGAGCCCGCTGCCCACCGGCGAGGCCGGCGCCGGCGCGCAGCAGCGGCACGTCGCCGAGTTGTCCGCCGCCCTCGCCCAGTTGGGCCACGACGTGCGGGTTTACACCCGCCGCGACGATCCCGATCTGCCCGCCATCGTCAAGACCGGCGAGGGCGTCCGCGTCGTGCACGTGCCCGCCGGCCCGGCGGAGGTGCTGCCCGACGAGCAGTTGCTGTCGCACATGGGCGATTTCGCCCGGTGGCTGCAGACCGAGTGGCACGACACCGACTGGCTGCCCGACGTCGCGCACGCGCACTTCTGGACCAGCGGCCTCGCCACCGTCACCGCGGCCCGGCAGGTGGGCATCCCGGTCGTCCAGTCCTTTCATGAGCTCGGCGCCGCCGAGGCGCCGCACGACGGCCCGTCGCGCACCGGCTACGAGCGCGCCCTCGGCCGGGCGGTCGACCGGGTGGTGGTGCAGACCCAGGACGAGGTACGCGGGCTCGTCCGCCTCGGCGTGCCCCGGAGCCAGTGCACCGTGGTTCCCGCCGGCGTCGACAGCGAGCGGTTCACGCCCGAGGGCCCGGCCGTCGAGCGCGATCCGGAGCGCCCCCGCATTCTCTCCGTCGGCCACCTCGTCGAGCACAAGGGCTTCGGCGATGTCATCCAGGCCATGCGCCTCGTGCCCGGCGCCGAGTATGTCGTCGTCGGGGGCCCGCCCCCGGCGCAGCTCGGGACCGATCCGCAGGCCAAGCGGCTGCGCGCGCTCGCCGAGCGCTGCCAGGTCGCGGACCGGTTCCGGCTCATCGGCAGCGTGCCGGGCCGGGACATGCCGCGCTGGTACCGCTCGGCCGATCTGCTGGTCGCGGCGCCCTGGCAGGAGCAGTTCGAGCTGGCCCCGCTGGAGGCGATGGCCTGCGGCGTGCCGGTGATCGGCACCGCGATCGGCGGGATCAACGAGACCGTCGTCGACGGCCTGACCGGCGACCTGGTGCCGGCCCGGGATCCGCGCGCGCTCGGCGGCGCGCTGCGCCGCCTGATCAACGACAAGGTCAGGCGGTTCGCGTACGCGACCGCGGCGCTGGACCGGGCCCGCCAGGCGTACTCCTGGAAGCGCGTCGCCGCCCAGCTCGGCGCGGTCTATGCGGCAGTCTCCGGCCGCAAGCCGACGGAGGCCGAGGCCGTGGCGTAGGCCGCCATCCACCGATTGGTGGATGGCAGGCTTCGCGAGCTGGTCGATTCGCGGCCGGGTGTCCACTGTGACGCTCGATGCATGACAGCAATCACCGTCGACCGGCTCCAGAAAAGCTACGGCGACACCGTCGCGGTCCGCGAGGTGTCCTTCGCCGTCGACCGCGGCGAGATCTTCGGCATCCTCGGCCCGAACGGCGCCGGCAAGACCACCACCGTCGAGTGCATCGCGGGTTTGCGCACCCCGGACGGCGGCGCCATCACCGTGCTGGGCCGCGAGCCCCGCGACACCGCGCTCCGCCGGCTCGTCGGCGTGCAACTCCAGGAGAGCGAACTCCCCGAGAAGCTGACCGTACGCGAGGCGCTGGAGCTCTACGCCACCTTCTATCCCGAGCCGGTCGAGTGGCAGCGGCTCGCCGACGACCTCGGACTGACCGGCAAGCTGCGTACCCGATTCGGCAAGCTCTCCGGCGGGCAGAAGCAGCGGCTCTCCATCGCCCTCGCCCTGATCGGCGGTCCCAAGATCGCCATCCTGGACGAGCTGACCACCGGCCTCGACCCGCAGGCCCGCCGCGACACCTGGGAACTCGTCGAGTCGGTCCGCGACCGCGGCGTGACCGTCCTGCTGGTCACCCACTTCATGGCGGAGGCCGAGCGGCTCTGCGACCGGGTCGCCCTGATCGACGCCGGCCGGGTCGTCGCCCTGGACACCCCGGCCGGGCTGATCGCGCAGGTCTCGGCCGAGCAGCGGATCCGCTTCCGGCCGTCCCGGCCGATCGAGGACGCCCTGCTCACCGACCTGCCCGAGGTGCGCGAGGTACGCCGCCGCGGCACCCAACTCGAAGTGATCGGCGACGGCAACGTGCTGCACGCCGTCACCGCGACGCTGGCCGCCCACCAGATCATCGCCAACGACCTGCGCGTCGAGCAGGCCAGCCTGGACGACGCGTTCGTCCGGCTGACCGGCCGAGGCATCGACGGAGTGGGAAACTGATGCGCGTCTTCGCCAAGCTCACCGGGGTCGAGCTGCGGCTCTTCCTGCGCGAGCCGATGCTCGTCTTCTGGACCCTCGCGTTCCCGTCGCTCCTGGTGATCATCCTCGGCTGCATCCCGGCGTTCCGCGAGCCGAGCCCGGGGCTCGGCGGCCTGCGCGTCATCGACCTGTACGTGGCCATCGCGATCGTGCTGGTCCTGGCCACGCTCGGCCTGCAGGGGACCTCGCTGGTCCTGGCCACCTACCGGGAACGGGGGATCCTGCGCCGGCTCGCCACCACCCCGGCCCGGCCCGCCGCGCTGCTCGGCGCCCAACTGGTGATGAGCCTGCTCACCGCGATCGTCTCGGTCGTCCTCGTGCTTGTCATCGGCCGGCTCGTCTTCGACGTGGCGCTGCCGCGGCAGGCCGCCGGTTTCGTCGTGGCGTTCCTGGGCGCGGCCGGCGCGACGTTCGCGATCGGGCTCCTCATCGCGGCCCTCGCGCCCAGCGGGAAGGCCGCGAACACCATCGGCACGCTGCTCTTCTTCCCGACGATGTTCTTCGCCGGGCTCTGGACGCCGCGCGAGGTCTTCCCCGACTGGCTGCAGCGGATCAGCGACTTCACCCCGCTGGGCGCCGGCGAGCGGGCCCTGCAGGAGGCGATGAGCGGGCACTGGCCGGGCTGGGGGTCGCTTGCCGTGCTCGCGGCGTACATGCTGGTGTTCGGGGTGGCTGCGGCCAGACTGTTCCGCTGGGAGTGATGGGGGCCATGTCCGAGAACCGGCTTGAGGTCTGGCGGGAACGCATCGAGCGACGGATGGCGCTGCTGCCGTACGTGCTGCTGGCCGCGTCGACGGTGCTGGTGGTGATCGCCCGAGACGTCGGCGTGCCCCGTCAGCCGCTGCCGGTCACGTTCGTGGCGGTCGCGGCGACCGCCGCCTGGCTCGCCTGGATGGTCACGCTGCACCCGCAGTGGGCCGCCCGGCCGCCGATCATGGCGGTGTTCTTCGCCGGCCTGGTCGTGCTGATCGGCGTGCTGGTCTGGTGCAACCCGTTCTTCGGCTTCTTCGCCTGGACCGGCTACCAGTACACGGTGTACGCGCTGCGCGACCACTGGCGACTGCTGGGCGCGTCGGGTGTGGCCTTCGTGACGGCGGTCTCGCAGCTGGGCGGCTTCCGGAGCCTGGGCGACCCGCGTGCGCTGCCGATCTTCGGCATCGTGCTGGCCTTCAACGTGGTGCTGGCCACCGTGATGACCTTCCTGGCCACGATGACCAGCGCGCAGGCCGACCGCCGGGCCCGGATGATCCGGGAGCTGGGCGAGGCGAACGACAAGCTGGCCGCCGCCCTGACCGAGAACGCCGGACTGCACGCCCAACTGCTCGTCCAGGCCCGCGAGGCCGGCGTCCTCGACGAGCGGCAGCGGATGGCCGGCGAGATCCACGACGTCCTGGCGCAGGGGCTGACCGGGATCGTCACCCAGTTGGAGGCCGCCGACCAGGCCGCGACGCGGCCGACCGACTGGCGGCGGCACGTGGGCACCGCGAAGCAGTTGGCCCGCGACAGCCTCACCGAGGCCCGCCGCTCGGTGCAGGCGCTGCGTCCCCAGCCGCTCGCGGCGGCGGCGCTGCCCGAGGCGCTCGCCGCCCTCGTCGACGGCTGGTCCAGCCGCAACGGCGTGCCCGCCGAGCTGATCACCACCGGCACCGCCCAGCCGCTGCTGCCCGAGATCGAGACCACGCTGCTGCGCACCGCGCAGGAGGCGCTCGCCAACGTGGCCCGGCACGCCGCGGCCAGCCGGGTCGCGTTGACCCTGTCCTACCTGGAGGACCTGGTGACGCTCGACGTCCGCGACGACGGCGCCGGCTTCGATCCGGAAGCGCGGCCCGCCGAGGCGTACGAGGGCGGCTTCGGGCTGACCGCGATGCGGGAGCGGATCCAGCGCATCGCCGGCCGGCTCGTGGTCGAATCGGAGCCGGGCGCGGGCACGGCGATCTCGGCCTGCGTGCCGGCGATCCCGGTGGCGGCCGCCGCATGATCGGGCTGCTGATCGTGGACGACCACCCGGTGGTGCGCGACGGGCTGCGCGGCATGTTCGCCGGCGACGACCGCTTCGAGGTGCTCGGCGAGGCCGGCAACGGCCACGAGGCGCTCGCGGTGGCCCGGGCGGTGCGGCCGGACGTGGTGCTGATGGACCTGCGGATGCCCGGAATGGACGGCGTCGCCACCATCAAGGCGCTGCGCGAGCAGGGCCTGGCCGCGCGGGTCCTGGTGCTGACCACCTACGACACGGACAGCGACGTGCTGCCGGCGATCAAGGCCGGGGCGACCGGCTACCTGCTCAAGGACGTCCCCCGCGAGGAGCTGTTCCGGGCCGTGTCCGCCGCGCACCGCGGCGAGTCGGTGCTGTCGCCGGCCGTCGCCGGTCGGCTGATGGGTGAGCTGCGCTCGCCGGCCCGCGAGCCGCTGAGCCAGCGCGAGTTGGAGGTGCTGGGGCTGATCGCGCGGGGCTGCAGCAACCGGGAGGCCGCGACCCGGCTGTTCATCAGCGAGGCGACGGTCAAGACGCACCTGCTGCACGCCTACGCGAAGCTGGGCGTCCGAGACCGGGCGGCAGCGGTGGCCGCAGCCTTCGAACGCGGCCTACTCGGCGGCTGAGCAGGCCGCGCACCACGGCCCTGGCTCGCCCGGGGCGTGTCCGGCACTCGCCGAGGCTGTCGGCCGCGTTACGGCCGGGGCTCGCCGCGGTAGGTGCCGAAGGCCCAGAGGTTGCCTTCCGGGTCGCGGGCGGTGAAGTCGCGCGAGCCGTAGTCCGTGTCGAACGGCGCGCGGACGATCGTCGCGCCGGCCTGCGCGGCCCGCTCGTGCAGCGCGTCGGGCTCGTCGGTGACCACGTAGGCGCCGAACGTGCCCGGCTGCAGCGCCCACGGGTCGTCCGGGTCGTCGCGGTGCGAGCCGAGCATGATGCCGCCGCCGAGCGGCCAGGACAGCTGCGCGTGGTCGACGCGGTCGCCGTCGCCGTGCACGACGACCTCGGTGAAGCCGAACGCCTCGACGAGGAACCGGATCAGGGCGCGGGCGTCGCGCGCCCGCAGCGTGGGCCACACCTGCGGTAGCGGGGTCTTCGGATCAGTCATGCCCCTCATCCTGCGCGCCCGCCAACCGCTGGGCTTGGACAAAACCGATCTCGTCGGCCAGCCAGCGCGACGGCGAACAGCCGGCCAGCGCGTGGAACTCCCGGGCCAGGTGGGCCTGGTCGAAGTACCCGGCCTGGGCGGCCAGGTCGGCCAGCCGAACGTCCGGGGTGAGCAGCCGCCGGGCCCGGTCGAAGCGGATCACCCGGGCGGCCTCCTTGAGCCCGAGCCCGGTCTCGCCGCGGAAGCGATTGGTGAGATGCCGGGCGCTCCAACCGACCTCGCCCGCCAGCGCGCCGACCGCCACGTTGCCGCCCGCCGCGAGCAGCCGCCGGAAAACGTGCGCCACATCGGGATGGACCTCGGCGCCGCGGGCGGCCACCAGCCCGGCCAGGGCGGCGTCCACGGCCGCGAACCGGGTGGGCCAGGTCGTCGCCGCCCGCAGCCGGCCGCGCAACTCCTCGGCCTTGCGGTCACCGAGTACCGCGGCCAGGTCGACGTCCACGCTGGCCAACTCGCCCGCCGGCAGCCCGAGCAGCGCCCGGCAGCCGAGCGGATGCACCGCCACCTGCACGCCGGACTGCCGGCCGTCGTGGGTAATCAGGGCCGGGGCCAGATGCAGCCCGCCGACCAGCGCGTCGTAGCGCCCGCCCGGCTGCCGGGGGTCCGGATGCGCGGCGACAACGAGCGGGTCGTCAATGGTCAAAATCAGCGTGAGATACGGCGACGGCAGCCCACGATGCGTCGCGGGCGGCACATCCCGCTGCAGATAGCCCGTGTAGTGGGCCACGTAGGGCCGCACCGCCGCGGACGGACGACCCCACGCGGTCTCGTCGACCGCCATCCCCCGAGCATCCCAGAAACCGGAGGCGCAACGAGACCCGGCGGCTCTACTTTGTGGACCCGCTCCGGTGGGCGTGGGCCGCTCCCGGGCCGGTGAGTTGGGGTTGACCGCGACCCGTGTTCCCGCATGTCGGGCGCGGTACCCGCCTGCCGGGACGTCATCCCGGCGGGTGGACAGATAGTCCATCAGCTGGACCCACCGGCGCCGCAAATCACACTATTCCCCTCATATCTGAATGGGCCGGCCGCCAGGGTCAGATTTTGGTGCGTTTCGCCTCGTTCGGTGAGGGGTCCGGCTTCGTCCATTCTTGTGCAGTTAGGGCGACCCGTCCTACCCGTGCTCTCCAAGATCGCATCCCGGGGCGCGTCGAGCGGCTTGACAAGCAAAGACTCTGAATTACGCGCCACCCTCGAGCGCACTATAACTGCACAAGTATGCCGGCAGCACCGACAATAAGGGTTGAATGTGCCGGTTTAGGGGGTCGGTGATTCCACATTGCGGAACACACGCCCACCCGTCGGGACGGGAACCCGGCCTTAGTCGCCCAGTGCCTTCGCGAGGTCGTCACGGAAGACCCGCTCGTTCTCGGTCACGACGTCGCCGCCGAGGCCGAGGACGCCGCCCGTTGAGGCCGCGCCGACCACGCTCTCCGCGATCTCCACCAGCCAGTGCTTGTATGTTTCCGCGTCCGCCGGCTCCGCCTTGGCGGCCAGGAGGGCGGCCGCCTCGGTGGCGCGGGCGACCACGTCCTCGGCGTACCCCCGCGGGTCCGACGGCTCGATGGCCACCAGTTCCTCGCCGCGGTCCGGGTCGCCGGTCTGGTCCACGACCGCCTTGGCGATCGCCGTTACCAGCGGGCTGGCCGAGGACCGCCCGTCGGAGATCTTGTCGAGCCCGGCGGCCGTCTCGGCGCGGGTCTTGCGGGCGCCGTCGTGGGTCGCCACGCTTGCCGCGGTCAGCACCGACTGCGGCAGGCCGACGAGCAGCCCCCACTCGGCATCGGTGAACCCGAACGTGGAGTACAGCGGTTCTTCGGTCACGAAATCCTCACTTCATTCTTCTCGGGAACCAGTTGATCAGATCAGAGTCGCGGGTGCCGCGAACAAGCGTCTTGCCGAGGCGCACGCGAAGGTGCTGGACGGCCCTCGGATTTCGGTAGATTGCGCCGAAGTTAGATGCGATCTAGCTTCGGCGGCGTCGATGTGCGTTGCCTGGTCCGTCTGCCGCGGCCGGTTCCGGTTCGCTGCGACCGGCACTAACTGACCAGCAATTGTTGCTGTACCACCACGGGGACGGACAAGGTCTTGTAGCCGACGGTGTCGAAGAGCACCGTCATTCGATCCTCGTCGTAGCCCATCACCATGCCGGGGCCCCAGTCGACGTGCCGCACCGTGCTGTGCACGGCGAACGGTTCGTTGGCCGCCCCCGGTGGCGGCTCGGTCACGCCCTCGGCGCAGTTGTCGCAGTGCCCGCATCGCTCGGCGAGGTCCTCGCCGAAGTAGGCCAGCAGTGTCTGGGAGCGACACGCCCGGGTCTGTGCGAAGCCGCGCATCATGTCGTTGCGGGAGCGCAGCACGACCTGCTGGCGTTCGTACTCGGCCAGCGCTGCCTCCGCCGCGGCCGCCGGCAGCGGAGCGAAGACCGGGACCGTCCACTTGTTGCCGCTGCCGGCCACCGCCGCGCCCACCTGCTCCAGTAGGCCCAGCAGTTGGCCCAGCTTGCGCGGGCCGAGGCCGGTCTTCTCCTTCAGCGCGGTCTTCGTGGCCGGCCCGGCGCGCAGCGCGGCCGCCAGGTCGCGGATCTCCACCAGGTCGGGGCCGCCGCCGTTGAAGAACCGCTGGATCGCCTCGTCCTCGGCGCGCCAGAGCAGCAGGGCGCGGCCCGGCTCGCCGTCGCGGCCCATCCGGCCGATCTCCTGGAAGTAGCTGTCCGGGGAGTCGGGTAGGGCGACGTGCGCGACCCAGCGGATGTTCGACTTGTCGATGCCCATGCCGAAGGCCGACGTGGCCACCATGATGTCGACCTTGTCGTCGCTGAAGTCCTCCTGCCGCTGCTCGCGGGCGCCCCCGGCCATGCCGCCGTGGTAGCAGGCGGCGTTGTAACCGGCCGCGGTGAGGCGCTCGGCAAGCTCCTCGGCGGCGCGCCGGGTGGCGACGTAGATGATGCCGGGCCGGGCCGTCTCATCCAGAAGTGCGGTCAGCCGGCGCCACCGGTAGTCCTCGTCGGGGCAGTGCGCGACCTCCAGGAACAGGTTGCGTCGGTCCAGGCCGGACACGTGGATCTCGGGCTTGTGCAGGTGCAGCCGGGCGATGATGTCGTCGCGCACCGGCGGCGACGCCGTTGCGGTCAGCGCCAGTATGGGCGGCCGGCCGATGCCCTTGATCAGGTGCCCGAGCGACAGGTAGTCGGGGCGGAAGTCGTGGCCCCAGGCGGAGATGCAGTGCGCCTCGTCGACCGCGACCAGGCCGGGCCGCAGCGCGCGGACCTCGGCCATCCGGTCCGGGTGGCTGAGCTGTTCCGGGGTGATGAAGAGGAACTCCGCCCGGCCTTCGCGGATCTCCTGCATTGCCGCGCGCTGCTGGGCCGGGGTCTCGGCGGAGCTGACCCGGACGGCGCGGGTCTTGGGGTCGTCGCGTTCGTTGAGCGCGGCGATCTGGTCCTGCTGCAGGGCGAGCAGCGGGGAGATCACCACCGTCGGCCCGGGCAGCAGGACCGCCGGGATCTGGTAGATCGCCGACTTGCCGGCGCCGGTGGGCAGGACGACGAGGGCGTCGCGGCGGCGCAGCACGGCCCGCATGGGCTTCAACTGGCCGGGGCGCAGCGAGGACCAGCCGAAATGCCGGCGGGCGACCTTGCGCAGGCGAGGGCCGTAGATGGGTAGCTTCATCGAGCGGCCATTGTGCCCCACCGGGGCGACAGCCAAACGCTCCTACTTGCCGCCGAACATCCGGCGGATCGCCCAGAACAGGATCAGCGCGCCCAGGGCCACGCCCAGCAGGCGCACGGCGTGCACCTCGGACCAGTCCACGCCGGAGACCGCGAGCACGGGTGCGGCGAGTGGGTGAGTGTGCACGCAGTGAAGCGTACCGAGCCGGGCAAGTACGCACAGCTAATAGAAAGGTTTGTTGACTAAAGAGCGGAAGTGGGTGACCATAGGTCGTCGCCGCTCCCAAGACGGTTGTCGGTTGATCACTGAGGGGGACGCGCTCGCGGAGCGCGTATCGATCGTCACCGGAGGTACGCGGACTCATGCCGAATCATGGCGAACTGTCGGATCTCGCCGCGACGGTATTGCAGCCCGGATTCGTCGGGACCACCGTGCCCGACTGGGTCCGTCGCTCGCTGGGGGAGGGCCTGGGCGGCGTCGCGCTGTTCGCCCGCAACGTCGAGACGCCCGCGCAGGTCGCGGCCCTGACCGCGCAGTTACGCGCCGAGCGGCCCGACGTCATCGTGGCCATCGACGAGGAGGCCGGCGACGTCACCCGCTTCGAGTCGCGGCACGGCAGCTCCCGCCCCGGCAACCTGGGCCTGGGCGCGATCGACGACACCAAGCTCACCCGCGCGGTGGCCCGCGACCTCGGCCTGGAACTCGCCCACGCGGGGATCACGCTCGACTACGCCCCGGACACCGACGTCAACAGCAACCCCGACAACCCGATCATCGGGGTACGGGCGTTCGGCGCCGAGCCCGCGCTGGTGGCCCGGCACGGTGCCGCGTGGATCAAGGGTCTACAGGAGGCCGGCGTCGCCGCCTGCGCCAAGCACTTCCCGGGGCACGGCGACACCGCGGTCGACTCGCATCACGCCGTACCGGTGATCGACCGCAGCCGCGAGCGGCTCGCCGAGGTCGAACTCGTGCCGTTTCGGGCGGCCATCGCCGCCGGGGTTCAGTCGATCATGACCGGGCACCTGCTGGTGCCCGCCTACGACCCGGACCTGCCGGCGACGCTGAGCTCCCGCATCCTCACCGGCCTGCTGCGCGAGGAACTCGGCTTCCAGGGACTGATCGTCACCGACGGCATCGAGATGCAGGGCGTGCGCCGCGCTTACGGCCTGGCCGGCGCCACCGTCCGCGCGCTGGCCGCCGGCGCGGACGCCATCTGCGTGGGCGGCGACCACGCCGACGAGCACACCGCGGCCCGGCTGCGCGACGCCATCGCCGCCGCCGTGCGCACCGGCGAGTTGCCCGAGGCCCGGCTGCGTGACGCCGCCGCCCGGGTGCGCCGGCTGGCCGACTGGACGCTGCAGACCCAGACCGCGATCGGCGCTCGGGCCGTCGCCGACGCGGCCGGATCCGGGGCGCCGGAGGTGGCCGTCATCGGCGGCTCGGCCGTCGGGCTGGCCGCGGCCCGCCGCGCCGTCAAGGTCACCACCACCGCGTACGCCCCCGAGCTGCCGCTGACCCACGCGCCGCACGTGGTCGAGTTCGCGCCGGCGCGCAATATCGCCATCGGGGCCGAGACGCCGTGGGGCGTGGGCGCGCCGCTGAGCACGCTGCTGCCCGGCACCACCTCGGTCCGGCTCGGCGCCGACGACCTCGCCGGGGTGGACGACCCGGTGGCCGCGATCCTGGCCGGGGTGGGCGGACGCCCGCTGGTGCTGGTCGTCCGCGACGTGCACCGGCACGCGTGGATCGCCGACGCCCTGCGGCACACCCTCGCCGTACGCCCGGACGCGATCGTGGTGGAGATGGGCGTGCCGGTCGCGATCAGCGGCGGGGTGCACCTGGCGACGTACGGCGCCACCCGGGCCTGCGGTCAGGCGGCCGCGGAGATCATCGCCGGCACCTCGGTGCCGCACCCGTCGTACCAGAAGCTTGCGGCTTAGACAGCTCAGTCGACGACGATGTCGTTGAACTCGGGGTGGTCCGCGACGTAGCGGGCGAAGAACGGGCAGGCGGGGATGACCTTCTCGCCGCGCTCGCGCAACGTGGTCAGGGTCTGCTCGGCCAACCGGCCGCCCAGGCCCTGGCCCCGGTGCGCGGGGTCCACCTCGCTGTGCACGACCACCACGACGCCGTCGCGGATTCGGTAGTCGGCGAAACCGCCGACCTCGCCGTCGACGAGGATCTCGAAGCGGTGGCGGTCGGCGTTGTCCTGCACCTTGACGTCCATGCCGACAAGCCTAGGTTGGCGAGCGGTCCGTACTCTTGGTCTCGTGATGAACACCGCAGCACCGCGCATGGCCGCCCTGTTCACCTCAGCCGCTCTCGGCCTGGCGTTGCTCGCCGGGTGCAGTAGCGACAACGTCGACTGCAGCCTCGACCAGTGCACCGTGACCCTGGAGCGCAGCACCAGCGCGAGCGCGAGCGTCCTCGGCGTCGAGGCCAAGTTCGTCAGCGCGGACGCGAACACGGTCACCCTGGAGGTGGCCGGCGAGCAGATCCAGCTCACCAAGGGCCAGCAGGCCGTGGAGGTCGGCGGGCTGCAGGTCTCGCTCGACAGCATCACCGCCGACGCGGTCGGCCTCCAGGTGTCGCGCTAGCACATCTGGATGGCACGGGTGGCAGGTTTCAATAACCTGGGCACAGGTGAAACAAAGCGGCATGTCTGCCACCCAGCACGCTCGCAGTACCGCGTCCCGAGCCGCCGACAGCAAACCGCTCGAATTTCTGGTTCGTGGCGGCTTCGTCGCGTACGGCGTCATTCACCTGATCTTCGCCTGGCTGGCGTTGCAGCTCGCCATCGGCGACTCCGGGCAGGAGAGCGACCAGTCGGGCGCCCTGCGCAGCCTCGCCGCCCAGCCGTTGGGCCGGACCCTGGTGGTCATCACGGTCATCGGGATGTTCGCCCTGGCGCTCTGGCAGGCCTTCGCGGCGGCCCTCGGCGAGAGCGGCGTGCGGGGCCGGGAGGCGCTCGTCGAGCGGGTCGTCTCCGCCTTCCGGACGGTCGTCTACTGCTACTTCGCCTGGGTCGGCATCAAGGTCCTCAAGGGCGCGAACGCGTCGACCGGCGACAGCCAGGAGAAGAGCGCGGGCAGCCTGATGGACGGCACGGGTGGTCGCTTCCTGGTCGGCGTCATCGGCCTCGCGGTCGCCGCGATCGGCATCGGCCTGGTGGTCTACGGCGTGACCAAGAAGTTCGAGAAGCACCTCAACACCGGGCAGATGAACGCCACGGTGCACCAGACGACCCGCCGCCTCGGCGTCGCCGGCTACTCCGCCAAGGGCGTCGCGTACGCCATCGCCGGCGGGCTCATCGTGGCCGCGGCCGTGACCTACGACCCGGACAAGGCGCGGGGCCTCGACGCGGCGCTCAAGCTGCTCGTCGGCCAGCCGTACGGGCCCTGGCTGCTGGGTCTGGTCGCGCTGGGTATCGCGGCTTTCGGCGTCTACTGCTTCTCGCAGGCCCGCTACCGCAAGGTGTGACCCTCGGCATGCTTTGGACTGGGGCGGTCAGGGCAGACTAGGACCGTGACCAGCGTCCTGACCGCACTGCTCGCCGTCGTGATCGCGGCAGGCTCGGCCGTCGTCCTCGTCGAGGCCGTGCACTGGGTCGTCAAACGGCTCGGCCGGCGCTCGCCCCTGCTCGGCGATCTCGCGGCCACGGCGCACCGGCCGTTCTTCGCCGCGGTCACCATCTTCGCCGTGCAGACCGCCGTGCGCGGCTTCGCCGGTGACTTCCCCGGCCGCGGCGGGGTCCTGCATGGCCTGGTGCTCCTGGTGATCGCCTCGCTGGCCTGGCTGGTCGGCGCCCTGCTGCTGGTGCTGGAGGACGTGGCGCTGGCGCGCTGGCGCGTCGACGTCCCGGACAACATGAAGGCCCGCCGGCTCAAGACCCAGGTGGTGATGCTGCGCCGGGTCACGGTCGCCGGGATCGTGGTGCTCACGCTCGGCGTCATGCTGATGACCTTCCCGGACGTCCGGGCCCTCGGCACCAGCGTGCTGGCCTCCGCCGGCGTGATCAGCGTGATCGCCGCGCTGGCCGCGCAGAGCGTGCTCGGCAACCTCTTCGCCGGCCTGCAACTCGCGTTCAGCGACGCGGTGCGCATCGACGACGTCGTGGTGGTCGAGGGGGAGTGGGGCCGCATCGAGGAGTTGACCCTGACCTACGTGGCCGTGCAGATCTGGGACGACCGCCGGCTGATCCTGCCGACCTCGTACTTCACCACCAAGCCGTTCCAGAACTGGACCCGGACCGGCTCCGCGGTGCTCGGCACCGCCGAGATCGACGTCGACTGGTCGGCGCCGGTCGAGCCGATGCGCGCCGAGTTGCGCGCGGTGTGCGAGGGCACCGGGTTGTGGAACGGCCGGGTCTGCGTTCTCCAGGTGACCGACGCGGTCGGCGGCATGATCCGGCTGCGCGCCCTGGTCAGCGCGAACGACGCCGGGTCGCTGTGGGACCTGCGCTGCCTCGTCCGCGAGCGGCTCGTCGCCTGGGTCTTCGAGCACCGCCAGGACGCGTTGCCGCGGCTGCGGGCCGACGTGACGGACGCGGAGGGCGGCCTGGCCGCCCGCGACGGGCACCGGCCGGCCGCCGAGCCGGAGGCCGCCGAACCGGAAGCCTCCGAGGATGGGCGCGTCTTCAGCGGGCCCGGAGACGGCGACGAGCGGGCCGCGGCCTTCGGCGGCCCGGACGAGCAGGTTCCCAGATCCGCACCCCGTATGCAGCAGTAATTCCGGTCCCGAAGGGCGAGGATTGACCTGGCCCTGGGTAGGGCATACACGCGTCATGCGGAAAGGGGGACTCCATGGCCGATGTCCTGAACGGTAGCCCGGTGCGTCCGGCGACCGATCAGTCCACCTCGGAGTTGGTCCAGCGGGCCAGCGAGCAGCTCAGCCGCCTCGTGCGGGATGAGATCGCGCTCGCGAAGGCGGAACTCGCGGAGAAGGGCAAGCACGCCGGCATCGGGGTGGGTCTGTTCGGCGCGGCTGGGGTGCTCGTCGTGTACGGCGTCGCCGCCATGTTCGCCACGCTCATCATCGTGCTGAATCTGTTCCTGGAGCTGTGGCTCGCCGCCCTGATCGTCACCGTGCTGCTCTTTGCCACGGCCGGTATCCTGGCGCTGCTCGGCAAGCGGCAGGTCACCAAGGCGGTCCCGCCGGAACCCAAGGACGCCATTGCCAGCGCCAAGGCGGACGTCGACGAGGTCCGGCACGCGATTCGGACCCGGAGCAAGGTGGGCAGGGCATGACCGACTGCACCGGAGCGAGCGTGCGAGTGGAGGGCCAGGAGGGCATGCGAAAGGTGAGCACGGCATGAGCGACAAGAACGGATCGGCCGGGCGCAAGCCCGACGTGGAGGCCCTGCGCCGGGAGATCAAGCAGACCCGCGCCGAACTCGGCGAGACCGTGCAGGCGCTGGCGGCCAAGGCGGACGTCAAGGCGCGGGCCAAGGAGCAGGTCGAGCAGACCAAGCAGCGGGCCCGGGCGCAGGTGCACGGCGCGACCGAGAGGGTGCGCGAGGTCGCGGCGACCGCTGCCGCCGTGGCGACCGGCCGGGGCCGGTCCGCCACCGCGCTGCAGGATGCCGAGGCGCTGGACGAGATGCAGGACGCCCGGGTACGCGTGCGCCGCCGCCCGGTGCCGTTCGTGGCCGTGGTGGCCGCCGGCGTGGCGTTGGTCGGCATCATCCTGATCGTGCGCGGGAGGCGTAAGTGAGCAAGAAGCTGCAGAAGGTGGCGTACAAGCCGGTCGGTCTGCTGCTCGGCATCGGCGCCGGCGCCCTGGCCGGTTTCGTGTTCAAGGAGGTCTGGCGGCTCGCCTCCGGCGACGACGACGCACCCAACGCCACCGACGAGGACCGTGGATGGCTGGAGGTCATCGCCGCGGCCGCGCTACAGGGCGCGATCTTCGCGACTGTGAAGGCCCTCGTCGATCGCGGTGGTGCCGTCGGCGTCCGCAAGATCACCGGCGAGTGGCCAGGATAAATGCGTTCAACGCATCGATCACGGTCACGGTAACTGGTGGCCGTGTGCGCGCTTCCGGAGGCCTTTTCCGGTTCCGCGCGGGTCGACTCGATTCGGCTAAGGGGCAGCTTTCGGGCTCCTTCTTCGGGTACAGTGTGGCCAGTTTTTGTGTACGTGGTTCAGGGGCTCGTCCTTCTGAAACGCCGCCCCTCGCGGCGCCGCTGCTCGAAAACGACCATCGGCCCCGCATCACCGGGCCGGCATTTTCAGAAGGAGAGTTCAGCATGGCGCAAGGAACCGTGAAGTGGTTCAACGCAGACAAGGGCTTCGGCTTCATCACCGTCGACGGCGGGGGTGCTGACGTGTTCGTCCACTTCTCG
>Ga0307515_10011200_pt1 | contig 17049 bp, 14 predicted proteins | sample 17_EM_MG_FD_194513 | JGI IMG/M metagenome (GOLD analysis project Ga0307515, IMG submission 194513) | Populus trichocarpa ectomycorrhiza microbial communities from riparian zone in the Pacific Northwest, United States - 17_EM | ecosystem: Host-associated > Plants > Roots > Unclassified | place... | reverse complement strand
ATACAAAATCCCCACAATCCTGATAAACAGGAATAGAGAAAGTAAGCATAGGCAAACCAACAAATTAACTACACAGGACATAAAATCACAGCAAGAGCAAACCAGCAAATTAGTTGCACAGGACATAAAATCACAAGCAAGAGCCAACCAGAACCATACAAGCAGCCCAGATGAACATGGCATCCACCCAAAAGCAGGAACCACGAACTCTGCCAAGCAAAAGGAACAGACCATCAAAGGGTGGATGAAGGGGCAGAGTCATCAGAGCTATGCAGTGACTGAAAGACTACAACAGGGGTTGTGGGATGCAGTCCCATACAAGGGATGGCAACTGCTTTACTTCGAGTGAGATACTGCCTCTTGGGAGGTATATATGTAGTGCCCACCTTTTCAGAAATAGAGGGCTCAGGACCGACAACCTTGGGTATCTTACAACCAGGAGACTGGGTGCTTATAGGACCAGCTGCAGCAGCTTCTGTGGACATAGGATCCTCTGGAGGATTAACAGAAGGTGTGTAGTTTAATTATAGATAGTGGAAGTTATGTTAATGTTTGTAGTACCACCCTTGTTAGTAAAATGAATTTGTGTATGGTTAAGCATGCTAAACCATATAGATTGCAATAACTGATTGATAGTGGTGAGTGAAAGTGACTAAACAGATTGTGGTTTTATTTTTTATTGGAAGTATATTGATAAAGTTCTGTGCGATGTGGTACCAATGCAAGCAAGTCACATCTTATTGGGGAGACCATGACAATATGAGAGGAAAGCAATTCATGATGGGGTTAAAAATAAGTATATCATTGTAAAAAATGGTAAAATCATCACTCTTGTACCTTTTACACCCAAATAGGTGTATGATGATCAAATAAAACTAAAAAGTAAGCATGAGGCTATAAAGAGAGAAAATCAAGGGAAGGAACAAGGGGAAAGAAGACCATCAGATTCTCCCAAAACCCAAAACACCACTACAACCCATTCAGCCACTCATCCAATCACAAACAAATAGTCGACCAACACTTCAAACAAATCAGACCATTCGGTCACTACTCAAAAACACCCAAATCTAGCCGAGAGTGGAGGTAAGACAAGAGAAGTGAAGAAAGTCAGGAAGGGTGATGAGAATTGTGTGGAAAAACTAAAAGAATAACCCAAAGTTTATGTTAGAGAGGGTGAGATCAGATTTGTATTTTTCACTAACAAGCCAATGATTTTACTTGTGTACAAATAGGCTTGCTTTAATACTAACGATCTTGATCATTTTATGCATATTGTTGCTATTTCTTTGTTTCAAGAATTTGATGATTTGTTCCCCGACGATATTCCTAGCGGATAACCATCATTAAAGGGGATTAAACATCAGATTAATTTCGTACCTAAAGCTTCAATTCCTAACCGACCAACCTATAGAAGCAATTTCGAGGAGACGAAGGAGCTTCAAAGGCATGAGCTGATTGAAAAGAGGTACATTCATGAGAGTATAAGCTCGTATGCTATACTCATGCCTACAAAAGATGAAACAAGGAAGATGCGTTGATGCGATCCAACCATCAAAGGATCCATTGGAGGTTCCAGTTGGTCTAGTTATTAGGCTTAGGGCTAAGAAGTTCAAAGAAGCTTTCAATGGACTTCTTCAAGATACATGGGCTAAGGTGGACTTCAAGAGGATTTGTAATAATAAAGAGCAAGCCTTGATTAATCTGATTCATGTTCAAGAGGGGCTTGTTGGTGGAACCAAGACCATTACACAAGGATTGGGAGGAAAAGACTAGATTCGGACAGTTTGACCTTTTGTTACTCTTTTGGTCATAACTAGAGCTACAGATCGAATTTTGATGTGATTCTAGTTGGGTTGGAAACTAGACTTCCATACCTTTCCAACGGCATATGACATGCCTTCTAATTCATTAAGACGAGAGAGAACCTTCTGTTTTAAGTTGGGCCTTACTACTGCTAGACAGAAGGCGAAAACAACGAACTTGTCTTCTTTAATTAGTTGGGCTATCAAACTTTATTTATTTTGAGAGGAGACAATTTTTTTGGGTTTTAGACTTCTTTATTTTGTTTATTTTAATTTGTTTGGGCTAGTTTTAGCTTGGGTTGATTATTATTTAAATTAGGATTATGTGAGACCCATTAGGGAAACTAGGGTTTTAGCTTGGAGTTTAAATACTCTTTAGGAATAATTTTAGAGCAGATTTTTGATGATATTTTTAGCATTGTAGCCGACTTTTGGTTGCTCAATCTTGGTTCTTGATTGAACTTTCAACTCTTTAAAGAATTGACTATTCTTTGTTGTGAATTTATACTTCATTTGCTCGTCTCCAGGTGTAAGTGTTGTGATAGAGTTGATTTATAGTCTTGTTGCCTTGGAGCAAGTCTTCCATTGTGATAAGCTCATTCAAATCTCAACAAACTTGGGTTAGATTGATCTTGGGGTCGCGAATACCATTAAATTCCGCTAAGGTTCGCATCATGCATGTTTATTGTCGAGTCATCAACAACATAACGGTAAAGTATAGACATCTCATTCCTAGGCTTGATGACATGTTAGATGAGTTACATGGATCCTATATTTTCTCTAAAATTAACTTGAAAAGTGGGTACCATCAGATTAGGATGAAAGAAGGTGATGAGTGAAAAACAACATTTAAGACTAAGCATAGTTTGTATAAATGATTAGTAATGTCGTTTGGACTTACAAATGCACCTAGTACGTTTATGCATTTAATGAATCATGTTTTGCGTGCATTTAAAGGTAAGTTTATGGTTATGTATTTTGATAACATTATGATCTATAGCAAGAACTTAATTGAGCATCTTGATCATTTACGTAATGTTTTTAATGTTGCGTAGTGAGAAATTGTATGCTAATCTTAAAAAATATACCTTTTGCATAGAGAAAATTGTGTTTTTTGGCTATGTTGTAACTGCACAGGATATCAAGATGGATGAGGAGAAAATTAAGGTCATCCGGGATTGGCCTACACTAAAATCAGTAAATGAGGTAAGGATTTTTCATAGGTTAGCTACTTTTTATAGGCAATTTGTGAAAGATTTCAGTATATTAGCTGCACCCTTAAATGAAGTTGTTAATAAGTCAATTAGGTTTAAATGGGGGGAGAAACAAGAATTGGCTTTTATTCTTTTGAAAGAGAAATTATGTTATGCACCTATTTTGGCTTTACCTAACTTTATGAAAGTTTTTGAAATAGAATGTGATGCATCTAGAATAGGAATAGGTATTATTTTGATTTACGTATTTCAGTGAGAAATTAAGTGGAGCAACCTTGAACTATCCCACTTATAATAAAGAACTCTATGCGCTGGTAAAAACATTTGAGTGACAACATTACTTGTGGCAAAAAACATTTGTAATCCATTTAGATCATGAGTCCTTGAAGCATTTGAAAGGACACAATAAGTTAAATAGGAAACATGCAAAATGGGTTGAATTTATTGAATCTTTTCCTTACATAATTAAGTATAAGCAAGATAAAGAGAACATAGCGGCCGATGCACTTTCACTCAGTTATGTTCTTCTAAACACCATGAATACTAAATTGCTAGGCTTTGAATATGTGAAGGAATTATATGTTGATGATTCTGACTTTGCCAAGATTTATAATGCATGTGGACATTTGGCTTTTGATAAGTTTTATTTGATGAATGGTTACTTGTTCAAAGAGAATTGACTGTGTGTTCTTTCTAGTTCTTTGCGTGAATTGTTTGTTCGTGAAGCATATAAGGGTGGTTTAATGGATCACTTTGGGGTTGCGAATTGACCAAATATAAAAAGGGATGTGTAACGAATCCTGTGAACAGTGCATTGCTTGTAGAAAAGGCAAGATTTAGAGTACAACCGCATGGACTGTATACACTATTGCTTGTGCCTATTAAACCTTACTTAGATATCTCTATGGATTTTGTTTTAGGTTTACCTAGGTCAAAGAAAGGTAGAGACTTTATTTTTGTTGTGGTTGATAGGTTTTCTAAGATGAATCTTACAACCGCATGAACTGTATACACCATTACTTGTGCCTACTAAACCTTGCTTAGATATCTCTATGGATTTTGTTTTAGGTTTACCTAGGTCAAAGAAAGGTAGAGACTTTATTTTTGTTGTGGTTGATACATTTTCTAAGATGAATCTTATATCGCAGACTTGTCCTTTAGGGAAGTTGTACGCTTGCATGACATTCCTAAGATTATAGTTTCAGATCATGATGTTAAGTTTCTTAGTTACTTCTGGAAGACTTTGTGGGGAAAGTTGCGAAGTAAACTCTTATTTTCAACAATTTGTCATCCTCAAATAGATGGACAAACTGAGGTAATCAATAGGACTTTATCCCAAATTTTATGTGTTGTTATTCAAAATAATCTGGAAAGTTGGGAAGAAAGTTTGCCTTTTGTTAAGTTTGCTTATAATAAAATTGTGCATTCGACCACTGACTTTTTTCCTTTTGAAATTGTTTATAGGTTTAATTTGCTAACTCTTATGGACTTAATTCCTTTACCTTTTGAATAAAGGGTAAGTTCAGATGGTAAAAGAATGCAAAAATGGTGAGACAACTCCATGAGAGAGTTCAGTTGCAAATAATGAAAAAAGGAACAGACTGTACGTTTCTAAAGTAACTAAGAGGCGTAAACAGATTGTTTTTCAACCCGATGATTGGATTTGGATACACATGCATAAGGAATGATTTCATAACCAAAGAAAATCAAAATTATAGCCTCGTGGTAATGGTTCATATTAGGTTTTAGGAAAGGATCAATGACAACGCATACAAAATTGATCTTTTAGGTGAGTTTGGTGTTAGTCCTACCTTTAATGTTGTTGACCTTACTTTGTTTGACACAAGTTTTTGATTCAAGGTCAAATCCTTTCAAGGAGAGAAAAGATGATTTGGATTTGCCCACAAACACTAGCAAGGACCCATTATATGTTCCAAATAGGCCAATGACTCGGTCCAAGATAAAGGCATTGAAAGAGGCATTGAATGCATTGGTTTTAAAGGTTTCAACCAAGACATATTTTAAGGATCCATTAGAGTATCAAGAGGAGACCTTAGTACATCTTATCTATATACAAGCGGGGCCCAATCCAATCTTATTTGGGCCATGAGGTTTCGGCAACAAGGCTGCTAATTTTTCAAATTTTCAGCCAACCTTGTGTTTATGATGTTTCTATATGTTTTGTGGATTCTTAATTAATTTTGGACTTACTATTATATATGGGAACATTAATAATTTCCTTTAAGTATTAGGATTTATTATTTTTGTTCCTTTCCTTGTTAGTTGAGGTGAGAACTAGGAGTGATCATTTTCGGTTCGGTTTGCTTTTTATCAAAAAAAGTAACCAAACAGAAATATTTTTTTTAAAAAAACCGAAACCGGTTCAAACCGGTCTGGCTAGGTTTTTCCGGTTCGGCTTGGTTTTCTCGGTTTTGGCTCAGTTTTCTCATTTTTGGCTCGGTTTTTTCCGGTTTGGGCTCAATTTTGGCTTGGTTTGGCTTGGTTTTTTTCTGATTTTTTTCGGTTGGGGTTCGATTCGGTTTTTTTAGTTTTTTGCTTATAAAACCAAAACCGAACCGAACCAACCGGTTTTTTTAAAATTTTAATCGGTTTAATTGGTTTTTTTTAACGATTCGATTTTTTCTGTTATTTTTTTCCAGTTTTCTCGGTTTAATCGGTTTTTCAGTTTTTTTGCTCACCCCTAGAGAGAACACAACAAAGGAAACCAAAGAATCCTACTACAACTTGGAAACAACATGGGCAGGCTACCTTTTCCTTTAGTTTATAGGATTAATGGGCTACATGGAATGCTATAAATAAGCCTTGAATTAGTTCTGAAATATTTTCTTTCCTTCTTTTCTTCTCACAACAGAATATAAATTTAATATTATGAGCTTTATTTTATTTTGTCAGCTACAATCTAAGGCTTGTTTGAGATTAATTAATACTTTGTTTTCAGTTACAATCCAAGTCTTGCTTGGATAAGGTTATGATTTAAGGTTTTTGCGTTAGTTTTGTAAGTAGGTCAAATCAGTCAACTAGGGTAGATCAATTAGGGTTAATTTCTTAAGAACTATTTAAACTCATATAAGCTAAATTTCGACAGCCATTGATGAATTTGAATTTTTTCAGTTTTAAAGTGTGAAAGAGATTCTTACGTTCTTCAGTTCTTGAACGAACTAAATTTAACTTATCAAAGATTAACTAGTTTCGTGATATAATTTTACTTCATTCCAATAATGTTGGTGTTTTAGGGCAGGTTTCCATTGTGTTACACTTTTATCAAACCTATTTTGGCTTTTCGGGATCAAATCTCAATCTTGATTGCGTTGCGTGACCACGTGATCACGAGGTTCACATCAATTCCACTTAATTCAATCACATATAAATCATTTTAGCTCGATAAGAGACATATCTAATCTAGTAGTTAGAAACTCGTTACTTCTTTCATTGTAAGTGATATCATTATTAGTATTGACAATAGTTTCAAAGCACAGTAGTCCAACACTACAAGATATTCTATCAAACAACAAAACAAAACCCAAGCCTAATTTATCAATATCGAAATTAATTAAGGTATATAATTTCAATAAAACTTTATTCAATGAAACCTTATACTATACATAATCGACAACAACCTAATTCATCAATTGTTTTTCTACAAATAACATAATTTATTAGCTCAATAGATGTATTTCATTAATAATTAACATAATTTATATCTAATTCAACAAAATCCTAAATTAACCTAAAACACCTTAACCATTACATAATCGACAAAAACTCAAATTCATAAATTTTCTCCATAAATAACATAATTTATCTACTCAATTAATGCATTTCATAGCTAATAACATAATTTATACTTGATTCAACAAAATCATAAATTAACATAAAAACCCTAACCATAACATAATCGATAATAACCTAAATGCATCAATTTTCTTTATAAATAATATAATTTATTAACTCAATTGATGTAATTTATAGCTAATGAACATAATTCATACGTAATTCACTAAATTCTAAATTAACCTAGAAAACTCTAACCTCTAAAATAATCAAAATAAAAAATTAGTACAAAAATATCAATTTTATATAAGAAAAGTGTGTAATATACCTTAATTGATTAGAGTTGCAGATGTTGCATGCGACTCATGAAGTATAAATATTACATGCGATTTGCTAAACTATGTTTTTTCTTAAATAAGTTTTGAACTTTATTATTTTCTCTTTTATTTTTTCTTGTTGTGCTACTTTGAAAAAAAACTCATGAGTTTTTTCTTTTTTATTTTAGAATTAATTATGTTATATTAATTACTTTTTATTTGTTTTAACTAATATTCAATTCTGCAATCATAAAAAAAATCATTTTTTTTCAATGGCTCATGTATGGGATGTGTTAGTTTAGTTTATGAATATAATTGGGGTGAATTGGACCTAAATCATGCTTATATAATCCCCAATTTGCAGGCATTTTAATAAATCAAATATAATAAAACAGTAGCAAAGACAAACCTTAGATTGAGAGGGGTCAGGAGTTAAAATTTCCTTTCTAAGCTAGATTTATATTAAAAAAAAATACATAAATTAATGTATACAAGATATTAAAAAAATAAAAAAGAAACGAAGAAGAAAAAGAAGAATAAGGAGAAGAATGAGATTTGGTTATTCACATAAAATTTACCACTCCTGGGCCATACAAGAAATTAAAAGGTCATCCCAATTTTGGGTCATGCATACCGACACTCCCTTAAAATGTAGTTTATTATTATTATTATTATTTTACTTTAAAAAAACCCACTAAAACAATTCTTTCCCTCCTCCAAACAACATTTAATATCAAAAACCATTTTAAACTCAAACCAAACAAAAAAATTAATTTTCATTTTTTAGATCAAACCTTAAAAATTCAATCTAAGTAATAATCGGATCGAAAAATTTATATAAATAAACTCATAGGTATAAAATATTTCAGTCTCGTTATTAATAATAATAGGATACTAATAAATAAATAAATAAGGGGATCATTTTGTACTTTGTAGCCGCCAAATTTACATCATTAAAATCTAGTCACTTTATTGGTTTTGACTTTTGATTAAAGGGTGGAAACGTGAGAAAGGATTGGAAATGACCCATGCACGGGATATGGGTCATTTCATGGACAGTAAACATCATGAACACCGTGCTTACTTGGTTTCGAGGACCAAGATTCTTGTCGTTCAACTTGTCTTAATTTCTTCCTCCTCCAATTCACACAATCTACAATCTCCTATGTTATCTCCTGATATTTAATTTCAAAGGTCTGAAGAAAATCTCATAAATTGCCAGTGTCATGTTTAGAAGGGTGTTTAAGAGTATGGTATGATTATTTTTCAAAATGTTTTTGATTTTAAAATATATTAAAATAATATTTTTTTATTTTTTAAAAATTATTTTTGACATTAATATATCAAAATGATTTAAAAACATAAAAAATATATTAATTTGAAGTAAAAAAATAAAATAAAATAATTTTAAATTTTTTCAAAATCAATGTTAAAACACAATGTTAAACACTAAGATCCAACTAGAAAGAGATTTAATTAATTTAATCTCTATACAAAAGTATGTGTGTGTGTGGGTGTATCTGTGTGTGTGTCTCAAAGTACAATATCAAAACAATCAATCTTTATAAACTACGTCAACCCCACAAAGTATTTTCTTTTCCATTGTGTTGATATTCCTCAAAGTCATTCTAAGACCTTACAACAACCAGGGATGGAAATTCGAATGTTCGTGGTTGAAATCGTGTTTATTCAGTCATACAGGGGCGGAGCCGCACTTAGGCATAAGGGGGCAACTGCCCCCTTAACTTTTTATAAGCACATTTTATGTACAGAAACATAAATTAGAAGTTGAAAAGTTCTATGAAGGGAAGGGGAGCCACAGAAAATATGGGAAATAAAAAAGAGAAAAAGAATACTCTGTCTTCACGTCCAAATAAATCAAATGCATGTTTCGTGGAAAATCATCCATTTTTGAATTTTCTTATATACATTATATTAAAATCACTACAAAATCTTTTTTCCAGCAAAATTTATTTTTATATAATTTGGGTTATTTTGAGAAAAATATCTTCAATGAAATTGATAATAAAGTCATTATGAAGCGATTTCAAAATATAAAAACTCGAAGATAACAATTATAATGTAATTTTTTTTTATTTTAAAATTATTCTTAAATTAATTTCATTTGATATGAGTTAGAGCCTGTTTGAGAGTGTGGTTGCGGTTGTTTTTTAAAGTTTTTTTCACTCATAAATGTATTAAAATGATGTCTTTTTATTTTTAAAAAATTATTTTGATATCAGCGCATCAAAATGATTAAAAAACACCAAAAATATTAATTTGAAGCAAAAAAAATAAAAAAATTTCAATTTTTTCAAAAATGCTTTTGAAACGCAAAGACTAACAGGGTCTTAGTATATATGTTTCAAATTGATTTCTCTATATAACGCATACCTATATAATATATAATATCAAGTATTTATTAATAATTTATTTTTTTATTTAAAAAATTATAGCTTCTCCACTGCAGTCATATGATATTATTTTCAGTTCCTTTCCATTTCATAAGCAAAAGAAAATACTACGGAGTCTTGTACTGAAAATGTTAAAAGACTTGATTCCACCACGGCATGAATAAATTGTATACTCCACTGGCATCAGCAGATAGCAGTACTAGTTGACATTTCACTGTTGGAAAGAAAGCATGATGCATGAAGTGGAAAGGCTGAAGAAAACCCAGAGAGGATATGTTCAATCCCCTACGAAAAACTGAAACCTTATAATGGACCACAAATTTGACCTTGTATATTGGTGGCAGCCATGTGCAGTGCTAGTAGACTCCCATAAGGGTCAACAAAACCAACAAACAGATGCAGAGTATTCAAGCATGAAATGATTTGAAGAGATGGATCTTTTGAATCAAATGAATATGCAGAAATTCCAAAAAGGAAAAAAGGTCACAAAAAAAAAGGAAGCAAATAAGGGGGCGGAAGAACGTTTCATACACAGATGAGGAAAACTTGTTTGTAATTTGTCATAGTTTCACCAAGCTAGCTAAATCACATTTTAATATCAGAAGGAGAAACTTTTTCCACAAGAAAAAAAAAAGATAAAAAGGAAAAGACTTCGTTTTTGAGGATATTCTTTACCAGTTTCTAATCCACTTCCTGTTAAGCCAACATGAAGCCCAAGGCACATTCAACAAATCTTGATCACCCAGAAAACTATTGAGCTCCAATAACTCAAAAGGATGCTCTGGATGCACTGGCAGTACAACACAAAATCATAAAAGTTATTGAAGGGCCACAATTAAAATTAGAGGCACAACTGTACATGTTGGGATTTGTTGGTTGTTTCTGTAATCCATTTTTTTCTCAGGACTGGGAAAGATTCATAAGCCCCGGTTTCCAAGAGCTCTAGCTCTGTGCCTTCTTTTGAAAACATCTTGCCTTCGTATTTCCATGAATGGCTTCCTCTCAATAGTTTCCTATTGTTGTCGATGTTTATGCACAATGGTTGATTCTCCGCGTTAAGAGCAGCAAGCTCCTTGAGTGTCTATTGTCATGCAACAACCATGGTATTAAAGCGAGTTTCCTTTCGTAACCTGCGTAAAGTGTTTTCTATTTCGAGATCTACCTGGACTTGTCTTTGATTAGTAGAACGGGTTACGGGCATAAATCGTCAAGAAAACTCAAAAGAAATCAACCACAAAAAAGATTTAGAGTAGTGCAAATTGAATGAAAATCCTACGCTAGAACACCAAACCTGCCTTAAAACCCTAGAAAACAACGGATTTTGGCCTTGATAGGATGAGGCTATTGGCCAAAGGCCACTAGTCTTGTTCAGAACGTCATTTCCCTTCAGGAAACAAAAGGCCAAGGTCTAATTCCACCAAAAAAAATCTATTTTGAACAATACCGGTATCGTAATTGTACAGTACCACCAAAAACAACATTGTTTCTGTTTCTTTTTTAAAAAAAAAAACAACAAAGAAAACAAAAATTTGTTGCGATATCGCGGTCATACAAATTAATTACCTTAGCTTAAGTAAACAAGATAGTATAGATCAAGCAAGAGGTAAATTCCACGAGGAAGGTTTAGTTCAGATTTTTATGCTATACGATATGCAATGGGGGGGATTTTGAGATTATCAAGGTTGTAGCAGAATAAATCAATCAAGCTAAATTAAACAAATCAGAAAATTATCAAGAGAACAAACCTTGGTTTCAAGTAGACATCCACCTATGGAAATCAGAACCCATCATTGAAACGAAACATCAATTTATATTATGACTCTTTATCTTTTCTTAATATCGGTAGTTAACATATCCGTCGTATAACTAACCCTAATCAACAAACATTCACAGTGTCTGCACTAGTAATTTAATTCAATGGCACCCTTAAGAACTAGATAAATTGATTAATCTAGATAACATAATTGTCCGCAGTTCATGTTTGATTTGTTCGAATGTTCTTCCTAAGGTTAATAACGTAGATCCGCTATAATTATTATATTCAGTTGCTTCACTAGTTTATATACTACAACTCTGGTTTTGATATCAAACTTAGCAATAGTTCACAATAATAATTTAGAGTCTACTCTAGTAATTAAAATAAACAATCATAAGATATAAGCATAGAAAAACAAACATATTCATCATATAAACTGAAAAGAAAAGATAAAATAAATCTCACAGTTCTTGAAATCCGAAGGTTTCTATGTCCTTACAACCAAGAAAAAGAGTTTAGTCAGCATGATTTCAGGTTTGTGAAGGAAAGGGTGTGTTTTTCTTCTTTTATAGTCGTTGCCTCCCTTCCTTTCTCTATTTCTTTTTATTTGATAGGAAACCCTAATTCCTCTTTCCTACAAAATAGTCTTTTCCTAAATAGACAATTTACATGTAAATATTTCAATAACTATTTTCCTAAAAAAGAAGAAATAGCCTTGCATAAAATCTTCAAGCTTTGAATTTTGACTTAGAGGAGCTAAATTGCCGAAATAAAGACTTGGATGTCGGTTTGGATGCTTTGAGAAGTACTTTGGACTTGTTTCTTCACAAAACCTGTTTGCTGACAGAATTCATGTGTCATCTAAGAAAACTCATATCTCTCTCATATAAGCTCTTTGTTTACTGACATTTGGTAGGCTGATAGGTTTTCGAGTCAGGAATCCAACAAAATTAAGTTTGCATCAAATGAACTTCTCTAGCTCAAGATATTCAAGTAGGAATGGCCGAAGGTCAACACCACCAGAAAGCGAGATTTGTCTTTGAAGGCTGCGATTTCCATGCTCTTTCTTTTTTTTATTTTTCTTGCCATATATTTATAGAAATGTATGGATGCTAGCTTTCTATTTCCACTGGAATCACTTTGTTTTCACTTCTAGAGCTAAAGCTCTGCACAAAACAATGATTGGAGGTCAAATCTGTTAATTATCTCAAATTTACTTCTTTTTTAATCTTATATCCAAAAGTGCCTTCAAAACATAAAACAATGAATATCAAGGCATTTTATATATAAAAATAGATAAAATACTAGGTAAATATGGGTAAAATTATCCAATAATATGGTTGCATCAGGATAGTGGCATTAGAGTACCTGATGACAGATTATTGCATCTTTAGGTACTTTCAAGAATAAGTATATGATTTGTAAGATTTTCAAAGTTGTTTTGGCGAGAAGTTAATAATGGATTTGTATTTGAATTTATTTGAAATATTATTTAAGTTTTATAATGTAATGAATGATTTAATTTGTTAGGTCATTCACAAACTAGAATGGACCAATAGATATGTATAGTGACCTTTTGTTGAGTTAGGGTTAATGCATGTAGGAAACTTTTTGTAATATAAATTATTATTGTATTTGATTAAGTTGGAAATTTTAGGAACATTAGTAAGTCTTTAGTTATTAAATGTATTTTCTTTATTTATTACGTTTCTTTTAATTACATAATGATGCATGATAGTTTAATATAATTACAAATATTCATTTCTATCATATTTAATTTATTAATTATGATGATGTGAATTAGAAGGGTACGATACAAAAGTAAAGGAAATTCTATTGAAGATCCGGCAAAAATATTGTCAATTCACAAAAATAAGTAATGATAAATGCTACATTAGATTTATTTAGATGAATCCAAGGACAAATATTGAAATTGTATGATTCTTCTTATACAAGTCGACCAATTTAGTTTACAAATTGATCTAGTCGACTGCTTGATGGAATGAACAACAAAAATTGTCATTGCTCGATGAAACCAGTCAACCAATTTATCAACCAATAAGAGAAGTTAAGAATTGGTTGACCAATTGGAGAAACTGGTCAACCGAATTATTGGTCCAAATTATTTTGATCAATCGATAAACTAATAGTGTATGGTCACAATATAAAAAAAATTATCATGTTTTTGACATTATTGTAAAGGAAATTATGTAGAACTTGTGATACGATCCAGGTTCACGAGGTTCGCATCAACTTGCATATGAAAATTGTTGATGATGATTATATATATATTACTCTTTTCCTCGACCCATCACTGTGACCCAAATCAGATCTTACATGTTAATTTTCGTTGATATGTCGTCGGTATATTACGGTGATATTTACCGATGGAATTATTTGTCGTTAAATCTATCGGTAAATACCAACAAGAATTTTCTCATGGTATTTACCAAGGAAATTGCAGTGGGGGAAAAAAGGCAAACAATACGATAACGTGTAAGTTTTACAAATTTAGTTACCGATGAAATTAACTCGATGGTAAAATTCATCCATGAATATGTCGATAAAAAACTTTTGTCGGTATATACTGAAGACATTACAAAAAGTATTACAGTGAAATTCAAAAAGGAAAATCATACGGTGACATGGCATTTCTATTGATATAATGGCTGCCAGCATTACCATCAAAATAATTTTCTCGATCAGTCCATCGATAATATTTAATTTATGACGTGGCTCTCAAATCTCCTCTCCTCCTCCCCCATTTCTACTTTTTCCTTATGCAATTTTTTCTGCAACAAACAGTTACCCCCTCCCCCGCAATCTCAACACAATTCAACATCTCACAACAAATCTAGCCACCACAACATTCAATTTGTCAACATCCGTGTTTTGATTCAAATTTTATTAACGATTCTCCACCTTAAGTAAGCAAATCTACCCTTTTTTTTATTTGAACACAATTTTAAAATGTTAATTTTTTTTTTGCATGTTTTTGTAGTATATGTATTTTGTTTGGGTGTTTACTTGTTTTATATTTTTTTTTCTCAAACAAATTTGTTGATATTTATGATTTATACATGTAAGGGTTTGTTTGAGATTTTATAAAATTGTATTTGTTTATAAATTGATAAAACTTATGTCAAATTTCTAACTTAGGTGTTTTGTGATGAAATAAATAATGACTTATTTAACAAGTTTGTTTTATATTTTGTCAATTTTATTTCTGAGTTGTAATTTCTAGTAAATGTGTACAAATTTGAATTTATATAGATAATTGATAATGAATTAAGAGAACTATTATAATAGATTGAATAAGTTTGAGCTAAATCAATATTTTTGCAAATTTATTTAGTTAACGTTGTTAGTTAATGTATGTTGTCATCATTATTTTATATAGGTTTAATATAAGTAATGGATGGTCGTTCATGGATGTATCGAGATTCACCTCAATGGTTGTGGAGGATGGATTATTGTAATGGGGTTCAGGGTTTTATTAATTACGCACTATCTAATCCGTGAAATATTAATGGAGACGGTATTAGATGTCCATGCAAGTGGTGTAAAAATAAAAAATTTTATTGATACAAATGTTGTAACGATGCATCTTCTACAAAAAAAAGGTTCATGGAGAAATACTTGTGTTGGTATGCATACGGAGAACCATATGTTCCTCACTTTCATGGTAGAAAGGATGGTTGGGTCAACTTCTAGTGCTAGCAACGTGCATAGAGTTGTAGATGACAATAGTAATCTTTATAGGAATATGGTTATGGATGCGATAAGAATGAATCAGGGTCATGCCGGTCAATGTCCAATTCTAGATGAAGAGAATAATGTAGACGCGGCCAGGTTTTTTGATCTTTTGAAAGATTCTAACAAACCATTATGGGATGGTTACATAAATCACAGTAATATCAGTCGTTGTACAGGTGTTTACCATCAAGTCGGATCAGAGGTTGAGTGAGGTCAGTTATGAGAGAATTGTCGTATGGGCAAGAAGCATTTTACCTGAAGAGAACAGGTTGAAAGAGAACTTTTATGCTGTTAACTCCATGATGAAACCCCTAGGTCTAGGATACCAAAAAATTAACATGTGTCCAAACTTTTGCATGATGTACTACCTTGAAAATGCAGAGTTAGTCGAGTGTAGTTCATGTGGGCATTCTCGTTATAAACCTAGAACTAGCAGGGGAAGGACTCTTGTCGCACATGATGCGATGGATAGAGGAATGGTGCACCCTTCCAATGGTGAAGCCTGAAAACACTTTAATAGTGTATATCCTCAGTTTTCAGTTGAATCAAGGTAGATGCATCTTGGGTTATGTACAGACGGACTCAATCCATTCGGGTCATTTATTGCTTCTTATTCTTTTTGGCCAATGATACTCACAGTTTAAAACTTGCCACCGGGGATGTGTATGAGACCGAATTTCATGTTTTTATCTACGGCCATACTCGGTCCTAATAGTCCGGGTCAAAATATAGATGTTTGTCTTCAACCATTAAGTTATGAGTTGACACAGTTGTGGTCATCTAGGACTTTAACTTATGATGTATCGAGGAAACAAAATTTTTAGATGAAAGTAACTTTAATGTGGACTATCAATGATTTTCCAGCTTATGGAATAGTTTCTGATTGGAGCACGCATGGAAAACTAACATGTCCATATTGTATGGAAAATAATAAGGCATTCATGCTAACAAACAGTGGTAAAGCATCATTTTTTTACTGCTACCGGCAGTTCTTGTCAACAGATCACAAGTATAGAAAGACTTCTTTGTTGAAAGGGATGTTGCACCACCGTTTCTTTCAAGTGAAGAATTATACGACATGGTTTTGGAGTACAGTAACATTGTGTTTGGTTTTCAATTTGGTAAGAAAACATTTACTGGTTTTTGTTTGATCCATAATTGGATAAATCGAAGTATTTTCTATAAGCTTCCTTATTGGAAGACCAATACCCCCTACTATAACCTTGATGTCATGCACATAAAAAAACATTTTTGAGAACATTTTCAACATGATTATGGACATGAAATGGAAGAAAAAAGACAACATCAAGGCTAGAATGGATATAGCTTTGTTTTGTCACAGTAAAAATATGGAGTTGGTTTATATTAGTTCATAGGTCATAAAGCCCAAACCCAGCTTCGTCTTAGACAATGCATAGTTACTTGTCTATCAATGGCTTAAAAGTCTGCGTTTTCTTGATGGACATGCCTCGAACATATCAAGGTTGGTTAATTTGGAGGATTGCGGATTGTATGGAATGAAGAGCCATGATCGCCACGTGTTTATACAAACACTAATTCCATTGGCTTATTGTGATTTATTGCTAAAGGGAATATGGGATGCACTTGTTGACACGACCAAAAGATTGATGTCTTCTCCCAAGTGCAGGAGTGTCGAAGTAATAAATAACCCGGCAAGATCGGGGTCAAACCACATGGAGGTTAATTGTATAAATTATAAACAACAATAATACAACAACAATAGTAACAACAACAACAACAATAATAATAATAATACTAGTAGTAGTAGTAATAATAATAATAATACCAATAATACTATTAATAATGATAATAATAAAGATGAAGAAGAAGAAGAAGTTGATGAGAACTTTGAGATGAAAGATTAACGTAAGGATTAAACAATGATAACAACAAATGTCAAGGTTAGAGGATCCACTAATGGTATTTCAAACAAGTATAGTATAAACTCTTATTATTCAATTGGAAACCACACACAAA
>Ga0307515_10011199_pt1 | contig 17050 bp, 12 predicted proteins | sample 17_EM_MG_FD_194513 | JGI IMG/M metagenome (GOLD analysis project Ga0307515, IMG submission 194513) | Populus trichocarpa ectomycorrhiza microbial communities from riparian zone in the Pacific Northwest, United States - 17_EM | ecosystem: Host-associated > Plants > Roots > Unclassified | place... | reverse complement strand
ATTGCCATCCCTAACTGATTAAAAATGATACATCACTTGATGTTGGCGTTACAAGTGCAATTACCGCAGGCACATCTGTCAATTCTCTAATTAAACCATCAGTGTCTTTAAATTTTACTTCATTTGTTGACGTGAGTGCGATCGATCCGTCAGAGTCACCTGTAAAGTCATCCTTAATTGGAAGATTTAACTCCGGTAATGTGGTTGAGTCCATAGTTTGATTTTTTAAATTTCCTAAATTTAGTTATCTCCTATTAAAAAAGAACATAATGGACCATCAAAAAAACGTGATTAAATGTTAAATTCACTATCAGATTAAGCTAGAAAATTTGAAGAATAACAAGTAAAGGAAAGTGCTTGAGATAGAGATCAATCAAAAGTCTGACTAAAGATATTTGCCCTGCTTTTAACGCAGAGATCAAGGCCATCAGAATCGAATTTAAAGGTGTGAAAAATGTAACGTTCTTCCCTCAACATTTGGCATTGATCCGAATTCCGCTTGATCCAACCTAGCTGCCCGTCAAGAGCGCAAGTATAACAAAACGCCATTAACCTATGGTTGGTATTGTAGCGATACATATAGCTTTTCGGACAAAGAGCTAATCTTTCTATGTGGTTCAAAGCTGTCTTGCCCATTTCGCCCATCAAGCCCATAGTTATCAGAACCGCCGTACTCAGCTCAACAGTCGGAGAGTCGTCATGCTCAGCTTGACTGGGCATCTTAATGCAATTTAATCTTCGGTTGCCATTGCAGCGGTATATAACCTTTCTGACAAACCCTATGTTTTCTACGTGCCTATGTGGTTAAAAACCATCATGCTCAGCTTGACTGTGCATCTTAATGCAATTTAGACTTCGGTTGCCGTTACAGCGGTATATAACCTTTCTGACGAACCCTATGTTTGCTATGTACCTATGTGGTTAAAAACCATCATACTCAGCTTGCCTGGGCATCTTAAAGCAGCCTGCCTAAGCGATAACACACCTCGTCAATCTTATTTTAGTAACCTTATAAATGAAAATACCTTGGCTCGTAGTAACCAAGGTATCCATAAATTCATTTCAATAAAAATGCTAACGAGAATGTGGTTTTTTAGTTAAAACGATCACCAAAACCAATGCTCATTTCTTTAACCACTTCTTTAATTTCCTGCTCTTGTGCTTTTGGATAGATTAGCAGCGCATTGCCTTCATCAACTACAATGAAGTTTTCTAGGCCCCTAATTACAGCAAGTTTATCTCCATTGATGTGGATAATGCTATTAGTGGTATCCTTTACATTAATTTGTTTAGCCGCAATCACATTATGCTCCTCATTTTTAGGCGCAGCCTCATATAACGATGCCCAAGTACCTAAATCAGACCAGCCAAATTCTGCAGGGATTGTATAAACATTATCTGCCTGTTCCATAATTGCATAATCAATTGATATGTTTGGCGAGGTAGGATAATGTGTGTCGATAAAATCACGTTCGGAATCTGTGTTATAACTGGCTAAACCTTTACTGAATAAATCATGTATTTCTGCAGCATATTTTTGCAGGGCGTTGATGATGGAGCCTACTTTCCAAATAAAAATCCCTGCATTCCAAACATAGTTGCCTTCCTTCAGAAATTCTTTCGCCTTTTCCAAGGTAGGCTTCTCTTTAAATTGTGCTACTTTGTGTACGCCGTGTGTGTCTTCAGCTGCATATTTTATATAGCCATAACCTGTATCTGGGCGGGTAGGGTTAATCCCTAGGGTTACCAAAGCTTCATTTTGGTCCGTGTAGGCTAAAGCCATTTTGATCTTTTCAATAAAAATATCTTCATAAAGTATGAAATGATCGGAAGGAGCAACTACTATGTTTGCATGTGGATTTAGCGCTTGCAATTTAAAGGAGGCGTATGCAATACAGGGAGCCGTATTGTTCCGGCTAGGTTCGCAAATCAATTGTGATGGAGTTATACCTTCTAATTGCTGTAAGATGATATCTTCATATTGACTGTTGGTAACAATGAAGATATTTTCTCTTGGGCATAGTTTAAGGAATCTTTCATAGGTTAGCTGTAATAATGACTTTCCTATGCCTAAAATGTCTAAGAATTGTTTTGGAAAATTGTTGCGGCTCTTAGGCCAGAATCGGCTGCCTACACCACCAGCCATGATTAATAAGTAATTGTTAGGGTTCATTAATTCCAATTAAGGTCCTTAACTTCATGATATACTTTAGTTATCCCTTCTTCAAGCGATATTTTTGCTTTCCAACCTTTTGCATGCAGTTTGCCTACATCCATTAGTTTTCTAGGCGTGCCATCTGGCTTAGTGGTATCGGTTACAATTTCTCCTTCATAACCAACTACTTTAACTACTAATTGTGCCAATTCTAAAATGGAAACATCTTCACCAACGCCAATATTTACCAAGCCTGGCTCATTGTAGGTTTGCATTAAGTAAAAACAGGCTTCTGCTAGGTCATCTACATAGAGGAATTCTCTTTTTGGTGTTCCTGTGCCCCAAATGGTTACGCTTGTATCCTTATTGTTTTTAGCAGTAATTACCTTACGGATTAATGCAGGTAAAACATGGGAGTTATTAAGGTCGTAATTATCATTTGGCCCATACAAATTAGTTGGCATCACTGAAATGTAATTGCAGCCATATTGAGCACGATAAGCATCGCACAATTTGATGCCTGCAATTTTGGCAATGGCATAAGGTTCGTTGGTAGGCTCTAATTCTCCAGTTAATAAATAATCCTCCTTTAATGGCTGTGGAGCTAGTTTTGGATAAATACATGAAGAACCTAAAAACATCAGTTTGGTAACTTCATTTTGGTATGCCGAATGAATTACATTATTCTGGATCATTAGATTTTCATAAAGGAAATCTGCACGATAAATATTGTTAGCCAATATACCGCCTACCTTGGCGGCAGCTAAGAAAACATAACTTGGTTTTTCGGTAGTAAAAAAGTCGCTTACTGCTTTTTGGTCTCTCAAATCTAATTCTTTAGAAGAACGAGTAACAATGTTTTCAAAACCTTCACTTTTTAGTTTTCTAACAATAGCAGAGCCAACCATTCCATTGTGCCCTGCTACATAAATTTTTGCTGATTTCTCCATTATTCGAACTGATTTTTTACAGCGTAACCAGCTTCTTTTAACATTCTTTCCTTTTGGAAAAGTTCTACGTCTGCATTCATCATGTCATTAACCAATCCAGCCAAGTCATATTTAGGCTTCCAGTTTAATTTTTCTTTACATTTGGTAGGATCTCCGATTAATAGGTCTACTTCCGTAGGGCGGAAATAACGGGCATCAACAGCTACTACTTCTTTTCCAATTTCTACTTGGAATTCTGGTTTGCTGCAAGCAGTTACATATCCTCTTTCTTCAGCACCCTCTCCTTTAAATTCAAGGCTAATACCCACTTCACCGAATGCCATTTTAATAAAATCACGAACGGTTGTGGTTACTCCAGTAGCAATTACAAAATCTTCAGGTTTTTCTTGTTGTAATATTAGCCACATTGCTTCTACATAGTCTTTGGCGTGGCCCCAATCTCTACATGCATCTAGGTTTCCTAAATATAATTTATCTTGCATCCCCAAGGCAATTTTAGCAGTACCACGAGTAATTTTACGAGTTACGAAGGTTTCTCCACGTAGCGGACTTTCGTGATTGAATAGAATTCCATTACAAGCATATATGCCATAAGCTTCGCGGTAATTTACCGTAATCCAATAGGCATACATTTTAGCTACTGCATAAGGCGAACGAGGATAAAAAGGTGTAGTTTCGCTTTGAGGAACTGCTTGTACCAAGCCGTACAGTTCTGAGGTAGATGCTTGATACACCTTCGTCTTTTTAACTAAACCTAAAATACGAATGGCTTCTAAGATCCTCAAAGTGCCAATCCCATCAGCATTTGCAGTATATTCAGGCGTTTCGAAACTTACCTGTACATGGCTCATAGCGCCCAAATTGTAAATCTCATCTGGTTGTACTTGTTGGATAATACGGATAAGGTTTGTTGAGTCGCTTAAATCTCCATAGTGCAATACAAATTTAACATCAGTTTCATGAGGGTCTTGATACAAATGATCGATACGGTCGGTATTGAATAACGAACTACGACGTTTGATGCCATGTACTTCGTAACCTTTTTTTAACAATAGATCGGCTAAATAAGAACCGTCTTGACCTGTGATGCCAGTGATGAGTGCTTTTTTCATTGATTGTCGAAGATTATCCTTGGATTTTTAGTGTGAGAATGATTTAATCGCCTTATTAATTAACTAAAAGTTTATAATTAATTAATATTTTAATTAAGCTGGCTGTTTTTTTAATGTTTGCCGTAAAAATACAAGTTTATTGCGAAATGTTTTCTAGTTTTCCTGATTTAATATGGGTGAATAATCAAATGCTAGGGTGTTGCGTTATTTTTCTATATATAAAAATGTTTTGCTTCCTTTTCTTAGCCGATTTGCTAGTGTTACTGTGCGTAAAAATCTTTTGTAACACAAATTTCTTACAAAATTTAACAAAATACCAAGGAGTAGGTATTTGTTCTAGATTAGAATGTGTTAACTTTGTAGATATATTAAAGCTATTTAAATCATCCCCTCAGTCATGGCTATTCAAACACGTTACATCTATATTTTAAGATATATTTTGCCAATAACAGATGTGTTAATGCTTAATGTGGTCTATTTTGCTAGTTATTATGTTGCCCGTGCATTAGGTACCATACTTACCAATGAACTTGGCCGCCATCACGTTGTAATCTGTAATTTAGTTTGGATGGTAAGCACTGCTGTTTTTGGGCTATATAGCACTTATGGTTCAAGAAAAATAGAAAGAATATATAGAGGAACGTGGAGAAGTGTTGCTTTACATTTTGTAATATTTACAGCTTACCTTTTGTTCTTTAATCAGGATTCTTTCTCAAGAGGTTTTTTGCTTGTTTTTTATTTTTTATTGTCTTTTGCCTTTGTATTGAATCGTTTTGTTGGTACTTCTATACAATATGTTGTATTAAACAAGTTTAAGGCTGCAAAAAAAGTAGCGGTTTTGGGTTCAAATGTAACTGCAGCTAGGTTATCTACCTATTTGCAAGGACAAAGGAGTTTGGATTTTTATGGTTCTTTAGGAGATGATGAAATTATTTATGACTCTAAAGATGCAGTTGTTTCTGAAATTATTGTGCAAAAATTAGCTGAAGCAGTAGATTATGGTGTAAAGGAAATTTATGTAGCCGTAGCGCCGCAACGCATGGCCGATGTTAAAGACCTTGTGGCCGAAGCAGAGAAAGCTTGCGTTCGTTTAAAGTTTATACCAGATTTTGGAGGCACCTTAAATACTCCCTTTACTATTGGTTACATGGGGGGAGAATTCCCAATCATTACTTTAAGGCATGAGCCATTAGAAGAGATGGGTAATCGTTTTAAAAAACGTGCTTTTGATTTGGTCTTTAGTTCCTTATTTATCTTGTTTGTTTTGAGTTGGCTTTATCCCATTATTGCTTTTTTGATTAAACTTGAAAGTAAGGGGCCCGTTTTATTCTTGCAAAATAGGGCAGGGAGGAACAATGAAATTTTTAAGGTTTTAAAGTTTAGAACGATGACCGTGGCAGAGGATGATGGAGAATTTAAACAGGCTACTAAGAACGATCTTAGGATTACAAAAATAGGCGCCTTCTTAAGACGAACAAGTTTAGATGAAATACCACAATTTATCAATGTGTTTTATGGAGACATGAGCGTAGTTGGGCCAAGACCACATCCATTATTGTTAAATGACCAGTATCAAGAAATCATAAAAAAATACATGGTACGTCATTTTGTGAAACCTGGGATTACAGGATGGGCACAGGTGAATGGTTTTAGGGGTGAGACAAAGGATAAGTTAGATATGGAAAATAGGGTAAAGGCTGATATTTATTATGTTGAAAATTGGGCTGGGATGTTTGATATTAGAATTGTATTTATGACCGTAATTAATATGGTTAGGGGGGAAGAAAACGCTTATTAAATGTCCGCATTATTGATTTTTGACTTATGATGTTGATTTCGAGTAATTAATCATATTCATCGACTTTTTAAGCCAAGTTAACGACATAGCGCTGTTTTTGATACTTTGTTACATAGATTCTACTTAATTATCTTAATTTTGTAGGATAATGTATGTTTGAAGTTAAAAATACATTAAAACAGGCCCCTGAAACCTGTAGCGTATGAACAACCAAACCAGATATGTTTTTCTTTTAAGGTATATTTTGCCTTTAGTAGATTTATTAATGATTAATATGATCTTCTATATTATAGGCTATAGTGCATCTATTGCTAATCGAGAGATTTTTATTGGGAATAATAATAACCATGTTGTGGTTTGTAACTTAATATGGCTGGTGTGCTCGGGATACTTTGGTTTATACAGGGTGTTTGGTGAAAATAAGATGGAGCAGGTATACCGAGCCACTTGGCGAACTTACGGTTTACACGTGATCTTATATGTATTATATCTTCAGTTTCACAAAGAGAATCATTTATCTCCCTCTCTATTGTTGTGGTTTTACATCTTTTTAGCTGGTGCATTTGTCATTAATAGGCTAATAGGAACTTCTATACACTACCTTGCTGTAGATCGTTTTCGATTATCAAGAGAAGTGGCTGTTATTGGCTCTAACCAGACGTCTATTAGATTAATAGATCATTTTAAGCAAGAAAGAAATTTTTTGTTTTATGGTACCATTGGTGGTGATGAGTGTATTTATTTTGATCAGTTGCAAATTGTTTCTAGTGGAGTTTCGGATCGTTTAAGCGCAGCTGCCGCGGCTGGTGTTAAAGATATATACGTTACTGTAATACCAGATCGGATGTTAGATGTTCATGACTTGATAAAAGAGGCGGATAAAAATGGTTTGAGACTCAAATTCATTCCAGATATGGGTTCTCATCTTTTTGGCAGTTATAATGTAAATTATCTGGGAAACAAATTCCCCATTATTACAATAAGGCCTGAACCTTTGGAAGAAATTGACGAACGATTTAAAAAACGTTTTTTTGATTTGGCATTTTCTTCATTGCTTTTCATTTTGCTGTTATGGTGGCTATTGCCACTAATTGCTCTTATTATTAAGCTAGATTCAAAGGGGCCTGTATTTTTTCTACAAAAACGGGCAGGTAGAAATAATAAACAATTCACTGTTTTTAAATTTCGTACTATGATCGTGACGGAAACATCACTTGAGTATGTGCAAGCTAAAAAGGGAGATACAAGGATAACCCGAGTTGGTAATTTTTTAAGACGAAGTAGTTTGGATGAGCTTCCCCAATTTATCAATGTAATTTTTGGCGATATGAGCGTTGTTGGCCCAAGACCGCATCCTTTAAAGCTAAATGATCAGTTTCAAATGATTATTGATAAATATATGGTTCGTCATTTTGTGAAACCAGGAATAACCGGCTGGGCACAGGTCCATGGCTTGCGGGGTGAAACTAAAGATGCATTTGATATGGAGAATCGTGTAAAATATGACATCCACTATTTAGAAAACTGGACGGCCATGTTAGATGTCAAGATTGTTTTCATGACAATTATTAATATGCTAAGAGGTGATGATAATGCTTATTAGGGGCATTGTTCGTTTTTCGTTGAGGATGTATGAAGGACAGCCGATCTGTGATGAATGTTGTTGGTTAGGATTTAGGGGATAGTAGGTTATGTTTAGTTTAGAGGTTTAAGGGGTTAGAAGTTTAGAGTTGGGGACTGGCGGTGGGCTTGTAGGTTAGAACTAAGGTTTCGTATCGACAATAAAATGCTTCAATTAAAAAAGATTTGACAGTGGTATTATATTTGTTGTTATATTTGGTATAAAATCAATGAAATTGTTTAGTCAAATTAATATCGTTCCTAAGTGGATTATTTTTTTACTGGATTTAGGTATTTGCCTATTTTCTTTATTCATCGCTTATTTTCTACGGTATAATTTTGATCTCAATAGTATACAACCTGTTGAGTTTGGAAGAAATGTAATCATCATAAGTGTAATCAATATCATGGTTTTCCTCAATGTGAAAACCTATTCTGGAATTATCCGGTATACGAGTGCACAAGATACTTTTAGGGTTTTATATGCTGTAATAGCTACAAATGGAATTTTCTTTTTCATTAACATGGTTGTGCTTGCCCTAAACAAAGGCCCATACATTTCTAATATTGTATTAGTTATTAATGGGCTAACAAGTTTTCTTTTCTTGATTACTTATCGGGTATTGATCAAGTATTTTTTTATGTACATTAAAAATTTGACACTTGATAAAAGGAAGGTAATTATCTATGGGGCGGGTGAGGCAGGATTAGCTACCAAACGAACCTTTGATCATGACGGAAAAGTTAATAAAACCATTGTTGCTTTTGTGGATGACGATGACCGAAAAGTTGGAAAGACCATTGATGGTGTAAAAATTATAGCAGGAAAGAAGCTAGAGAACTTGATTATTGAACATCAAGTGGATGAAATTATCTTTGCATCCTATACAATTCCAATTGAGCGTAAAAACCAAATTGTTGACATTTGCTTGGAAAATGATATCATGGTGCTTAACATACCGCCTGCTGATGTTTGGTCTAGAAGTAAACTGCATACCAGACAAATCCAAAACATTAATATTGAAGATTTATTAAACCGTAAAACAATTGAGATTAACATAGAAGGTATTCAAAACCAACTTAAAGGGAAAAGAATTTTAATAACAGGTGCAGCGGGTTCAATTGGCAGTGAGATTGTACGTCAGTTAATTAAATTTGAAACAAGCTTGATTATTCTTTGCGACCAGTCTGAAACTTCCTTACATCATATTTATTTAGAATTAGAGGAAACATATTCCAGTACTAATTTCCACGCTTTTGTGGGAGACGTAAAGGATGAGCAAAGAATGGAGTATCTTTTTGAAACCTATAAGCCTCATTATGTTTACCATGCTGCTGCTTACAAACATGTGCCCTTAATGGAAGACAATCCCGCTGAAGCAGTGAAGACAAATGTTTTAGGTACCAAGACTATTGCTGATCTTTCGGTAAAACATGGTGTACAGAAATTTGTTATGATTTCTACTGACAAGGCTGTTAATCCTACTAATGTGATGGGCGCATCTAAACGTATTGCTGAGATTTATGTACAATCTTTAAACAATTCTTTAAGCACGCATAATTTTATTTTTAGCAATGGTTTAAGTTATATTAATGAATTAAATGTTAAACCAATTACTAAGTTTATTACCACAAGATTTGGAAATGTATTAGGCTCTAATGGATCTGTTATTCCTCGTTTTAAACAGCAAATTGAAAAAGGTGGGCCAATTACGGTGACCCACCCAGAAATTACCAGATATTTTATGACCATTCCAGAAGCTTGTCGTTTAGTTTTGGAGGCAGGTTGTATGGGTAGGGGTGGAGAGATTTTTATTTTCGACATGGGTAAGTCGGTAAAGATTGTAGAGCTGGCCAAAAAAATGATTCGATTGGCTGGTTTAATTCCCAATCAAGAAATCAAGATTCAATTTACTGGTTTAAGACCTGGAGAGAAGTTATTTGAAGAGCTTTTAAACGACAGTGAAAATACGATGCCCACCCATCATGAGAAAATTATGATTGGTAAAGTTCGTGAATATGTGTTTTCTGAAATTGAGTCGCAGATATATACCTTACTTGATTATTCAAAGAAAAATGATGATAGGATGGTGGTGATGACAATGAAAACGCTGGTAAGAGAATATAAAAGTAAGAATTCCGTCTTCGAAGAGCTAGATCATAATTCTAGCATTTAAATGTTAAAATACTTTCTATGAAAATACGATTACTTTGTACTGTCCTTGTTTTTTTTGCCTTAACTGCAGATGCCCAACAAATTATACCTTATAGTTATCATCAATATCAAAAGTTAAATAAGTCATTATATAGTTTAGATACAAGATTTCATACTTCATTAAAGCCTGTTATTGGTGATGATAGTGTGATTACTAAAAAACTAGATTCTCTTCTTGCCGTTGGCATAAAAGAAAGAACTACCTGGGTTGGGCGTAAGTTGTTTAATGAACATTTGGTTGAGATAAATAAAGAAGATTATAACTTCTACATAGATTTTTTATCCGATCTCCAAATTGGAAGAGACGCAGAGCACAAGATCAATACTTTTTTGAATACAAGAGGTTATCAAATTGGGGGTAATATTGGGAAAAAGTTTAGTTTTTATAGTAGTGGTTTCGAAAACCAATCACGTTTTAACAATTACCTAACTAATTATATTAATAGTAAAGGGGTGATTCCTGGGATGGCGAATGATAAATTTGGTCCGGCAAAAACAACAAAGGACTGGGCTTATGCTACCGCAGTAATTAATTATGCGCCTAGTAAATATGTTTCTTTTACTTTAGGGCAGGATAAAAATTTTATTGGAGATGGTTATCGATCGATGTTGTTTTCGGATGTTGCTTCGCCATATCCCTTTCTTAAGGTTACCGCTACACTGGGAAATGTTAAATATATGGCCATGTGGTCGCAATTTCAAGACCCTTTATCACCTCAGCTCTCTTATGATAATGGTTTTAGAAAGAAATGGGGAGCTTTCCATTATTTAGATTGGAATGTGAATAATAGGCTTTCTGTGGGTTTTTTTGATGCTATTATTTGGCAAGATGCAGATGTTAGTGGTAAGCGAGGATTTGATGTATCTTATTTAAACCCTATTATTTTTTTAAGAACTGTTGAAGGCATAAATGGATCGCCAGATAATGCGCTACTTGGGTTTACTGCAAAGTATAAGGCATTAAGTAATTTGACGGTTTATGGTCAGGCAGTTGCAGATGAATTTACGGCAAAGCAAGTTTTTGCGGGCAATGGTTATTGGGCCAATAAGTTTGCTTACCAGTTAGGGATAAAAGGTTTTGATGCTTTTAAAGTACCCGGGTTAAATTACTTGGCAGAGTTTAATACCGCCCGCCCATTTACCTATGCGCAAAGGAGTTCTTTATTGAATTATGGACATTACACTGAAGCCCTTGCACATCCAATGGGTGCTAACTTTAGGGAGTTTCTAACGATCTGGAATTATCAAAGGAATAAGTGGGCTTTTTCTGCACAAGCTAATTATGCCAATTATGGTTTAAATAATGGAGAGAATGTGGGTAAAGACATTAATGAGTCCTATATCACACGGGCAAGGGAAAATGGCTATAAAACCACTTGGGGATTAAAAACAAATTTTGTTTATTTAGACGGAAGGGTTTCTTATATAATTAACCCTAAGTATAACTTGAGATTTGAAGCTGGTGCCATATTTAGGCAAGAAAAAAATAGCTTGTCAACGGATAAAACTACAATGGTTACCTTTGGCTTAAGGAGTAGCTTTAGAAATATTTATCAAGATTTTTAGGAATAAACGAATTTGAGGTTTCAAGTAGATAAGGCTGCTTTTATAGATAATAAAATATGATAGCAATTTTTATGATATTTCAGTCGGCGTGATGCCAACTGATAGGAAAGGGAATAAATAATAATGATCCAGTTTGATTTAAGCAGTAACTTTTAGATATTTTATTAAATTTAAATGAGTAGTATTAATGAAATGGATAAGGATAATTATGTCCTTATTATGGCAGGCGGTGTAGGTAGCCGCTTTTGGCCGAAAAGTAGAAATAGTTTTCCTAAACAGTTTATTGATATATTAGGTACAGGGAAGTCACTATTGCAGTTGACCTATGAACGGTTCTTAAATGTATGTCCTGCAGAAAACATATACTTTTTAACCAATGAAAGTTATATAAACTTAATTATAGCACAAATTAAAAGTGTTTCTATAGATAACATTATAGGCGAGCCTTGTAGAAGAAATACAGCGCCATGCGTGGCTTATGCGGCTTTCAAAATTGCGATGCTAAATCCAAAGGCGAATATAGTTGTAGCTCCTTCAGATCATCTGATTTTAAAAGAAGATGTTTTTGTAGGAAGTATTAAACAAGCTCTAGTATTTGCAAGTAAAAACGATGCATTACTAACCTTAGGAATAAAACCAACAAGACCTGATACTGGTTATGGATACATTAAATATCTACCTTCTAGTCTTGAAATTAAAAAAGTAGAACAGTTTCTTGAAAAACCAAGTTTAGATAAAGCAAAGGCATTTTTAGAAAGTGGGGATTATGTGTGGAATGCAGGAATATTTATATGGAATGTTCAAGCTGTTTTAGAGGCATTTAAAAAAAGTTCCCCTTCTATATTCTCTGTATTCGAAAAGGGAAAGAATCAATACAATACAACTGAAGAGATGGCATTTATTTCTGAACATTACCCATTATGTGAAGATATTTCTATTGATTATGCCATAATGGAAAAAGCAGACAATGTATTCACCATTCCAGGTGACTTTGGATGGTCTGATTTGGGGACTTGGGCTTCTTTGCATGAAGTGATGGATAAGGATGATGGTGGAAATTCATTTTCTGGAAAATCAGCTATTTTAACTGAAACGGAAAATTGTTTGGTTCAATTGCCCAATGAAAAAATCGCAGTTATCAAAGGACTATCAGACTTTATTATTGTTGATGATGAAAAAGTTTTAATGATCTATCCGAAAAACTTAGAACAAGAAATAAAAAAGGTTTCTGCAGATGTAGTTGAAAAACTTGGGGGTCAATATCAATAAACTCATTTAGGTTGTTGTAGAATGTTTCATGTTTCGGTGAGACACCGACCGACAGAGGGAATATTTATCAAGATTTTTAGGGGTTAAGTTAGTTTGAGTGTATGACTTATTTCATTAATCCAGTATTTGGTGAGGGACTAAATTACCGTATTTATAGCTTTAAGATGCCAGTCGAGCTGAGTATATGAACTACAAGGGTTCCCGTCATTCCCCCATCGAATGTGGGAGCCATAGAGTGCTCAGTACAGCTAATCGTAAAGTGATCATAGATTTTGATTTTGTTTGTGCATTGAATGTCCTTCCAAGAGCTGCCTGAACATAGCGGGAGGTATTTCAGGAAGACTTCGCTGCACTCAATTATATAATAACGTTCTTGGATAAGTGGTACTTAAGGGAAAGGTCTCTTCCCAATGAATAGGGACAAGCTGTCACTACCTGTTGGGACAGGCAGGAGCTCTGTCCGAGACGACGAAAAAATGTTTAGTCATCAGATGAATAAGGTATAGTTGCCATATTCATCTGATTAGAGGTTTAAACTTTGCTTAGGTAATCCTGATAAGCTAAACTTAATCCTTCTTCTAAATCAATTTGATGTTTCCAACCTAAGCCATGTAATTTAGACACATCCATTAATTTACGTGGTGTGCCATCAGGTTTAGTGCTGTCAAACTTTAACTCTCCTTTGTATCCAACAACAGCAGCAATTGTTAAAGCTAAATCTTTAATCGTTAAATCCTCGCCTGTACCAATGTTAATTAAGGTTGGTTCGTTATAGGTTTGCATTAAGAAGAAACAAGCGTCAGCTAAATCATCTGCAAATAGAAATTCACGCATTGGCGTTCCCGATCCCCAAATTACGACTTCTTTTGCGTCACTTTTTTTAGCTTCATCAAATCTACGAATCAGCGCAGGAAGCACATGTGAGTTTTGAGGATGATAATTATCGTTATAACCATAAAGGTTGGTTGGCATTACAGAGATGAAATTACATCCATATTGTGCTCTATAGGCATCACACATTTTGATGCCTGCAATTTTTGCAATGGCATAAGGTTCATTTGTTTCTTCCAGCAAACCGGTTAATAAATATTCTTCTTTAAGCGGTTGTGGAGCTAGTTTAGGATAAATACAACTTGAACCTAAGAACATTAATTTTTTAACTTGATTAAGATAAGATTGATGGATAACATTGTTTTGGATAGCTAGGTTTTCATAAAGAAAATCTGCTCGGTAGGTATTGTTAGCCACAATGCCTCCAACTTTAGCTGCTGCCAGAAATACATAGTCTGGTTTCTCAATTGATAAAAAGTCGGCGACAGCCTGCTGATTTCTTAGGTCTAATTCACTAGAGGTTTTGGTGATTAGATCAGTAAAACCTTCTCTTTGTAGCTTTCGATAAATAGCAGAGCCAACCATCCCTCTGTGCCCAGCAATGTAAATTTTTGAATTCTTTTCCAATTTATAAAATATATATTAGTTTATCATTTATTTTAAATTTCTTTAACATGATATAACTTCTACAATAGTATTGGATAAATAGGCATCGAGCCTTGTATTCATCCGATGATATTAGGTTTTAAGAAGCCATTGTTTTAGTTGTACGACTAACTGCTAGTTTTTTTACAGCACTAATAATTGCATTAGTGTCATAACCACAAATTGCCCAAAGCTCTGGCTGTTCACCATGCTCTATAAATTCATCAGGAATACCTAACCTAACCACATTAGCCTGGTAGTTATGATCAGCCATAAATTCTATAATCGCACTGCCCATCCCACCTTGTAAACAACCATCTTCTATAGTAATGATGTTTTTATAACGACTAAACACTTCGTGAAGCATTGTAGCGTCTAAAGGTTTAACAAATCTTAAATCGTAATGTGCTGGATGTATGCCTTCGCTGTTTAATTCCTTGCAAGCATCAACAGCAAAATTACCGACATGGCCAATTGATAGAATAGCTACGTCTTCTCCATCTGATATTTTGCGACCCTTTCCAATTTCTAAAGCTTTAAATGGCCTTTTCCAATCTGGCATAACTCCATTGCCACGAGGATATCTAATGGTAAAGGGGCCAATGTTTTCTTGTTGGGCGGTAAACATTAAATTACGCAATTCTTCCTCGTTCATTGGAGACGCAATAACCATATTAGGTATACAACGCATATAAGCCAAATCATAAGCGCCATGGTGTGTTGCGCCATCAGCACCTGCCAAACCAGCTCTATCTAAACAAAAAACTACATTTAAATTCTGTATAGCCACATCGTGGATAACTTGATCGTAAGCCCTTTGCATGAAACTTGAGTAGATATTGCAAAATGGAACTAAGCCTTGTGTGGCCAAGCCAGCTGAAAAAGTTACGGCATGCTGCTCTGCGATACCAACATCAAAAGCTCTCTCTGGCATGGCTTTCATCATGATATTCATAGATGAACCAGAAGGCATTGCAGGGGTAATACCTACGATTTTTTTATTTGCTTCAGCCAATTCAACCAACGTATGTCCAAATACATCTTGATATTTTGGGGGTTGCGGCTTATCAGGAACTGATTTTTTGATTTCGCCAGTAATTTTATCAAACAAACCTGGTGCATGCCATTTGGTTTGGTCTTTTTCGGCCAATGCGAAACCTTTACCTTTTACAGTTACGCAATGCAACAATTTTGGGCCAGGAATATCTTTTAAATCTTTGATGATACTGGCTAAACGTTTAACATCATGACCATCTACAGGGCCAAAATACCTAAAGTTTAATGCCTCGAACATATTGCTCTGTTTTAGCAATGTGCCCTTAATGCTTTTCTCTATCTTTTTAACGTATTTATGTGCATTCGGACCAAGTTCTGATAACTTGGTTAATACATTAGATACGTCATCGCGAAAACGATTATATGATTTTGAAGTTGTAATGCTAGTTAGGTATTCTTTTAGTGCACCCACATTAGGGTCGATAGACATGCAGTTGTCATTTAAAACCACTAAGAGGTTAGAGTTTTCTATGCCTGCATGATTTAAGCCTTCAAATGCCAACCCAGCTGTCATTGCGCCATCGCCAATTACAGCTACGTGTTGTCTATCTTTTTCTCCCTTATAGTGTGAAGCTACAGCCATGCCTAAAGCTGCCGAGATGGAGGTGGAAGAGTGACCTACACCAAAAGTATCGTATTCGCTTTCGCTGATTTTAGGGAAGCCACTTATGCCATTTAGAATTCTGTTGGTATGAAATTGGCTTCTTCTTCCTGTTAAGATTTTATGCCCATAAGCTTGATGACCAACGTCCCAAACCAATTTATCATAAGGAGTATTTAGCGCATAGTGCAAGGCCACTGTTAGTTCTACAACACCTAAACTGGCGCCAAAATGCCCGCCATTTACACTTACCACATCAATAATATATTGACGTAACTCTTGGCATATTTGCTCTAAATCTTGTTCGCTATACTGCTTTAAATCAACGGGATAGTTGATGGTCGATAATAGAGGTCCAGTTTTAACTTCCATGCAATAATTTAAATTACAAATTACGGTATTTAGTTTAACACTTTTAGCAAGAAAATCTCAAATTTTGTGGATTGTTAAGTATTGATAATGGTTATAAAAAGGAAGACGGGATATAAACCTAAAAAATAAGGACAGCTAACGGGAGTTTAGAGCATTTTTGTACTTATCCTATTTCCAAACCTATAAGACAACGAAAGTTCGCTCGTTGCGTTATTGTAGCCCTTTATACTTGCCGTGCCTGTACCAAACTCATAACTATAGCCGATCTTAAATTTTTTGCCATATACAGACAGTATAGCAGCCAATTGTTTGTTGGTGTTGTAGTTTGCGCCTATGCCCAATAATTGCTTGAGATAGATGGTGGTAGAAAAGTTAAGGTTAACAGGCATATCTTTGGTATAGGATACCAAGGCGGCTGGCTTAATGGCAAAATCTTCCTGCTGGCCAAAAATATAGGCAGCAGCTATGTAATAATGATTTTGAAGATAGGTTGCTTGTTGTACGGATGCAGTTCCTAAACTCTGGATACTGAGCTGTGGCACAGCAATACCAATATAATAATTAGCTGTAAATAGCATGATGCCAAAACCAATATTGGGTTGTGTTTCTCGAAGGTCGGTACCAAAGGTTGGGTCGTTGGGATCTAAGGTTTGGTAGTTTGCCCGGTAGTTTTTTAGTCCTGCATTAAGAGATACCCCCAGTTTAGTTTGTTCATTAAGGGTAATTGCTTTTGCAAAAAATACATTTACCTCGGTTAACCGCTCTATGGCAAACTGATCGTTAACTACAGCTATACCTGCTGCGGCATTAATAGAGGGAATAGGTAGGCTGCCATTGAACAATAAGGTTGTGGGCGCACC
>Ga0307515_10011198_pt1 | contig 17053 bp, 10 predicted proteins | sample 17_EM_MG_FD_194513 | JGI IMG/M metagenome (GOLD analysis project Ga0307515, IMG submission 194513) | Populus trichocarpa ectomycorrhiza microbial communities from riparian zone in the Pacific Northwest, United States - 17_EM | ecosystem: Host-associated > Plants > Roots > Unclassified | place... | reverse complement strand
AAAAGTCAAATTTTCATGTTAATTAATTATGAACTAGTTGATTATAACTCAATTAGTCGTTACTATAGTTTATCACAACCAATTAATAATTAATCATTATAGTATCAAAAATAGTTAAATATATAAATATTCCTTGATTATCATTAACCATATATGCATCCCCAGTTCAGAAGTTTTTTGTACTAAAATTGCTTTTTCTTCTCATCAAATTTTCACATCTTATGTACTTCTCTTTTCTTTTTATCTATTTCTCAAAAAACACAAACAGAAAAATGCGTGAAATTGACTAGAGGACTAAGTTATAAACATATTTAAGAAAATAGGAATATTTGAATATAATATAGTTTTGAAAAATATGAGGATGACTTAATTAGTTGTCACAATATAGGGACTAAGATATAATTAACTGAAGAATGAATTTCCTTTTTTCCCTAATATTTCGAGTGGAGGTGATTTTAAATCTTGACATTCCAACTGTCAAAGACTCTGTATAAAAAAGATAAATAAACATAAAAACTTCCAAAGCCGTAGTGTTGATAACTAGACTACCGATTCATTGTTTAGAAAACAGCTAATTAATTTCTTGCGCTGGATAAATAAAAATTTGATGTAAAAAAATATATATAGATATTATTAATATGCTTTTTAGCATAAAAAAACTAAGTAGAGATTGACCTGATATGACCTATTTAACTTGATAAGTTCAAAGACAACCAAATAATTAATAAAAATATAATTTGACTAAAAAAAAATCTAGACAATATATTTTTTAAAATATTGAAACGACAATATATTAAATTGACTCGGATTAACTTGGGTTAACCTATTTAATCCGCTACTCAGGTCATAAAAATGAGATCCTAATAACCATATAAAAAGAAAATAAAATAAAAATATTAAACATAATTATCAATCAACCCAATATTAAATGATGAAATTGAAAATAAAATTCAATTAAAAAAATAAGTTGAGTCAACCAGAGTTAATCTACCAAACCTAAGTTATGAGAGCGAGATAATCTCATAGAAAACAAATAGAAATAAATTATAAATTTTAATTCTCAATCAATTCAAAGTTGAAAGATGATATAAAAAATCAATTAAAAAAATGACACAAAAAACCACTCAAGTCTACCTACTAAAACCATGGTCCAAGTCATGAGACCAAGATAAACTCATAGAATACAAATCTAAATAAATTATAAAATCTAATTCTCAATCAACTCAATATTGAAGGACAAAAAAAAAAAATAGATAAAAAAAAAACCATGTGTCAACCGGCCTAACCTGCAACTTAAGTCATAAAACCGTTAGAACCTCATAGAAAGCAAATTAAAAAATATTATGAAGCTCAATTTGTAATAAACCCAAAGTTGAAGGATTAAACTAAAAATAATAATAAAAAACTTGAGTCAATATGGATTAATTTGCTAAAACCGGGTCAGAAAACTAGAATAACTCCATAGAAAGAAAATTATAAAAAATTATATATATATATATATATTCAATTAAAAAAGAAAAAATAAAACTGAGTCGACATGGCTAACTTCTAAAACTCGTGACTCGGGTCATAAGACCGTGATAATCCCATAGAAAATAAATCAAAAAATAATTATGAAGTTCAATTCTTAATTAATCAAAAAAATTAATTTAAAAAATGACAAAAACAAATTCCCGACTCAACACAACTAACCTATAAAACTCGCTATCTACATCATGAGATAGAGATAAAATTATATATAAAAAAAACAAAATAAATTATAAAGTTTCATACCCAGTAAACCCTATGTTGGATGATAATAAAAAAATAAACTTGAAATTAAAAAAAATAAACAATCTTGTCAGCCAATATAAAAAAAACCTGGAATTTCACTCTTCATTTGCGACAGTGAAATGTAAATGTCTTTTAATAAATGTTAATAATAATAATAATAATAATAATAATTCTATTTATGGTGCAAGTAGTTGGAATTTTTAGAGTTGTGATTGGGGAAAATTATTTTTAGTAAAATTATCATTGCTCAGGAAAGAGATAAAAAAAATTGTAAATAGCTTGACTGCCATATGATATGGAGGCAATGGAAATTACAAAATTCAAACGATTGTTTCAATGAATTCTACCAAAAAAAAACATGTTTGGTTGGCTCTGGCTTTAATATTAACAACAACATTTTCTAAACACGACAAAGTGAACATAAGGATGAACTTGTTAAAAGAAATAAGAACAAGAAATAAATGAGAGGAGAAGTTGATGATGAAGACGAGTGCTGAACAGAAGTCAGCAACTTGTCTGCTGAAAATATTTGATATATTACAAAGATGGAGACTTAGCTTTCAATGCGCAGACACGGCATCTCCGTGCCTACTATGATATTGATATGATTTTCTTTATCAATGTCCAAAATATATTATATAGTTTTTTTATCATTTTTAATTTTTTTATGTACAATATTCTTGGAAGATTTAATGGTGGGGTTTTTACATTTATTAAAAAAATAATTACATGGAATTAATTATGAATTGTTTTGACATAAACGGATAAATTCATCGACATAATTTTTTTATTGATGATTTCATTAATGATACACAATCCATTACTGACATATATTTTGTCATTGATTTATTAATAATATTTATCAATGAATTGATCAACTAAAACAAATCCCCAAACATTTCTTTTAAGTGAATATTATGTCAATGTATTTATTAATAAGTAATTTCACCGACTAAATTATCAATATACCTGATATTTTTTACAAGAAACTTGCTGATTACAGTTTCCATCAAGAAATCTACACATGATTTATATATAGATAAAAATACATAGCTTAATCGTTGACACAGAGTATTTCATGGTAAAAATCAATTTTATGTTGTTTAAGTATTAATTAAATTAGATTTTAATGTATAAAAACTGATCCGAAGATCATAGACAATAAAAAGAAAAGAAGAAGAAGAAGAAGAAGATGTTTCTCTGTGATTGAGGGGTCACATACGATATGGCAGAGATTGTAGGGGAGGAGTAAATGCAAATTCAGTATGGGATTGCGGTTTCATTTAAAGGTAAACGTGTCTTTATCATTCATGAACTTGTGTCATCACAATCAATTAATATTTCTTCTGAGTAGATACAAACATTTTCTCTAACCCGTCAATTTTCAACATTTACCATCCTCAACAACCAAAACCCTTCTCTCTCTCTCTCTCTCTCTCTCTCTCTCTCTCTCTACTCTCTACTCTCTAGTCTCTAGATGGAGATCTAGTGCAGATGGGATTCTCGTTGGCTGAACCAGAAGCTATAACAACCGTGAAAATTATGTAACAGTGTAGATTCTCGCTGTAACGTAGTTATTCTGCTGCTGGTGCTTTTTTATGAACAGGCTAAAACCCAAGGTTCAAGTTTTCCGATGTCAGAGAGATTCTTTTAGGATGCCGTCGTTATGTACATCATTGACCTTATATCCTTCAACAGGAATCTTATCCCAAAAGGAGATGCTAGCTAGTTTAGCCATCACTTAACGTACTGATCAAAGGCTTGAAGCAAATGAATGGTGAACATGTTAACTACTGTGGATTTGTTTTGGACCACCTTTGATTATAACAGTGGAATTACTCTTCGCTGCAAAATTAAATGAGCTTGCATTAGGGTTTCGAGGTTAATTTGTCGTTTTTTTATTTGTTTGGAGTAATAATATTTTAAATTTTTTTTATAACAATGTAATTATTATATTGACTTTAAAAGTTAAAAATCTAATCTAACCTTTGATCGAGTAACCTTATAGTAATTGTATTTTACAATGAATAGTTTAATTAATTATTTTTTATTAGCATTTTCATTTTTGTACAAATAATAAAAAATAAAAAAATTATTTTGCTATTTGTTTTATTTTTAAAATGTTGAATTCAGTCTTAACTTGTTTAATTGCTATTTATTTTGTTTTGCGTTGATTTTTTTTTAATTTCATTCCTCAATATTTATTTGATTAAAAATCTTACTTTTTTGTTTTTTTTTATTTGTCTTTAATGGTGTTACCTTGGTCTCATAACCCAGGTTTTAAATCTGAAAGATTAGCCCGAGTCGACTTCTGATTTTTTTAAAAAACATTTTTTTAAAAATACTTTTTTAGCATAAATTTCTATGTTCAATGATCTCTAGCCACCTTGCATGAGGAATATAAATACTTGGTTCTTGGTAAAATCTAAGGAACGATGTGGAAATAGATTCCTTGTATATGGCTTGATCACAATAGTTTGGTGCATGATTCGAATCTGATAATCTGGAATAACTTTCAATTCACCTGTTTCATAAGTCTAGCTAGCTAGTTGTGCGGTTCAAAGCTTTGAATCCAATGTTTCCCTATAGTGGCTGTAATCTTTTTGGATGCGCTGATCGATGGTGTTAATTAGCTCTAATCTACTACTTTCTGTTTTCCTTTTGGCAACCTTGCTTCTTGCCTTAATGTGGTAAATTGTGAACAACTACTAATGTCAATGAATTGTAGCTTATTGGGGTTTGTATTGTTAGAGAATAATATAATTCATATCATGGGATCTCACCAAACAGTTTAAACTATTGAGTTGAGATGGTTATTGATATGGTATCAGAGCCTTGATGACCAAGCGGTCACAAGTTCGAATCTCATCATCCCCATTTATTTGATAAAAATTAAGCACAAGGTAAAATGAGCCTATGTAAGTTTCAAGTCCAAAGGGCTTTCACTTGAGGGGGTGTGTTAAAGAATAATATAACAAGATGGTTTTTTGATATGTATCTCCCTTCTCTTTAAGAAATCTTGAATTCAAACCTCTCTTTTATAATTAAAAAAAAGCCCTACTAATCTAAAGTTTAAGTTCCTAAGTATGTGGAAACATAGTATAGAATAAATAAATTGTTGGCTTGCGTTGCAATGTTGGTCAAATCAATAATAAATTTAATGTTAAAATATTGCTAATATTTTTCTAGTAGGAAAAAAAAACTATATGAGGATTGATCTAATGTGACCCATTTAACATGACAGGTTCAAAGATAACCTGAACGACAAATAAAAATATAATTTGATTTAAAAAAATTTAAAAAAAAAAAATATTTTAGATACAAGGAATCTTGCATCTTGGCTTGGACAATAGATGTTCAAGTAAATATATATAACCACAAATTGTTTTTGACATTGTAAAATTAGGTATTCTATGGATTACTAACACTCAAATAAAGGCATTTAACAATTGGATGTTATAATTAAATAGTTAAATTATCGTGGTAAAATGGATGTTTAAGTACCTTTTGAACTATCTAGTAGAAAATAAGGTCACTTTAGAGTTGTTAAATGACAAGCAAATTATTGATAATATCATGACAAATATCAAAGAATATAAAATTAAAGATGACAGTTTTGTATTTGAGCCCGGCTGTGGTAAAATACATTCAAAGCGACATTCACATTGAATAATTTTCTCTTGAAATATAATAACATTATATCGTAGCTTATTAATGCACTAAAAAGTTAGAGATAGGGTCGAAGGAGACATCAGTTTCAAGAGAAAACAACATTGGAGTTTTACAAAGGCAAATATATATATATATATATTGCCTAGAAAATTTGTTTATAACATGGCTAATGGGAATATTTCAGGCTAATTTAAAAGTAGAGTTTACTTCCTTTTAAAGTTAAAAATTTATTGGAGTTTAATCTTAAATATAAGTTCTGTAGTATGGAACATTAACATGATTTAAATAAATTATGAGTGAATAAAAAATTATTTTTAAAAAACTCTTGGTTGATATGTTTTAGAGAAATTCACATAGAAAAGAAACAAGCTTTTCTAGTGGTTCATTTAGTAAAAATATAAAAAATTAAAATTGAGCTCAAATGACACCCAAGCTTCTAGATAAGAAATAACTTAAGCAAAGTGTGCCTAAACCTAGCTATGTTTAAATAATTTTTACGAGAATAATTTTTTGAGCTAAAAAAAAAATTACCAACTAAAATTTAAACTTGAATCTGGTTTATGAATAATTATTATTTCTTCCAGCTCATTGGTTAATTTATTCAACCCATGAATGTAAGAATCTAATAAATTTATTTCTAGATTAGTTTCTTTAAAATTTGAACAATTTTTTGAACTAAAAAAATCTGATTTAAAGCCTCAAATATTTATGTTTAATTGTGATTTTATGAAGGATAATAAAGTAAGATAATAGGAGGAATTGTATCCGTTTTGGTCCGTGAAATTCTCTATAAAATGGGGCTAAAAAAAGTGTTTCTAATTGGGTTTTTTTTCACTGTTTTGGAGAAAATTTCTACACAATTATTTACTTTTCCTCCATTCAATTTTCCATCATGCTCCTTGTCTTAAACTTTATTTACTATCTTTATTTTCCTCGTAATCTAGAGATTAAATTTGATTCTAATAGACAAATAATATTTGAGTATAGTTTTCTTAATTTGTTGAACCTTGTTTAGAGATGAACTCTAAACAAGGTGTTGTTTAAAGATACACCTAAATAAAATAGTGATATTGGAATTTTTAAAGGCTTATTCTTAAGAATCCTTACAATAATAAAATTTCAACTTAGTTATTTTCTAAGAATTTTAACAAGTATCCTACACTAGTTTTTATATAAGGATTAATTATATGTATGTTTAGTATGCATGTTAGGATTGTATTTTAATATATTATGTAAATTTATATATTTGCTTTATAATGATTATTAAATTACCATGTTCTTATAATATTGTATAATTATAAACTAAATACCAACTTTTCTAATTAATCTGGTCATTTTGGACAACGTTAAATATGTTCTATGCATGGGTTATTTTCTTCGTACAATAAGTGTTGACTTGTAAGGAGAAACGATGGCCTTGTCCTTTTTTATCGTAACAATATTATTTCAAATTTATTTAAAAATTGGAATTTATTGTGTCAAATTCACTCTTTATTCTTTTTGACGAGATAATTTTTATATAAAAATAATAATACATGTGTAGAATAATTGCTCGATATTAGAAAGTTTAATAATTTTTTAAAATAATTACGATGTTATTTAAGTTTTATTTTTTTTATTTTTTTGTGAAAAACACATCATTGTTTTTGGTTAACTATAAAAGCATGCTTGATCACCTATAGGGTCATGATCAATGCTCTATGTTTCACCAATTGTATCTATTTATCATACTCTTAATTTCATCCCCTCATCTCCATCTAAAATCTGTTAACAAAAACATCCATGTGGCAACTCTAGAGTTTAAATATTAATAAAATTTGCCGTGTATTACTAACAAATAAATCATAAACTAATTAAATCCCATATATCTACAATAAAATTTAAAAAAATAATAAAAATCTAAAAGGTAGAAGTTAAATAAAAATTGAATCCAGTTAAATTCAAGATTTTATAAATTAACTCATATGTTGCCGTGTTGGTAATTAACTCATAAGATGTTAATTAATTCATGTATATAATAATTGAATTATTTATTTTATAAGAACCGGTGAAAAGCAAATCATTATGCTAACATGATCGGATAAAGATTGAAAAATCGTATTTTTTAAAATTTTGATTTTTTAATTTGAAAAAAAATATATATTATTTTGATATATTTTCTAACGAAAAATACTTTAAAAAACAATCATTACCTCACTATCAAACATCCATCTCAAAAAAAAAAGCGCAAACCCGAAAAGTATTTTGTGCTAGGAAGTTTGTGCTCCTAATTATTTCAACAAAAAGCTTGCATGCACATTCTTTGCTTGAATAATGCATCAATGATCACTATTCTTTTTCCATTACACGTAGTGTGTGTGTGTGTATAAAAGCTACTCATGAGAGCATAATACAAGCACACGACTCTTAATCATTTATAGCTTACTATGTCATGTAACATGTGAATGGGAATGGGAAAGGGAAAGGGAATGGGAATGTGGGACAAAATTTAAAGACAAAGTTTGGAAAATTAATAAGATGGGACCTAGCACAGCTTCATTTACATTCCTCTCTGAAACCTCATTTACTTGCACCACGAAATGTATGAGCAAAACATTACTCCTACGATCATTACATAATACACCTTGAAATCCGTCGTCTTCCACGGTGGCAAGGGTTGTGCTCCTCGGAAATTGTGCTACCGGGTGGCTGTCGGTGGTGGCCGGAACGGGGACCCACCAACTTGATTGTATATTTAGATTTCTATGCCCCATTTTTAATTATGGCATGTCCCCATCCTGGCTGAGAACCGTTGGAGGCCAAACTTTGGTGCAGCTCCCCCTTACCACCCTCTATTAAATTCAGTTGTTATATAATTTAGGAAATCTTCCAGTATCTATCTCAAAAGCTATTGTAGTAAATGATCGAAAGTAATGGTGTATCCCCGTCCAGTACATGACAGGCGTTAAGCTAAGGGTCCTACCTGCAAGAAATTAATATTAAAATTAAAATGAATACTGTTTACTACTACACAGAGAAAAAAAAAACGAAAAAAAAAATGTTAAACTGATTATTGCATTTCTAGCTCGTCAAGATCTTCACTGTCTCTAATTTTAAATTATTTTTCCTTTCAAAAAAAAAATTAACAATAGTAGTAGAAATGCGTGTGTCTGTGTCTGTGTGTGTGTATACATGAATTCTCTTGACAGTCGAGGCGAAAACAGGTTTCTTTGGCCGAGAGAGTCAACTAATAAGTGATAGAGAGGAGGACACCTTTTTGTCTATAAGGATAGTAGTGCCAAGTCAACCATGGGAATCAACTAGTGGAATTTATTGGCAAATTCCTGCTATTATTGTTGCTTCAAAATAGGGTAAAATGCCAAAAGAAAAATCAACATTTACTAGACAACGAAAGATGCTAGGAGGGCCGGGGAGGCTACCAAATATTAAAACAAAAAAAAAAATTATCATTTGGATCTCCCATCTATCAATTAAACTTTCCCAATTAACCTTCATCACTATTAGATTATTTTTTTTTAAAAAAAAAAAAAGGCCACCCCTTTTCTCAAGACAAGCATGCCATTTTTCTTATGATTTCGAAGACTACAAAAATCTTAAGATAGGGTTAATTGGGCTGTGTCCAGGGAATCGTTTTGTTTTTGGGACTCAATTAATTGGGGGATACATATGTTCTTTGCCCCAAGAAAAAAGGTTGTCATCAAGCAACATGTCATAATTTTAACTTCCTCTAATTTCTTACATGATAGATGTTTAATGTTAGAAAGACTTTCTGAGTTTGAATTTAAGAACAGTTTAATTAATAATAGGAGCACACCCATACACCATAGTGAAGGCAAACCATCCATGGCAAAAGTGAGAAATGACATGAAACCAGTAAATATGTGGGTGTTGAGTATTATTAAAAAACGAGTTGCGGTGGAGGACCGCAAGTAACAGTACAGCAGGTTTGATGCTAATAAATAATGTTTAAATTCATCAGACACCACACTTCTTGTCATAGATAGATTTAGCTCTTTTCTTGTCGTTTTAAACTCAGAAGTGACAAGATAGTTTTAGCCCTTCGGCTAGCTAGCTAGCTTGTACCTACCTCTGCAGCAGAACTGTCTTTGTATATGGTTGGTTTAATAAAATGGGGCGAAGTTATTCAGCCTACCCACCTTCTCTATGTCTCTCTCTAGCAGTTTTTGAATGGTTGATTTATTAGAATGGGCCATGAGTTGTTGAGCCTGTACCTATTCCCTCCGTCTGAATCATGGAACATGCCCTCTTACACATTGCCCTGTTAACCAGATGTTGTAAATGTGGAATGAAAGATGCCATCCACATACTTCGCCTCCAGTACAAAACAAAATTTAGAGCTTCAAAAATTCAGTGAAGAAAATGACAAATGAATATAAAGGTGGTTGGCCAAATGCATTTGTGATTGTTTGTGCTCAGGCCCACTCCATGCTGCAGGAATGTCTGGAACATATGGGACCTTAATTACTCAAAATCACAAGGATTTATGTTTTTTTCTCCTCGTCTTAGGGCTTATCAATGAAAATTCTTGCAAGGGGCTAGCACTGGCATTGCAATCTAAGGAACTTACAGCAGTCACCATTTGTTGAATACTCGTGGTAATGGTGATAAGAATGATTAGTGAGGACGTTTAAAAGCATTTGATTGCTCCTTACAGTAAGCGTAGGTTGTAAAGACGAGGAAGTTGAATTTCTGGTATCAATTTCCTCTGAGAGAAAAATAATCAATGTTTGTGCATTAAAAAAAAAAAAGAGTTCAGAACAAATACAAGTAAATACAGGCAATTTTACCTATGCAGAGAAGCTAATAGTAATGAGACAATATGCAACGATCCTGTGACTACAATAACACTGGAACGGTTACCTGCTCTTCTTCTAAGAGTCTCATTTGCAGCTCTCATGGCAACCTCCGGTGATTTCTCAGTAGCTAATATGATTTTGTTTTCCTCTAACAATTCTCGGTTCTTCTCCATTCCATCATGAAGAGTATTAATGCCCAATTCTTCAGAAGCTTGAATCCAGCAATCCATTAACAAGGAAGCTGAAGTTGTTCGAGATTTTCCCCCAGCAATGTCCGCTTCTGTAAGGAAGACAGCCTCTAATTGCAAACCTGAAAAAGTGTGACAAAATCCTAGTTAGACCTTTCAAAGAATTTCCTGCTTGCACCTCTTCACGAGCATCGCTCAACTAAAGAACATGTACTAAGACCTGTTATCCGAAATAGAGAATCTAAGATAGCAGACAGAAATAGTTCCTTCCACAATTGTTTTTTTTCAAAAAAAAAAAACGGATGTCAAGTTAGGTTCGTTATATATGATGACTTGTCATTTAAGAAAACCTGTAACAACAACAATAACCTCAACTAGAATTGTATCCAGAACTCTTCAAGATTTAGTAACTCCCACAAATCCCTAAGTTCTCTGCATTCTAATAGCACGTTCTCATTTTTCTCATGTTGTCCACCTCCACACTAATCATAGACAGCCAGTACAAAAGAAACTCAAAATACAAAGGAGATAGCACCTGAAAGAAATTCTCTCGCAAAAGCTAAATGGTCTTTGTCACTTGCCATTGCAACTACAAGAGCCACTCGTGCATCTGGAAATGCCATCCGTACTGTGTCCACCAAAGCTTTAGCAGAGTCTTTAGTGTGAGCTGAAAGAGTATTTACAATTGCAATTAACAGAAGAGTAGACCTCTGTAGAGAAATACCTCCTTGAAGCACGCTCAGCCAGCAAAATGAAAAATGGACCACAAAACAATATTTAGAAGGCGAATAGGAGGCATGATTACGAATCTGGAACATCACAAGTAAAAAAACAATGCAGCATAAAGCAATAACAAGTATTGAAAGCTGCTTAACATGAGAATTAACCTCCATCAAGCAGTATTGTCGCTCCAGGAAGTCCTAGCACCTCAGTTTCTTTGGATGATAGAAATTGACTTCTTCCAAGCAAGAATGTATTCTCCAAACCAGCCCTAATAGATCTGTCTGAAATTCGACATCCTGAAACACATTAATAGAAATAATGACTTGTAGTAGTAGTAGTACTAGTGAATAGTAAATTTGACTTAACAAGCACTAACCAATCAGTTAGAGCTGGCGCATCTAATAGAGGGTTAAGGTATAGAGCAGAAAAAGCCCAAAACAACCAATGGTAAACATAAAACTAATGGAAATTATATCAAGGACAAAAAAAAGCTAGATTTTTCCCTTTGACAGTCCTGGGTTAAAAAAGATATGAATCAGTGCAATGGGGAAGGGTAGCAGACAGACATGTGACAGAAAAATAGTGGTAAGCATATTCCACATTACGAAAAACTCATTGTCTAGTCCTCAACATGATTCTACAGCCACCAAACAAAAAATTTTAAGCCTAGTTCAATATTGTTTAGCACTAAAACCAAACAGAGCAAGCAAAAAACGCAAGTGACCTTGATCACGAAGGCAGAGCGCCACACATGCTGCAGATGATGCATTGTGAAGTTGGTGCCTTCCAAGCATGCGCAGCTTCACATCTGATAACTCAATGAACTGCATTGGTTTACAAGTTCATAAAAATTAATGACGGAAATAATATCCAGTTTGAACAGAAAACTAATTTGTAGAATGTGAGACTCAAAAATCTGATTTGCTATGATTGAAGGCAAGTAGAAAGGTTCAAACTAAGCAGAGACTAATGCTTCATTGGAATACCAGTGGAAAATCCCTCTCAACTTGTATCATTATATCACTCAATTGGCAAGGTCTACCATCGAGTATGATGAGGCCTTTAATGGAAGTTCTGATTCCAGCATCAGATGCTGACACCACAGGAGAACACATCACTGACGCTTTATCACGTAGTATACGATCAACATGTGAAAGAAAAGGACCGCCTAGAACCACCTGAGAATTTAAATCACTCAGAAGTGTGAATGATGGAAAAACATCAATGTATTTGGAAAAACTTCAGTGCTCATGGCTATGCAACAAACAATTGGATTGCTACATCATTAAGTGGGAAAAACTGCAGGACGCGACATCAATTCTGCACAACTACTCTTACAGATGTAAAAAATACAGCTAAATTCTAGTTGTGCTAACATGCCTGTACTACTCCATTCACTTTAATACCATGTGATGTGCTCATTTTGTTTTGGATGGAGGGGTAGAATCTTCAAGGATCACTTCTCAAGCCAATTGTTGTGTGACAGGATAGCATTTCTCGCTTCTTTGTTGTGTACGCCTGTGGGGTTTTTAGGGAGGTTTTTCATATTGATATCCAGAGGGCCTAACTGGGAGGATATCTTGTTCATCCATTCTATTTTCTCTAATAATACTTTCTTCTTCAATCCAAAAGAAAAAAAAAAAGAATAGAGTGATAGATGGGGTTTGAATTATTTGTTCTCAACAAGTTTTCACTAATTAATCTTCACCGCTAAAAACTCACTAAAGAAGTACATGGAAAACATTTAGCTGTGGAAAAAAATTATAATACCACAAAGAAAAGCGAGTAAAGCCAGCTCCAGGGAAGTATCAATCTCATTTGCACAACAGCAAAAATGGTTAACAATCTACCTCAAGGGCAGCAATGGCTACTATTTTCCAATCAAATTTTACTAACATCAATCCAAACAGGACATACAGTGTGACTAAATCAAGGCCTTATGAAATACGGACACAGACGCACAGATATTGCAGAGAAGGGTAACTTTGGTGGTGAAAGCAACAATAGAATCCAGTGGAATTACAGAGTAGATGACTTCAGTTATTTTTTAAGAATGTAGTTCATATAAGCATGAAAAGAGAAAAATAATAGAAAACGAATAGTTAAGGGAGAATCACCTAACTGGGCGACCATACTTAATGATTCCTGACTTTGCCACAGCAATGCTTTCCAAAGAACCACCAAGTGCTGCCAAGTGCTCCTCGCCAATTGTTGTTATAACGGAAGCAGCAAGTTCAGAACTACAAAGGATATTTGTTGCATCTCTTGCACCCCCTAGCCCAGCCTGTTACATTGAAAGTTAGATAAATACAATATTTTTAGTATAGCCCTAAATTAGTTTTTCTATGAGAAGAAACAAGACAACTAGTTACCAACTCAAAATACATTAAATAGAAAACATGATATATGCACATATTTAGCACATGAAAAGCAAAAATCACGGTGCCAAACATTAACAAAAAATATGCATAAAAATTTATTGGAACAAACCAACAAGTAAAGACTGGAAGGACAAAAATGAAATAACCTCAATGACTGCAATGTCAACTAACAAGACAGCTAGTTACCACCTCAAAATACATTAAATAGAAAACATCATATATGCACATATTTAGCACATGAAAAGCAAAAATCACAGTGCCAAACATTAACAAAAAATATGCATAAAAATTTATTGGAACAAACCAACAAGTAAAGACTGGAAGGACAAAAATGAAATAACCTCAATGACTGCAATGTCAACTTTCTCTTCTGCCATTAAGGTGAATGCTGTAGCAGTGAGGACCTGAAAAGTTTTCGTTGTTGAGTGCCAAAAATGGGAAACTATAATTTAGAGAGAAAGGTTACAAGCATAAAAAAGGCAAGGATTAATACGCAGAGATTTCATGAAAAATAAGGTAACATTCAAATCAACGATGGAAAGAATTATGAATAAGCAAGGTCCACACACATCCTATGCAATTTCCACCCAAGACTTGATCAATGTTGCAAGATCAAATTTCAAATACGAAACTTTAAACAGAGAGGAATATATACCATTATGACAACCAAACTACGAAATATAGCTGTAATAGTTGAAACAAAAAAAAAATCATTAATGAAGAAACAGAACAAGGTTACACAAAGCATAAAAAAGTATCCTCAATAAGGGACTAGAAAGGCAAGGAAATTAAAAGAGAAAGGCCTTTCAAATCCGAATGCTATAGTCAACTCAATACCTCAAAATGCGTCAGAGACCCATTTTCTAATTGAATCGCCTCATCAAGTTTTGGTTTGATCATGTGAAACAGTTTGTTCAAAGTCTTTGTTGACACTGGATTGCCTGATTGTCCTAATGAAATCCTTTCCCTTATACTCATCATATGTGGACTGCTCAAAAAAACACAAAAACCCTCCATCAAAAACAAAATGAACGTTGAAAGTCTAAAACAACAATAACCAGTACATGATTGGTAGTAATTTTTTTAACATGATCGCCAAATCATAAAATAAGTCACAAGCATACCTAGTATAACAACCAACAGAATAGCCTTCTGCCCTCAAAATATTTGACAGATATGCAGCTGTTGATCCTTTCCCTTTTGTCCCCGCAACATGCACTGCCTGTAAATAATCCAGTTTCGCACTAATCACGCTCAATACACTATCTTAATAGCAAAGCCAGATAAGAAAAACAACCATTTAATCAAGTTCCATGCTAAGCGCATTCAATGCCTAAGAGAAAACAACAACTTGACTAGCACCATTGAAAGAAAGAAACCCAGAAAGAAAAAAGATAAAAGCTTGGACCTTGAATTTGGACTGTGGGTTACCAAGCCGGTCCATGAGCCTCCGCATCCGACCCAGATCGAGTCCATCATCTGAATCAGTGCCAGCATCCTTAGGCACACCTAATTTCTCATAATTTTTAAGAGAATCCAAGTAATCAATGAACTCTTTTGGCTCTGGTTCCTCTGTGTATTTAGAAAAGAGGAATCTTGCCATAGTGAGAGAATGGATTATGGGCTTTTTTGGATGGTTTCGTTTTGAGGTTTGGTTGAGAAGTGGCAAAAACCTCATCTTTTGGTACCTTTTCTGTTTGTTTCTCGGGAAAATGTGAGGGGAAGTTTCAGTTTTTAACGTTGTTTTGGAATTTTAATTATTGAATTATTGTACTGTCATGTGTGTTAAAAATAGGGTAAAGTGTGTCTTAGGACATATTTATAGAGAAACGCTTCACTTGAGTTTCTATAGTAATAGATTTTGCAATATTAACCCTATGAGTTAATGTTAAATGTTAAAGAAAAAAAATTAAGAATACACATGATTAATTAGATTAATGGTAACTACCATTAAATCCCACATGAAGATTACAATTTAATGGCTTTGGATTTTTTTGAGTTTTTTTTATTTTTTTTAATTATAGTTCCAAAAAAAATCTTAATATGTCTCTTTTTTAGCAATGGTTTCATAGACTTGGTTGTAATTTCATCATGATTTGTTTGATATTATTATTTAGTTCTAAGAGCATTTTTTGTTTTGAACAAATAAAAAAATGAGAAAGTTGTTGACGTGCACCTTGCACACGTCAGCACGTTAGCCGCTCTGCCATCTTCTGGCGGCAAGTGCAGCTAGCCCTTGTGGTTGTAATAGTGATTCCGCTGTATCATTTGATTTGTAGTAATAATTATTATTATTATAATAATAATATTTATAGTAGTAATTATAATACTTATGGTAATAAATAGTAATAATGTTAGCAAGGTTAATAATAATAACAACAACAATAACAATAGTATTAACATTAATAATAATAAATGATAATAATGGTAATAATGATAGTAATAGCAATCATGATAATGATAACGCCAACCTTCTTTTTATTTTTCATTTTTATAGGTTTAGTGTGGCTTGCGGGTTTGTTAGGGTAACTCAAGGTGTCCTGATTTATGGGTTCGGTGAACAGTCTTTTTGTTTATTCTAATTGAACATAACTTTTTTTTCCCGTCAATTTCTTCCTCATATAGTAAAAAAAAATAGTTTAAGAGAAAATCCATTTTATTAAAATTTATAAAATCCATGGTATGCTCACAGGTTTGGCTAGTTGACCTGATTCACAAATCTGACGTGTTTAACATTTTTTGTTTTGTTTTTTTTTAACATCTTAATATTGAGTTGATATTTAACTTAACAATCGTTTATTTTTTTTTATCATTTAGTTAAATAAAAGATAGTTTGAAAAACAAAACCAAGTATAATCCTGCTAGAGTCCATAAACCGGTTCATAGGTTCGACGTGCTAGCTCAGGTAACCTGGTTCACAGGTTTGATGAGTTTATCCATTGAACGAATATGATTTTTTTTTGTTTTTGTCCTTTGATTTTTTTAAAAAAAATCCTCAATTTTGTCCTTCAATATTAGATTAGTTGGGAAATAAAGTTCATGATTTATTTTTTATTATTTTCTATAGGCTTATCACTGTCTCAAATAAATATCTATTTTTAGGTTAATGCTCAATTTTATGAGCATATATTTTTATCATGTAATTTAAAAAGAAGTTTATAAAAAAATTATTAAACTTAATATAATCCATGACATGTGTCGCTGAGGGATTCTAATCAATCCAATCTATCATTATTTCAATAATTGTTTTTTAAAAAATGTTGTTATTTTGACGTTTTGTTAAAAGATATGTCATGTTTTTACCATTTATCCAAATTGCATTTGAACCAATGAAATCAATCAATTTAATTTGGGCTAACTCCCTTGCGGTTTAGTTAGAAACTCAAATTAGACAAAGAGCTAAGTCAGGAGGTCTCAAGATTAACATATTGAGCTAGATTTCATAACACGATCAAAATATTCTTCACGTCCTGAATATTTTTTTATATTTAAAAAAATT
>Ga0307515_10011197_pt1 | contig 17056 bp, 17 predicted proteins | sample 17_EM_MG_FD_194513 | JGI IMG/M metagenome (GOLD analysis project Ga0307515, IMG submission 194513) | Populus trichocarpa ectomycorrhiza microbial communities from riparian zone in the Pacific Northwest, United States - 17_EM | ecosystem: Host-associated > Plants > Roots > Unclassified | place... | reverse complement strand
AATGAGGATGGCAACGCCACAGCGTACGACGAGGCATGCAGTATCATTATGAAACATGCACCCCACCTCCGTTCTCTCAAAGTCATTTACGCTCATAACGATACCTCCTCCCATCCGCTCTTACATGATGCCCTCATTAACGCCAAGGGGTTGGAGAATGTTGAGTTTTGGGAAGGGGATGATGCCGGGTTGTACAAGGAAGTGGAAATGGGGACTCCCAGTCCAAGGAATGACCTCTTACGAGTGCTCTTATCTCATCACTCCAATTCGCTCCGTTCACTTTCTTTTCCTGGGCGAATGCCTCTCTTGAAGGACCTTTTCTGCTCCCTTCGGGATACCACACCCTATTTGCACACCTTGGAGTTTCGCCGAGCGCTTTCCCCAGAACTTATCCCACTATTCGTTGAACCTGTCGTCTGGAAGTGCGCGCCATACCTTCGCCATCTTAAAATTTACCTTTGCGCTGTGCACGCTGCACAAGTCGCCACTGCACTCCTCGCTGGCCACTTTGGTCCCGGTCTAGAGACCGTTACTCTTTGGATGAATGGCCAGAACTCCGACGATCAGTTCCTCCGTCCTCCTCCCACGCTCACTTGGGCCGGTGCACAACTCAAAAAACTTGATTTGGACCACTTTGCGCAATTTGAGATGGAGTGCTTCGCATCACTTCCCACTCAGATGCTTATAGCTACGAGGCTTGAGAGCGCACATTTTGCTCGGATGATCCGGCACGGTGCTTTTCCTGGATTGCAAGTGCTGAGTGTCTCCGAACACTGGTGCTCATCGACTGAATTCACGCGCGACTTTCTCAATTTGGAGGAAGCTTGCGAGGCGAGGGGCGTGATGCTATGTTGCTCTGAAGTTTCAAAGATTTTACCAGACAAAACGACTATGAACAGACCGTTCGAGAGACGTTGCGATTGCCACTTTCTTAACGGCCTAGGACCAGATTACAGTGCAGAGGGCAAAGGGGCTTAAAAGCGGAGCAATTGAAATAGTGAATCAGTGACAGAGAGCGTCCGTACTGTATATTCACGAGGAGATGAGTAAGAAAGAGACAGCTCAAGGAGTGTGAGTCTGCTATTTAGCAGCGAATAATGATCGACCTGGAACAACATTCAATGGGAAAGCATAGAAGGAGCCGAGGAAAGCCATAAACCGTATAAATAGTGGGCGGGAAGCTATGAGGGAAGGCCTCATTGCTTGTGGCCATCCTTCATACCCTGAGCCATACCCATACCTAGGGCGAGCGCGCTGCCGACACCACCGGCATTGCCAGTGCCGGTTTCCGTAGGTACGAAGATCGCCCTGTTACCATAGGCCTGCACCTTCAAAACCTCAACTCTGCGCTTGCTCATCTCGCGGGCAAAGCTATCTTCTACGCCTTGGTCCGCCTCTGCACGGGAGCGGATGGCGTCTGCTTCGGCCTGAGCAGCCATCCTGGTGGCGGCGGCTTGTGCCTCCGCCGCGATACGAAGGGCCTCTCCGTCGGCCTTCGCCTTTGCGACGATGGTGTAAGCTCGAGCGTCGGCTTCTGTACGAGTAGAGAGGGCTTGAACGCGCGCGACTTCGAGCATACCCTGCTGGATCTTGACCTTGTTCGAGTTTTCACGATCAACATTGGCGGCCTCGACCTGCGCTTGGAGCGCACGAGCGGTGAGGCCGTCCATCGTGCGAGCGATTTCACCCTTGAATTGACGGTCGATGACAGCAAGATCCTTCAAGAGGATGCCGTATTCTTTGGCCGCCTCATACAAGTCGTCCATAGCACGGGTACGGAGGGCGTCCAAGAACGCCGCCGAGGGTTCAGAGCCATCATCGAGATTGTCGGGTCCAAGGGAACGCTGCTTGACCATCGAAGAGTAGTCAAGATGGGATACAATCTGAGTGAGGACCGACTGAGTCTTGTCTCGTAGGGCTTCATAAGGTGTTTCGTAGCCGTGGGTGGTGAGCTTGAGAGGCTCGAAAAGCTGCCACTTTAGGTAGATTGTCAAAGCGACGGGCACTTGGTCGCGGGTGTAGATATCCTTGGTTGGCATCTCAAGCTGGTTCTCACCGCAGGTGAACATGCCACGGAGAGTAGTATTCGGGTCGATGATGTAGTGCTGCCCGGCAGGAAGAAGCTGGAGATCATCTCCCTTCTGTAGGATTGCGCAGTTGTTCGCGGGAATGTTAAGGCTGGTCGAACGTCAGGGGTGGCTCAGGTTCAGTCAAGTGGTACTCACAATAGCGCTACGACAAACTCGCGTGTACCAGTCGTGCCAGTGTTGCGCTTCATTCTGACCTCCTGGGTCCAACCCAATATCTGATTTGTAACATCATCCTTCACGACTGTTTCTAGATGTGTTTGATCGATAACAGAAAGGATATTGTAGTTGCCGGTCAAAGCCAATGCACAGAAGCCACTATTTTTGATGATAAAAATCTTGTTCGAAGGATCGGAGATGACTGCCGCTTGATTTTGTGAGACTTGAACTACAGTCAAGCCTTGGAACTCGAGGACAGTATCTGAGATGGAACGAGAGCCGCAGTACTCGCGGGCCCACCAGTTCCTAACGATAAAGTTAGAAAAAATACACCAAGTTAGACATGAAGGACGTACCGGAAGGGGAAAGGCGCGTAACGACCAGGCTAGAAGCCACGAGAATGAGTTGCTAGGTCCGCTGGTGTTAATCTATCCTGCTTACCTTGGTAAGAAGCTTGGGTAGGCCACCATGATTGACCAAGCCAAGACTACCGGGAGTAAGTTCATGCCCGATCCAGGCGACGGGTTCCTTTTTCGAAAATATCGAGGCCTCCCCGGCATCCATGAGCTGCCGATCAAGCTTCCTAAGGGCCCCTAGAACGCCAGTCTTAGGGTCAATGGTGACAAAGAAGGGACGCTCTTGCTCCAGGGCTATGAGGTCCTGTGCCGGCTTCTGGAGGTTAACTTTACAAGGCCATATACCAGTGTTCATGGACCGACCTGATTGAAAACAGGCCTGGAGGTGTCAAATTGGGTGGTCTCCGTGGGCATTCTGGCCTTGCCCTTGCTTTCGTAGCTCGTGAGCTCGAAGTCACCGACGACGGTAGTACCACCTGCGACAGACATCGAAATGATGAAGAATGAGGATGAGAGTAAGAGTAGAGTTGTTGGGTCGTAGTTGGACTGAGATGTTGGGGCGGGAGCTGATTTTATAGGGTCTGCAGTGTGTGCCTGGGCCCGGTCAATGTTATGATATATGATTTCAATTGTCCAGTTTCAGGTCCTTGGCAGGTCCAACGGCAGCGTGGTTTTGCCTGAATAATCCGGGGTACGGGAGTCAACAGGGTCGTAATCTTATTGTTCAGCCGCGGCCGCTGAGCGATGGACGGTGGAGAGACTGGGCGCAGTTGTGTGCAGTGTGTGCAGCTTGTACAGTGTGTGAAGCGTGTGCAGCGACACCAGCCATCCCTCAAGGCTTGCACGTCTGTGTCAGAATTTCTGCCGAGCTCGGCCTTCTCTCGTTCTGACCCTTTGACGCCTGCCCAAGTAGGCGCCAGAACCTGGAGGACAAACACCCCCTGGTAGTTCCTACCCGGGAAGAGCTCTCAGAAGAGTCGATGCCGCTGTCGATCCGCGCGTCTACCAAGCTGCCAATGCATGGTAACCGCGGCAGCTCAGGAACTCAGGATCCTGATAAAGGCAAATTGAAATGGTTCCGTGTCGCCACGAGAAACCGTCGGTTTCCGCCCCGATTTGAATCCGGGAAGCATGTGCTTGAGTGCTTGACAGTGTTTGGCGTCTCCGTCGTCTTACCCAAATGGACTCATTCTATCAAGAATATCCTGTTGTTGCACGTCGAGTCAAGAGTCTCTGGAGCGATTACCTGGGTCTGACCCCTTCTTATCTCTAAGTACGCGGCCGAAACCTGACGACCAACACAGACTTTATCGCTCGCGACAATGTTCTCGAGGTCGCACTTGGTCTCATGTGAATCCCCCCTTCGAGTCTTCCCAATCCATTCGTCTCACGCCGTGATTCTAGAATCGCCAATGGCTTTACCGACGTGGTTAAATCCCTCGTGTCGGACATCATCCTCCCCCCAATCTCATTGCTGCCTTTTATCAACCGTAATATGCACGAGAAGTTCGTTGTGCTGCGAAGGGGACCAAACTATCCCTATAATACCCTCAAGCAGGCAGCGGAAGATGGAGCGTTGACAATGGCTTGGGGGTGAGTGCCAAACGCGCTCTAAATACAGTTCAACCTCAAATTGCATCACCTATAGGGCCTTCGTCGACAATGTTATCAGCTTTATTGCCCTTGGTGCTGTTCTGTATATTCTCGCACAGACATGGGACCTCTTCGCCAAAGGCTCGATCATCAAGCACACTAAGAATTGTGGATACTGCAGGAAGGCTATTAGTGAAAAGGTGAGGCCATTCCCTTTGTGTGGGAAGACCGGCATATATAACGCACCGTGTACATTGTTCAGGCGCAGCGATGTGCATTTTGCACAAGTTGGCAAGATGGAAGAGAGGATCGTGAAACTACTGCTCTGCAGTGAAGGTAAAGCCCCAAAGGGCGATCTTACGATACTAGATCGGGTAGTCACGGGATTCTTTTGCCTGTTCGTGTATAGAGCTGGAAATCCGAAATGACTTACTTCATACTCGTGAAGTCGACAGATGTTTAGGACTGGCCCCTGCCTACTTGGAGATTGCTCTCTCCTCAAGAAACCTATAGCCAGGTTGCCTGCAAGTAGGAAGATCCCATTTGCTTACCTGGTATGGCAAATTGCCCTGCGGAAGGTCTCAGAGGCAGTGAACATATATCTTGGTTCATCCGAATGTTAAACCCTGCTTGAATTTACTCAATGAAGCACAAGCATCCACTTGACACTAATACCTCAACTCACAACTACATAATATGCACTACCATTGTTTATATGACGCTACTCACACTATAAATGAGCAAATCTAAGAGTACATTCCTCTCTCATGGAGATCTCATACAAGCGACATGCCCTACGTTGTTTGGCAAGGAAATAATACTGAAGACCGGGTGGCGATTATGGTCCTGTATGGCCATTACAACTCTTGACATGGTATCGAAATTTTGATCTCATGTCTCTGGTGGCGGTGCCTCCTTCTTTCACATTGTGGAACTTCAACTGGGTTTCCTCAGCTATATATGTAGTGGTATATTCAAGCCCAGGGTAATCCAGTAGCGATGAGAGGGGAGCAATGGCACGTTCATCCAATTCAAACACCTTCAAAGATGCAATCTATCTCTTGGAGTTTTATTAATGTTTAATTAAATCAAGATCAGCCATCGTCCATGTAGGGCGCCAACAATATAAATAGGGCGCTCTCCTCGATCCGCCACATCCAATAACATCAGTGTACCAGCAATTTTGATATTTTGAGTATCAAATAGACCAGATGTGGGTCCGCCAAGGTCACCCTGGGATCCCACGCTATGATTTAGCACTATTGTTATGTTAGAAGCATTATTGATGAGATAACCATTCTGTTAGTGCCAAAGGGCTTCCATTGGCTACCCATTAATGGAAACTGATAAGTGTGGTGAGACTCAGTCGGGCAAATGCACCGTTGCCAACACTCACAAACTACAGAAGCGTCCTGCACTGTCTTAGAAACTAATGAAAATGTGGTTATGCACCTTAGTTGACTCTCATGGCATTGAGTGGTGTGGCTTTTTTCGGTGAACTGAGTAATAGGAGAAAGTCACAATGCTTGTGGGCACATACTAATGGGTCACCAGCATGTCATCGCCATAGTGTCGCTTTAAGGGCGCTTAGGCAGGAAAGAGTGACTTTACAATCAACAAGGCCGTCATTGAGTGGCTGAAAGGTCTGTACCCGGGGGTCACATCATTCATTGACAATCAAAAGTCACAAACCTTGTGACTTGTCGTGTTGTTTGTGGTAATCATGGTCCAATGAACCGGGGCTGATGACGGGTTGCAGCAATTGCTGGTAGTGCGAAGCACCGGGATCCTCAAACTCCCACCACCACCATGAGCATGATATGGTTCTGTAACGATCGTCGATAGAAAATCACACAAGCCAATACACTGACTTATGGGTGTTTGACCGTGTTTGGTTACTTTGTTATTCCAGCCACTATGAGCTCAGAACATCTCCTCGGGGGTGACCACCCTGCCGCACGTCGATTCAAAAATGTCTGGAGTGACTTCTGGGGTGTGGCCTCTTCCATTCTCTGCAAGCGCGCTAGTAACTGAGGACCGACGCAGATTTTATCGCTCGTGACAATGTTCTCGAGGTCGCTCTCGGTCTCATGTAACGAGTACCTCTGAACATCCCTATTCTATTCATCTAACATCATTATTCCAGAATCGCGAGCGGGTTCACTGACGTCGTTAAGTCCCTCGTGTCGGACATCATCCTGCCCCCCATCGCGTTGCTGCCTTTTATCAACCGGAATCTGGAAGAAACGTTCTTCGTGCTGAGAAAGGGACCAAACTATCCCTATAATACTCTCAAGCAGGCAGCAGAAGATGGGGCTGTGACAATGGCTTGGGGGTGAGCGCCAACGCGTTGTGCAATGCGGATCTACTTTCTCACGTTTATCGCCCGCAGTTCCTTCATCAATCATGTTGTTAGCTTTATCGCGCTTGGTGTTGTTCTGTATCTTCTCGCACAGGCATGGGGTGCCCTCACCAAGGACCCAATCATCAAACGCACTAAGAAGTGTGCATACTGCAGGAAGGATATTGGCGAAAAGGTGGGCCATGTCCTCGTATTGGTTGTTCTGCAAGCATGACCCACTACCCGTTGTCCAGGCGCAGCGATGTGCATTTTGCACGAGTTGGCAAGATGGAAGAGAGGATAGCGGAACTACTGCCCTGCATTGATGTTAAGTTCTGCCCTTCAGGGTAACCATGTCAGTAGTAATCGTTGTTCTTGTATCGGAGTTCTTTTGCTTGCTCGCGCAGAAGGGTAAATCTGAAAATGATTTACTGCATTCTCGTGAAGTCGGCAGATGTTGGGACCTGCCACCGACTGTATAGGTGATTGCCCTCCTATCGAGAGGCGTACGACCGTCTCATTTGCTTACCCGCTTGGTGAGTTGCCCTATGGGGAAATTAACAGGCAATGAATATACGCCTTGCTTCGCCCCCATTTATTATTGGGCTCGGCAAACCAGTAAACCCAGCTAGCCCCGGCCTCGATTATTATCGACTCCGCAATCGAGTACGCTGAGTGAGGTTGACCATAGCTCGCATGACGAAAAGTGATAATTTACATCCTTTCTAAATCCACAGCCATATGCGTCGGTGTTACCATCTGCACGATACTATACTGCTTGCCTTCCAACTGAACAACGTGCCCTTCTCTTGTCCCCCATCGAGACGATATACGAGCATGTTAGAAGTTGTTTCTTATTCTGTCATGTACTGGTACATGTGTCAGCTCGATGGTGGTCGTTGCCACCGTGTGGTTAATACGGACTGCTGCCGTTTGTCGCCGTCCCTTCGCTGCCTTCGTTGTGGTTCCTGCCGTTGGCATACATCGCACCTGCCGTCTTGGCCACCTGTCGCTCGCATGCATCGCACCCGCCGTTCGCATATATCGCGCCCACCTGAGTTTAATAGAGCACGAGCGTCGTCCAAATTCCCTCCAGCCTGTGGCTGGCACGGTGTTCGAAATTTCGAAAAGTATCAAAGACCTTCAGTAGCAGTGGACCTCTTCTTAGTTTTTCACACATCATATATAACAGTCTATTTCGTTCGCGTTTTGTTTGCAATACCTCCGGTTTCAACTGTGTTCGTAAGCCGCAGTTGAGCACCCTCTACAAGAGCATTGCACCTGGTCGTCTAGTTTTGCCTCGTCCTATTCACCGCCTTTCTTCCCCTGTCCTTCATGGGCTCCTTTCTACGGTGCCCGAAATTAACAAGTCCGCATCTGATATCCATCTGCATATGCCGCTCACGGGGCCTGTCATTGGCACCGTGTTTACCGACACAGCAAGGAGTTTCCTATCACAATAGACTCCGACGATTCACACTGCCCCATGCGGTTTCCAGGACGCGTATCCGCAAATAAAGTACTCCCAAAGCTTTCCCAGCGCCTTTAGATTCGTGGTGTCACTTCCAAGAGCCGGATTTGGGTGGTAGGTTCAGCTCAAATGCAAAGAAGGTGGAACGACTGATTCTCCCATACAGTAGACACCGACCTGTCAATGCTCGTCAGACAATGGAAAGCAACCAATTGGCACCTGGTACACCTAGGGTGAGCGAGCAAATGAAGGGCCAACAAATTACTAACCATCTCCACTTTAGGGGCTCCGCCGAGGATCCGGAGCCATCACCACGGAAGCCATTGCCGTTCTTCCTGGAGGTTGTATCTGTCTCGGTGACAGTGGGATATAGGGCGAGGAGCATATCACACCGCCCCAGCGTATCGTCAACATCATACACGCAAATGGGGCAACAGTTGGTATCCAGCTTGCACATGCCCGGAGAAAGGCTAGCACATATTCTCTTTGGGTCACCATGGATACCCGTGGTGTGCCTCTCACCGCAAGCCATGCCTCTAATGGGCGGGACGAGAACGACGGCCCGATTATGCCGCGAGCTCGGTGTCACATGCATGACCCGTCGACTCACCGGTTGTAGCTTTGGATCCGCTCATTACGGGCGTGGGAGGAAAGGACCGGCTGTGGAATGGGAGAAGGGGACCACGGTCCCGGTGGATAGTCAGGGCCACGACTGAACACACAGAAGGCAGTGTTTTCAAAATAAGGCGCTGCAAACACTCACGACCTTAGGCAGAAGTTGTGTTGGAGGGTGCCCCGAGTCCGTCCAAAGTGGAGAGGAACATTTCATATGACCGCTGGAATTTGCGGATAGTGATTAAACTACGGAAGGACCGTGGTAAATCGTATCATTCAGCAGTGAATAGTCGTGCCGTTACTCCTCATTGAGAAGCCAAGAAGCCAACCCCCTTCATATATTTCCAAGGTGCTAAAGTGACGATTAAGGCTCCCTGCGTGTAACAGCAACAGCATCTAATAATCGGTGTAAAGCCTCCGCCAGCTCCCAACTCGGTGAACCTCCACACGCAAAAGGAGGTTACACCCAGTACCCACAAACCAACAAAAATCGTCATATGCATCACATTCTCTACCATCTCCGCTCGTGGTAGGCCGCGATGGTACACCATGGCCAACCCTTCGCTCAGGAATCTAGTTTTTCCTATACCCCCAAACACATCAGCACTCGTCGTCCAGGGCACACAAGCTATGGTCCATCGGTACTCACCTGATCTCATTCCTGTTCGCCGTTCCATTAGCCCCATTAGCCTTTCTCTCCGCATCGGCCTTGTACGTCTTACGGTAGAACTGGATGAAAAGCACCAAGTACCACGTGAGGAGTCCACAGCCAACCAAGGCGGCATTCTCGTCACCCCAGCAGTCGCCAAAGACTGGGAGGCCGGGGGCGTACTTGTATGCGAAATGCGTGTAGGTGGCGAAGTATATTACAAAGAGGTCGAGTACGAATTGGGTAATTTGCATTGTCGTGATGTATTTCTTCCACTATTACGAGGGTGTCAGATGCAGTCAGGGGGGCTGAGAAAGCGTGGGGGCTCGAACCCAAATCTTTGCTCCTCCAGCGGTTGCGTAATAGTAATAGTCTACGCAGAAGAGTTAGACGAGAGATAGGAATGACGGGATACGGCGATACTCACACATTAACACATGAACTGCGAGATTCAGCGTGATAACGACCCACGACTGCAAGTCGAGGTTTGAGATAGTAAGCCCAAATTAAGGAAATCTACTTACGACAGCAGTGTTGCCATTAAGTTGAATGAAGCACAATGCGGCCGTAGCAGAGTGGTGGAAGACATGCAAGAAAGCTGGAGCTAATGTCAACATGACGGCTTGACAGCTTGACACGAGGCATAAAGGATGCGAAACGTACTGAGGGGCTTCTTCTTCAACGCGAGGAAGATGGTATCAATGAGCTCGACGTATTTAAACCCGTAGTTGATGATATAATAGAACTCAAGCCTCTGCGTGACATTCGAATCAGTTATTAGCTTCTTTTAATAAATGTCATCAATTTGTAGATGAAAATGGCTTACCGAAGTCCACGCCCCTTGTCCACAAACAGCAAAGAAAATACCGTGCTTCCAAATGATTGGCACGATTTCCTCGACCATGAGGACGAGCAGGATTCCAGAACCAAGGGTGAGGAAAACGTTGTGCACTTGGAAGAGGGTATTGAGGCGCTTCGGCGGGCGGTCCTTGAAGAGGGTCTGAATGCCAAAGACGGTGGAGAGGTACGCGACGAGTGCGGCGGAGACCGCGGGCCAGGTTGAGAGAGGTGTGACGCCCGGCTTCCAGCTCACATACGACTCTGGCACATGGGGGAGGACGGGGGCGAGGACGGCCAGCAGGGTGTCGGCGATTGGGGACATTTTTGACAGCCAGCGAGGAGAACGAGGGCGACGGATTGTAGGTGACCTATATCAAGGATGAGAGCAAGAGTCGGCGAGCGTGGACACGCGTTCGCCGGGGCTTTGAACCGTCGCAGTAAACTCCGAACCTGCAAACCTGCAAATAACTCGCCCGGCGCAAAACCTCAACCGCAACTTGGCTCCCGTTCGTTCCACTAGTCGATCAACGATTCAATACAATTACATCCTACGTATACAGTACATGCATCTGGAAACCTCATACATAATAACATACCCCACAAGCGAAAAATATCATCCAGGAAAACCCAGGCCGAAAAGGTGGCTCGCAGTCCACGTAAACGTTGATGATATATCAGTAGGTGCTCCTCGAGGCAATCCGAGCAGCTACGAACGTGGTGTAGTTCGGTAAACGTCGCCGTGTTCGGTAGAGATCAGGGGTCGTCCCGAAGGCAATAAAGGCGAAAAGCGGACCTGTCGCTTGCATTATCACTCTAATGGAGTTTTTCGGAGCGGCGACCGCGAAGGCACAGCCCACGATGCTCAGCACGATGTAGATGGTGAAAAAGACCACTCGAGCCAAGAAGTATATTTGGGTCCATCTCCGGTTCGCTGCTGCCTTTGTGATGTTTCGGTACTGCATCAGTTGCCGCGCTATGAGCACCTCGAGGACAATTATGACCACTAGGAAGACCAAGACGGCGACCGCCGAGGCAGTTGTCCTGCACGGTTGTTAGATGACGTTGCATACCTGTGCTCGAGGTGACCAGAGTCACTTACAACTCCTCCACGCTGGTGGCACAATAGAAGAAGACTCTTCTCACAGCAATCGGGTTATTGACTCCAACCTGGGAAAGAACGCATAGGTGAGGGGAAAGAGAGTGAAACCTATGTGCTTACCAGTGTTGGGAAGACCAGGAAGCCAATTGATGCGACATATGGAGCGAGTACGAGCTAATGGAGAAGCATATCAACGGGACAATCCTCCAAATACGGACATACCCTTACCAGTACCGTTCTCGTGGTAATAGTGCTCTTATCCCCTTGAGTCAGGTGAGGAGAGCGGGTATCCAGCCAGAGCTGGACCAAACAGGTAAGTATCGGTGCCTTCAGTGGAGGACCTAGCACACCTGGAATACCAGTGCCCATAGCGATGCAGCCACCCTGTCCCGGTTCAGCGATGAAGACGACTACCACATCGAGATGAATCCAAGTACTCACAGAACCGGAACCGCATATAGTAATGACGACTGAGCGACGCAGAGCATCCTATCGGGTACAGGACCCACGTGTTGGTTTGCATACAGCCTATGACCGCACAGCAAGCGTTGCGTGCGTCCGGCCTCAGTCAGCCCCGACATCGCGCGCCATTACATGAAAACTCACAGCAGACAAAAGCTGACGGAATACAATATCCACGTGAATATAAAGTTGTGAAATACGATATTTCGTCCGACGGACTCGCGCGCCCATGAGAGGAGCAACAACATTGATAGCGCGAAGTGGCCGCCGATCAGATGGAGGAGGAAGTAGGCCCATAGCGCCGCGTCCGTGTGTGTCGATTGGTTAGGTAATGACCGTGCTGCAGTGGATGTTTATTTAGCACAAACCCAGAGCTGAGACGCGTGGTAGTGGCCTCACTGGAACTGAGAGTGGCAGGCAGTGGGTACAGGAGCATGAGGGCCGTCGTTGTATTCGTATACGCACAAGACGATGGATGCGTGGTTGGAGAATAAGAAGATACGCACATATATAGCTGGCACCCACTTGCCTTTTGACGCTCCTCAATGGACAAATAGACAAAGCGATGTTTTGCCTCCCTCCACCTTCCCAGACCAGCTCGGAAGCCTCAGGCACGGCCCGGCATCGTCAAACCGACCATCTAAATGGGCCTACCACTCGCACGGACTTCCTCACCTTGGGACAGTACTGAACAGAAGCAATACCTGCAGGTGCGCGATGTATGCCATCTTAAAATGGAGTAATGATGATGATGTCAGGAGCACGACCGAGCCTGGTTTGGTGGTGCGTAACGTCAAACCAACCCAGTGGATGAGGCGGAGTGAAGGTACACGAGGGCGGTTCCAGCGGCCGCTGAATGAAAAACTCGGAGACACCGTACTAATGTTCTCATGGTCTCCAGGGAGGCGAGCAGAAGGCGATATTATCTTATCTTGCTTGCAATGTCGGAGTGTCTGCACGCTGCAACCATCACAGCACGCCTGGGCCGATGTCCGTTGGTCCTCACACTCATGACGAAATAGGAAGGTATTATGAGAGAGGCGTGCATATGAGAACCAAGACAGCCTCTGAGAGAAGCCGGATCCCGGCTCCTGCAGCAAAGGAAGAAAAGTATATTAGGAATCTGGTCAGCAGATCGAAGATCCCTAATATCGTGCTACAGAAAGTCAGAATAGTCTAAAACTGGCCAAGGTCGTTCATGCTGGGATGCCCACACAGAGAGTGAGTCTGACCATCCACTTATCTCCGTGCCGTCCCAGTCCCAGTCGCCCACCTTTATTCCGTGGATCAAAACTGTAAAGGCATATGTCCTGGCCGACCATTGATCAGAGCAAACGGCGCGGGAAAGGAGTCGATTAGCTGACGTGCAATCTTTTGCTAGTCTTATGTCTCCTCAGTTTGCTCTGAACCCAGTTCAGACACTCTGGTGTCCCAGGTAGCACGGCCACTTCACACCGTAATGCACGCCGCCCGGAAGGAGTCGGACGATCGAAGGAATGAGAAAGTTTGATCTAAGTCAAAGGCACGCGTGAACACCTGGCATGCACACACAACGGAATAGGAAGTTGTTCACGACACACAACATATAGCGTATATTACAGTGTGCAGCAGAGCGAGCGAGAAAAACCGGAACCCGGTTACAACTAGTGTATCAAATGAGGGAGCCTTCGTAGCTTACAAATCCAAAATCCGGATTGAAATTGATTCAGTGACTGTAGTGGTAATTGATTGATCGAGCGAAGGAGCGAAGATATAAGTTACCCAGGACTGGGTGCAGAATCAAAACCACCCACTCTCCCCGGCCCCCACAGTTCGCGCTGAAGTCTGTACGGGCGTTTGGGGTTTTCTATGCGCCGAAGGCGAGTCCGAGAGCGGAGTATTCGTCCTCAGTACGTCGATTCTCCCGCGTCGGTGGTCAGTCGCGGCTGCCGGGCGTGGATCGACATCCGAGAAGCGGGGTGCTTGCGCCACCGTGATTGGAGCAAATGACATAGACCCAACCGTAGTCGAGGCCTCAGGCCGCCCCGGTGGGACTGGGAGTCTTCGCACGTTCAACGGACGTAAAGAGAGGGATTCAGACATTGGCACTCCAGAGGTCGGGGAGGGAACGCCAGCAGACGGAGGTGTCTGGGGGGCGCTCATAAATGTCGATTGCAACCAAGACGGTGTCGCCAGCCCGGCACTGAGCGTGTTTGGTGTGATGGGGCTGTTCAAATTGTCGATGGGTGAGGAGGACGGGACATCAACAGGTGATGCCGCCTTTGGTGCGCTAGACTGAGCCCTCCTCAGGGGGGCCCGCCTTGTGGTCGAATAGCTCTTCGATTCAGGGCTTGTCAAAGGTGATGAAGTTCCACTCCCGAATCCGGGAGACTGCAATTGAAGCGCTTCCAGCGGCCAGGTGGGTGTACGATCTTCATCGGTCCCCTTCCGATCCACCTTTCTCGGTCTTGCAAACGAAGAATATATGGGAACCCCGATCTCATGGTCACCCATGCCCGACAAACCCCGTTCGGGTGGCGAACCGGGCTCGATATCCATCGGGATCCCGGCTGTAGGCGGCGGTCTTGAGCTCGCAGGAGTTTTAGGCGTCGAAACTCCCATACCTGTGGGAGATTTCTTACCCTTCAAACTGCCGCCGGCCATCCGAGTGTCGATTCTCATCCCCTTGGGACGCTTAAAGCCCATCTTCTTTCCCCAACTTCCTTTGCGGGTTACTGGATCTATCCTCCGTTCTTCCAATGCATCTAGGATATCCTGCATATTGTCCGTAGCCTTCGACCGTGCCTCCCTCGCCTCGAGACCCTTCGCTATGCTGAAAGTGGCAGGCATACCCGTTTCCAAAGAGCGCATTTGCTCCTGTATCTTCCCCTCTTCTCTCTCCCGCCGTGCGCGTTCTTGCCGCTCTCGTGCCTCTGCTACTCGAAGGCGCGAATTCGGGGTAGTGGGCCGGGAACCGGATTGTGAACCGCCGGCGCTTGGAGGTGGTGTGAGAGTCGGTTGTGAAGGGCGGCGGGTGCCAAATGACGGTGAAGAAGAAGGCTCGACTACAGGGCCTGGCGGTTGTAGGCTAGGTGACTGCAGGGAGCGCGTGCCGTACTCAGGGGCTGTCTTCGGTCTTTCATCGACCTTACGGGTAGAGAGTGTAGAAGGTTGGATTATGTACGCCGCGTCAATTGGCGAGGTAGCAACGAGCGCAGGAGAGCGGGGATCGGGACTGAGTGGTTCGATAAGGTAAGGAATGGAGACTTCACTAAAAGGCCTTTGTGGAGAATCTCCGAGGCCAGCAGATACAGGTTGACGGAGAGACGATCTTGCGGTTGTAGGGTTGGCGACCACAACTGGTTCCGGTCGACGAGGAGAGCGGTACCCCCCGTTGATGGTAGGTGCCGCGGGACCACCCCAGGTGAGTGGAGTTGTTGACGTTGCAGAGACTGCGGACATGGGCGATGGGCTAAGTGTGTCGGAAGGACCTGCTGCAGTTAGGGATGGATTTCGATGTGGAAGGAGGTGAGGCGCTTGCGCGTGCGCTTCAGCTCGGAATGTAGGCAGCAAAGGTATAGCTGGTCTCTGCCATGATGGATACCGCGTGCTAGGCTGTGGCGGCCGCGGCATCCCCTCTTCCCAGCCATGGCTACCAGATTGCGCTCCAAACCGCGCAGTGTCGGTGACGTTATTCGAAATGAAGGGCGTTATGATGAGAGCGGGAGCATCCGTTGCAGAACTGATGGAATACTGTGCTCGTCGGGTTGTTTCACTCGGATTCGAGTCCAGCCATTCAACGCGCTGTGGCTGGTCATTACGATGACGCATTCTGTACGTGTACACCAGTATCCCGACAAGGATACTAAGAATCACAGACCCGCCAATAGACGCGCCAACGATAACAGGCAAGGTGAAGTTTGTCGCCGTGAGACCAGGGTCCCTGGTGGACTATTAGATTCGACTATTGAAAGACAAGTAGAATAGCACATACGGTTGCCGTCGAAACAGTCCTCCGTTGTGATACTCAGGCCCTAACAGCACATTTGAAGTCAAAGACTCGAACGAATCAAGACCTTGCGGTGCATCCCCGCTTGTGGAAATAGGTACATCAGAACGAAATAAAAGCCTGTAGGAAGACCGTCGAGGTCAGCGATTGAGACAACGCCCAGGCATAGCACTCACCGAGCCGGTCCAGCCCGACCCAGGCCCTTGACCACTACCATATCGCCTACCACAGTCGGTAGGTAGTCTTACAGAGGCCAACAGTGGGTTTCGGGGGAGTCAAAGTGAGGTGCCTGGTTGGGTCGAGAAGCCTGCTTTTGAGTGGCAGGTTTTTGAGTGGCAGGGGACTTGACAGAAGATCCATCTCCGAGTGGCTTCTGTGCTCTTCTTCGGAGGATCATCGCCCACATTGGACACGCCCGCGAACAGTTTAGGCGCGAGACACGTCCCGCCACGGTGGCGAATTTCTATTGTCGCTTTTCAGAACAATACTGGCAATAAGGGGAATGTTGACGTGGAGCGCGCCCTGCGGGCCTGCTGTGCGATAAATTCATGGCGACTGGCGACTGTGATTACAGAGGTAAAGGACATTTTGCCTCAACAGCGTTTACAAGGGTTGCCTTCGGGACGTGTGGGGATTCTGGCACATTTGGACTTGGGGATTGGCGCCTGCGAGCTGAAATGTCGTTCTCTTCGTGAAAATTGAATGGGAGATCGTTCGGACATGTCGGGATATCTAACAGGTGGCTGAAGAAAGATATACTGACCCTGCTGTGGGAGAAGAGTTGGTAAATACGATGTCATGGCCCCGAGAGGTTCCAGCTAGCTGCTGCTGGCTGCGGTGGTTCCTATTTCGTTGGCCCGCGCCGTACGCTGCGCGGCTGCGAAGACATAGCATCAGGCTCTCCAAGGGTAGACCTCCATCGAAGGACACCTCTGGCTTTGCTCTAAGTCGGCGGAATGGCGCCTGTGGCTGGGCACAATCACAGTAAAAGCGCGGTACGCTCTCAGAGCCGATCTACAGGACATAGCCTCTGTGGGCATTGTCAATTTATTCGTAGCCTGACGTTCGTCTGTCCAAATAGCCAGTGGGACGGTGACATGTCATTCACTCAGACTAGCTTGGCCACAACTCGGCGCGCTAGTTGTAGCCACATTAAACGTCGACCCGAGTACAGTACGGTGGTGTTGGTCGGAGACCCGCAAGTCCAGCTCAGGACAGGACACGAAAGGGAGGGAGGGAGGGAGCAAGACGAGGTATGCCCGAGCAGGCTTTCGCCGGTAGCTGCTGGTAGCTAACTGCGACAACGTTGGACACCGTGCATCCAACAACCTCAGACCGTCCTGGAATGGCATGGCGACGAAGGCCAGGAAAGGAAATCGGACCAGTCACGCAAATA
>Ga0307515_10011196_pt1 | contig 17056 bp, 13 predicted proteins | sample 17_EM_MG_FD_194513 | JGI IMG/M metagenome (GOLD analysis project Ga0307515, IMG submission 194513) | Populus trichocarpa ectomycorrhiza microbial communities from riparian zone in the Pacific Northwest, United States - 17_EM | ecosystem: Host-associated > Plants > Roots > Unclassified | place... | reverse complement strand
TTTGCTAAGCAGGTCATCCGAAAAGCTAGGTGGCGTAGCCAGCAGTGTAGCGTGACTTGAGAGCTGAGAAAGGTGATAGCTCCCGTGGAAAAGGCGGGTTTGCTGATGCCCAGAATATCGTCAACAAGAACCCATAGACTCATCCGGAAAATGGTCGAGGTCTTTTTGTAGATACAACCGAGACAATGATCCCTAAAATAGCTCTTTCTGGCTGGCATCCAAGGTAAGCTTCAATTGGCGGTTCATGTGCCGCATCACCTATGGCAATCCACTCCATTTAGGTATCGTGGAAGCCTCAAACGTGCGGTAGACAGTATTCTGGCAAGGCAAGACGATAGAATCGCCAGGACAACTAGCTCCTTTGTGCGAAGATCCAAAGGGCCGGAAGGAATTCCTTGCGGTGGTTTTGTTGATGAGAAGTTGGACAGTGCCGAGGAGACCTGCACTTTTTCCTTGCGAGGCGAAGCGAGAAGCGTGATCTTCGAGCTGCCGCGTTGGGCTTGCTGCTCGACATCCTCACCGAGCAATAGATCATTCTTCACCGCATTAATTGTTTTCCGTAAATGCGGCTCATGAGACCTGTTGCTGGGCGCGCCATCGCAAGCACTATTGGCGGTGCGAGGGCCACGCAGGCGCTGAGGGTGAATCGCTCTTTGCTGCAACTGCGGGAGAGCCATTCCTCCCACACCGTCCTTTCCCCGAAAACGTACATATACCCCACTCCCACTACCATCCCACTTCAACCCAACTCCATACGGCGCTTCCAGACACCAAAGCAAAAATCACCTTCTGTCAGATACTGCTCCTATCAGAGAACCATGCGCAAACATCACTTTGGGACCGACGTCACGAGCTCTTCGATTGATGTGTCGAAAGGCAGAGAGGTGTTACCAAAGAATGTCAAACCTATACACTACGATCTTACCCTCGAACCGAATTTGGAGACATTCGAATACGAGGGGAAGGTGGTTATTGAGTATGTATAAACTATCTGTCGTCAAGCTCGAAGAGGACTTTTACTGAAGCGTTTGCGCAGCCTTGATGTTGTAGAGGATACAAGGTCGATTTCCCTCAACACTCTTCAGCTCAAGATTCATTCGTCGAAGATCTCAATTGGCGACAAGCTCATTACCTCCTCGCCCGAAATTCACTACAATGAAGACACTCAAACCACAAAGATCTTGTTCAACGAGACCATTCCGGGTGGAAGTAAGGCAACCCTTACGCAGACGTTTGCTGGAACCTTGAATGATAACATGGCTGGGTTTTACCGCTCATCATATAAGGGAAAGGACGGCTCAACTAAGTACCTGGCAACTACACAGATGGAACCAACAGATGCAAGGCGGGCATTTCCGTGCTTTGATGAACCAGCCTTGAAGTCCCAGTTCACCATCACGCTTATTGCTAATAAAGAGTTGACATGCTTGAGCAACATGGATGTGGTTTCCGAGAAAGAGGTGGACTCTAAAATGAGCGGCGGTAAGAAGAAGGCAGTCACCTTCAATAAGACCCCGTTGATGTCCACATATCTCTTGGCATTCATCGTTGGAGAGCTCAATTGCATTGAGACGAACAATTTCCGGGTTCCAGTCCGAGTCTTTGCTCCTCCCGACAGGGATATCGAGCATGGCAGATTCTCCTTGGAATTGGCCACTCGAACTTTGGATTTCTATGAAAAGAAGTTCAATAGCGAGTTCCCTTTACCAAAAATGGACATGGTTGCCATCCCAGATTTTAGTGCTGGTGCGATGGAGAACTGGGGTCTTGTCACATATCGGGTTGTCGACCTACTCTTTGATGAGAAGACGAGTGGTGCATCGACGAAGCAGAGAGTTGCCGAGGTCGTACAGCATGAGCTTGCGCATCAGTGGTTTGGTAATCTAGTTACTATGGACTTTTGGGATGGTCTTTGGCTTAACGAAGGATTTGCGACATGGATGTCTTGGTACTCATGCAACGCATTCTATCCAGAGTGGAAAGTCTGGGAAGGATATGTCACTGACAACCTCCAAAGCGCACTCTCTTTGGATTCCCTACGAAGCAGTCATCCGATTGAAGTTCCCGTCAAGCGCGCGGACGAAATCAACCAGATATTTGATGCAATTTCATACTCTAAAGGCTCTTGTGTGCTCCGCATGATCTCTAAATACCTGGGCGAGGAAACATTCATGGAGGGCATCAGGCGATATCTTAAGAAGCATGCCTACGGAAACACCCAAACCGGCGATTTATGGGCCGCACTGAGCGATGCAAGTGGCAAAGAGTTGGAGAAGGTCATGGACATCTGGACTAAGAATGTCGGGTTCCCTGTTGTCACAGTTACCGAGGATGAGAAGGCCGGCTCGATCCACGTCAAGCAAAACCGTTTCCTGCGAACGGCTGATGTGAAGCCGGAGGAGGACAAGACTTTGTTCCCTGTGTTCCTGGAACTTCGTACAAAAGAAGGCGTAAATAGAGACCTCACTCTCACCTCCCGCGAATCGGACTTCAAGGTCAAGGACCTTGACTTCTTTAAACTGAACGCCGATCACTCAGGCATATATCGGACTTCTTACTCTCCAGAGCGGCTGCAGAAGTTAGGTGTTGCTGCCAAACAGGGCCTGCTGACCGTGGAAGACCGGGCTGGAATGATCGCTGACGCTGGTGCTCTTGCTGCTTCTGGATATCAAAAAACTTCCGGTATCCTATCGCTACTCGAAAGCTTCAAGACCGAGCCTGAGTTTGTTGTTTGGAGCGAAATAACTGCCCGCATAGGCACTCTTCGCTCTGCATGGACCTTCGAGGATGAAGCAGTGCAGGCAGCGCTCAAGAAATTCCAACTTGACCTTGTCAAGGACAAAGCGCACGAGCTTGGATGGGAATTCAAAGAAAGCGATGGACACATTGAGCAGCAATTTAAGTCACTACTGTTCAACAGTGCCGGCATTACCAATGATGAGACGATCAAGAAGGCTGCCTTTGACATGTTCGAGAAGTTCAAGAAAGGAGACAAATCCGCTATTCACCCTAATATCCGGAGCAGTGTTTACGCCATCGTGCTTACGTACGGCGGTGAGGAAGAAGTAATATCTCGTTTTCTTTTCCTACAGATTTGCATATCATCTAACAGCGCGTCCTTAGTACAATGTCATCTTAAATGAATATCGCACCGCCAATACTAGCGACGAGCGTAATACTGCACTCCGTGCCATTGGCCGTGCGAAGTCTCCCGAATTGATCAAGCGAACCCTATCTCTTCCTCTAAGCGACGAGGTAAAGGGTCAAGATATCTATCTTCCGCTGGCGAGCTTGCGCACTCATGCCGCCGGTATCGACGCACTTTGGAACTGGATGAAGGTCAACTGGGACGAGCTCGAAAAGAAACTGCCTCCCGGCCTGACTATGCTTGGGTCTGTAGTCTCAATCTGTACTTCTAGCTTCACTAGCGAGGCGCAGATGAAGAGCATTGAGGACTTCTTCGCGAAAAAGAGCACCAAGGGGTTTGACCAAGCTCTTGCACAGAGCTTAGACGCCATTAGGGCGAAAGCGAGCTGGATAAAGAGGGACCGAGAAGATGTCAAGATATGGTTAAAGGAGCAGGGCTATCTGCAATAGAGGTAGCATAAGATAGGCGTTGTGGACAGGGGCTGAAGATCTAGTGCTTTTACAGCAACAGTATTATAGAAAAGCACGATGCATTTCTATGCGATACCCATAGGTCTCTATCTGTATAAAGGCTGCATATATATATAAATCTTGTAAAAGGGGTTCATATCATAGGTCTTGCTAGATATACGTCAAAAACGCATCGAGTGTATGAGTAGACAACCAAGTTTGTGGAGCTGTATGTGTTTTGTGTTCTGTCAACATTGATAATGATCTGTCCGTCAAGCAGGACATTGTAATCTATTTGGAGAATAAGCCTGCCGTAACACAACGTGAGCTGTGGGAGGATTTCATTGGTGTCTAACGAGGAAAATCCCTCGAGTCTGTGATCTAAAAAGAGGAATACATGTGGGGACTGCTACTGCTGGTCAGAACTAAGTCTCATGTACCAATCCAAACTCTCATTTGTAGATTAATAGTACAGTCAAATCTCTTTAATACGATACCGTTTGTTCGGCCGAACGTGTCGTAATACCGATGGTATTGTTATATCAAGAGTCACGTGTGGCAAGAAAAACGGGAATTTAATACCTAAAAAGGCTTAAGATATCTACTTCAAGGGCCAAATAGGGCTCTTTCCTATACAAATTCTCTACTGGCTATACTGATATTAATGGTAGGTGCTTAGCGATACTGTCAAAAGTCAGATTATCGTAATATTACGCCAAAAATGGCTTGATTAAGGGTGTAGATCGTAATGTAGAGGATATCGTTATATACCCCATATAGTATTAAGGAGGTTTGACTGTAGCTCGTTCCACAGAGAATTCGTTGTTACAGATATTGCCTTTGTCGGCGGTCTGGCAATGGCCAATACAGGAGTGTATGCAACTGTTGGATCACTTTGAGGAGCTGAAGTGGTGGATTTGACGATCTCCTGCATGAAACGCATCCTTTCAGCGTCAGCCCCAACACTTTGCAAAGTTTCTCGAAAACATGTGAACAGTCCACATCCTTCACTCGTATTAAACGCGTGGAAGACTACTTCCTGACTACACAATGCCGGCCTAACATTTTCGAAACACATTCCCTAACTCTCAGCTTTCCACCCCCACCGGAATTGACATCTTGTTCAATCTCCGCGGCAATCTATGGAGCGTATTGATCGGTTCTCAACAGCATGTCCAACGATCTGAAACCGCCCGAACCATCAGATGAGCAAGGCGACGCTTCCGATGTTGATGCGCTGGGATTCCTCCGACGATCTCCGCATCCCTACCATCGCCGGCAGGCAGAGCTTCGATCTCTAAACCAGTCAAGCGAGTCCTCAAGCAATGACTTCATCCAGCTATCTGCCCTGACGTCCTCTAAATCCGGCTCCGATAGAGACCGAACAGTATCTAATGATGATGATGCGAGGACCCGCAGGAAATCCTCTCGCACACCGAGTGATAGTGGCACAGAGGCAGACGATGAAGGCTATAGCTTCGTGCGCGCTCTTCCTGCCCCTCCTATCAGACCTCGAAAGGGACTCCGTGATTTTGATGGAGGCGTCAGCCCTCTACTCACACCTTCACAGGTTGACGAAGAAAGGAGGAAGCTCTTGGCGGAATATTTCAAGTCGAGCAAGGAAGGACTCGACGGTCCTTCGCCAACTGACGAGGAGGCGAGGACAGCACGGCAGAAATACCTGAAGAGGAGACGAGCTGAATTGATCAGGAGAACCACAGAAACGGGTTTGTTAGTGGTGACTGGCCTTATGGTAATCAACGGATGCTCCAGCTGGAAGAAGATATTACAATGGCACAGAGGTAGAGGGATATCACAACTGAACGCTACTTGATCTCCAGCTTATTGGCTCGCAGTAGAACTTCTCAGTCACATCATAGTTATATGTGCTCTTGTATTGCTGTATCCTCTACGACTTCTCAACTACTCTCGAAAGAATTCTACCGCGCCAAACCGAAAACTCAGACAACGAATACGAGTACCTGCGGCATTCGATCCTGCTCCTATCCTATACCCAATATCTATTCCAGTCCTTGTATCATTATCTCTTCTGCCAACATTCGAGAGGATACTACTACCTAACGTCATCCTCAGTCTTGCTGCTTTGCCATCACAACTAATACCGTATGCTGGTTGTGGAAATGGTTTCTGTACAGGGCATTGGATCATTAGCATAATACCGCTTATTGCCTCTCAAAACACCGAATGGCCATCTAAGCTATTTCCTCCAAAACCTTACATGCTCAAAACCCCACCTCCGGAGGGATTGGATCCTGAAATCCTGGCCTCTTTGTTCGCGCTTCACCAGACTCTTCTACCACCTCTACGCTACCTCACGACTACTAGTCTACTTCCCGCAGAACTCCACCTCCTCTCTATCTCCCTCATTAATATTCTCCTCTTCGCAGAGTCTCCTCAAATGGTCATATTAGCAACTCTCGTTTGGTTCGGTGGTCTTGGCCTTTTTATATCATGTGGTCACGTTCTAAAATGGGGAGTCGCTTTAGCAAGAATCCCAATGTGGAGGTTTCGACGTGCTGGGCAAATTGTCAAAGCCAGGCAATCATTCCTTCAGATTCTAAATGATGGGCTTAAGAAAAGGAAGCTTCTTGGCATTGGCCGGAGGAGAGACATTTCGGAGAGTGACGCGGACGACGATCCAGTGTTGATTAATAATCACATAAAGAGGAAGGGAAGCTTGAGGTTGGATATTCTAGGTTCCGCTGGGCGAACTTTTCTCGCAGCTAACGAGGCAGAAACAAGGTCTGCCGTAGAGCAATCGCGGATGGACCCTTTCCCTAAATATGAAGAGGGCAATGATATAAAATCATCCACCCGAAAAAGGAGAAATACTGTTCCCAATCTAGGAGAGACCCATGCTCTGTCCCGACATACCTCTGCTCGTCACAAACGCTCAAAATCATCAATAGCACAATCCTTCCTTTCTCTGACACCAACCCAAGCTGCTATAAGGAAGTGGCTGTATGCAGGGTACGTCTACCTTGTTATGTCAACCCTTATCCTTGGCCCTATTCGATATTATATCGGCAAATATGCCCTTCATGGTAGCGAGCCTTTTGGTTGGGCTGTGGGTTACCTTTTTGGCAATATCCAGCCTGTGCGGTTCTGGGTCGTTAATTGGAATCTCGAGCAATGGATTGCTCTCCCGCCAATGCGCGATCCGGCTGACAGTGCGAGTGCTGATTATGTTGGCCGAGCGGAATACCTACGCCATTACATAATTGGAGAGGCTAACACTCGGCTTCTTCTCTGTGGGTATTGTGTCGCCATCCTTGGCATTGGAATGGCTGTTGTGCTTCGATTGAGTGAGCTCGTCGAAGTTGACACACGTAGAAAGGTTTTCCACGGAATGATGGTAGCGATGCTGCTTCCGACCATTTACGTCGACCCGGCTTTTGTTGCCCTTGCGTTGGTGTTGGTACTCTCAATTTTCCTCTTGCTAGATCTCCTTCGAGCGTCGCAGCTACCCCCCTTGTCAAAACCATTAGCGTATTTCTTAACTCCATACATCGACGGACGGGATCTCAAAGGACCCGTAGTAATTTCTCATATCTTTCTTCTCATTGGATGCGCAACCCCTCTGTGGCTCGCTCTTGCTGGCATCGAGAGGATTGGAGCTAGGCCTTGGGAAGGCTGGGAAGTGGCATCTCGTGATGTAAGCATGGTAGCCGGGGTGGTCTGCGTGGGCATGGGTGATGCGGCAGCATCTTTGATCGGGCGTCGGTACGGAAGACGCAAATGGCCTTGGGCAGGAGGCAAGAGCCTGGAAGGTAGCGTTGCGTTTGCTATCGCGGTAACGTTGGGACTGGCGTTCGGCAGGGCCTGGTTAAGTTTCGGACAGTGGGATGATAACGGCAGCTGGGCGCTGACACTGGCCAAGGCAGCGGTTTCGGCCTGTGGCGCTAGTCTCAATGAGGCGGTGCTGACAGGAGGCAACGATAACGTGATTGTGCCTGTCGTGCTATGGCTACTCGTGAGAGGTGTCAGGCTTTAGAGCTTTGTCTTGCACTCTGTCGCGGCGCTTCTGTTTGGGTTTGTTTTGCATACGCGGAGATTGGGTAAATAGGGTTCGGGGCGGCGCTCGCCTGGGGCGTATGTCGACTCATTCATTGCGGTGCCAATGAAACACGTGATGAAGCATTCTCGTTGGGAGATGCACGAGAGCCATGCTAACGTGGCAAGGGCGACCCGAGAGGTCTATCAACAATCGGCTTTGTCGGCTTCCCGGCGGCAAAAAAACGCTTCCCCACGATTGGGGGGCGCGAGGCGGCGAGGTTGATTTGCTAGAGGCGCCAAGCGCAAGCTGATCCCCAGATGCTGCCTGCAGCTGACAGGAATGGGCAGCTCTAGCGAGTCCGAATCTAGTATGCCGCGGTGGAGGGAGGGCAGGAGAGAGCGGGAGAGGCAGGAGGCAGGACAGGCGTGGGAGTTCGAAAGTTTGATAGCTGGATAGCTGGAGAGCTGGAAAAGCTAGATGCAGTAGCTGAGCTGTCAATCATTTTTCCAACGATGGTTCCGACCGAGTCAAACCCCTCGCATGCATTAGCAGGATAGATGGCACGAGCGGCGTGATTGACTCTTCTCGCGCAATTATGGCGGACGCTGATCGAATGCTGTGCAAAAGCCGATGATTCACCCTATGGAAAAAAATAAGTGACCTTCAACACTGCCCTTTCGCGTCATCCGAGAACCGTCTCCAAAGGGCGCTAGCCCGGATACTACCGTCCAGATGATCGCGCCTTAATGACCACCAATGCCTCCTGGCCACTGCAGTCGCTGTCGCGCGAAAGGCCTCATGTGCGCCGGCGTCGTGGGCCACGAGAAGGGAGAGACGTCGACAAAGTACTTCTGCTGCGAGGGCTGCGCTGCCTGCTGCGAAAACCTCCCCGTCCCTCACTCAGCACTGCTGCATGCAAATCGTCACTCCCGCCGCAGACGTTGATGGTGCAGCTCGCCCCTACCACGCCGAGGCTCCCGATAAGCCATAGCTTCCCCGATAGAGCCTTCGCTAGAGGAACAGCTCTGCCCTGTCTGTGACTCTCTACCTTGCCCTCACCACCTTTTGACCCATCACTCTCACACTCCACCACGCCCTACCACCCCCTTTTTCGATCTTTTCACCGCCCTATCTTGGTACCCTTCTCGCTGCGCTGCGCTTATTTCTCTTCTTTGTTCGCTGTCGACCCTCGTCCAGACAGCTTTGACAGGATAGGTTGCCTGCACCACTTACCTTCGTACCATTCGTTGAATCACTTGCCTCCACGGCCCACCCTAGCATTTCTAGCCTACCACTGCACTCAGCGACCCCTTTGCATCTCTCCGGACTCCACGACTCTCCTGCGTGCATTAATTCTGCACGCTCCAACGTGTTCCCATCTAGCCTGCGCTGCCAGATCTCCAGCTTCATTTCAGCGCGCATCCCTTGCTCCATCACCACCTCACTCGTTCGTCTCCTCGACGTTCTTTCAGCATAACAGCCCATGTGCAACAGCCTCACTGCCACCTTATATCCACAACTTCGTTGGTAGCTGAGCAACTTCGAGCGTTTAGGCAGATACTAGAACGGATTGGAGCCGCCTGGCTACCACCAAATCGCCAACATGGCGACCCCAACATTACCCTTCAAGTCGAGAAGGCCATCATCGTCTACACAGTCGTCCTCACAAGCAATCTCGGAGCCGCTCGTTGGTCCGTTTAAGAAGCTATCGCATATCGGGAAGGGCAGCTTTGCAGAGGTCTATCGAGGGATACACATAGTACGTCACTCAGCTATACGTTGATCCCGTTCTGCCATGGGAATAATACATTTGTCATCATTTATGAGAACCGCAACTGACCACATAATTCACCGTATAGGAAAAGAAAGCATGCGTTGCCATCAAGTCGGTCAATATGAGCAAGTTGAACAAAAAACTCAAGGAAAACCTCCTATCCGAAATAACAATACTGAGGAGCCTACACCACCCACACATTGTTGCCCTTATCGACTGCCAAGAAACACCGTCGAAAATGCATATCATAATGGAGTTTTGCGAACTCGGAGATCTCTCCGCATTTATCAAAAAACGGGCTGACTTGGCCAATCACCCTGAGACTCAGCGAATGATCCAGAAATACCCTAATCCTGCTGTTGGTGGGCTGAACGAGGTCGTCGTGAGACATTTCGCTAAACAGATTGCGAGCGCTTTGGAGTTTCTGCGATCCAAGAACTACATACATCGAGACCTCAAGCCACAGAATCTCTTACTAAACCCATCATCATTGTACTACGCCAAGCACGGAATTCCTGAAAGCATGCCTTTAGCCGCCGATGAGAACTCCCTTGTTCCTGCGGCTGGCATAGAGTCGCTCCCTATGCTTAAGATTGCGGATTTTGGCTTTGCAAGGATATTACCAACAACATCGTTGGCCGAAACGCTTTGTGGATCTCCTCTATATATGGCGCCAGAAATATTAAGATACGAAAAGTACGATGCCAAGGCGGATCTCTGGTCTATAGGAACAGTCCTTTATGAAATGATGGTCGCGAGACCTCCATTCAGAGCCAACAATCATGTTGAATTGCTACGCAGAATTGAGGAGCGGAATGATCATATCAAGTTCACTGAAGGCTTAATTATTAGTAGGGAAATGAAAACACTCATAAGAGCACTTTTAAAGAGGAAACCAACAGAACGAATGTCGTATGAAAGCTTCTTTACGAGTCCCATCATTCGGGACGAAATTCCTGGACTTGTCGGGGAAGACCGATTGCAAGAACCAGAACCAGAACCAGCAACCCTGACAAAAAGGACACAGAAGATGTCTGCAGATGTGGACCGACGGGGCTCAGATATTGTCTACTCCCAATCTCCTCGCGAAAAGGTGGGTCTTGGTACCACACCACCGTCCCGACCCAGTTCGAGGCCGACCTCAGGACAATATTATGGTACGCCGCCAAGACCTACATCAGCCCGAAGGTTCAGCAATACTCCGACGGTTGAACAGCAGGCTCCATTACAAAGGGAAAGGCGTCCAACGATCACAAGCCATGCTACTACATCTGCCCGCCCAAATGTGCTGCAAGATCATCCAGCAGCGGCCGCTATGGATCGTCGCAATAGCAGAAACTCCCCGTCACCGACTTCATCTGTGCTGAAGGATCATCTTGACCGCGAGCGGATACCGCAGCGTGCAGATGAACGTGCTCTAAGAGAAGCAAGAGAGCGTGCTGCCCAAGATATCGCATTCGAGCGAGATTATGTGCTCGTAGAGAAAAGAAATGTTGAAATCAACGCCCTGGCGGATGAGCTTGCTGCAATCCCTCACACAACCCGCGACAGGCCTTCATCACCAAGCTCTGGTGGTGCTATAGTCCGTCGCGCTACGGTTCAGGAGTCACCGATATCAGCAACAGGTGCCGTCAATCCCTCTAGAGCCATTCAAATCGTCTCCAGCAGACAGCCTCAGAACCCCGCTCATCAGCGAACTGGCTCCTATGAGAGGCGATACAGACCAAGTTTTGAAAGTGCTACATCCGCTCTATCGAAAGCAATGAACATGGTCAACATTCGAGGCTTGGGATTATCTCCGCCCATGATAAGGGGTTTATCTCCTCCTCAAGGATACTCAGCATTTCCTGCTTATCCAACAGCCCAAAGCAGCCTACTACTTGTTGGGGAAGGAGGCAAAACAACATCATCCACAGACGAGGACACGAAGACCATTGTAACGGTGGAGGAGCTTGCACAACGTAGTCATGTCGTTTACGGATTCGCTGAGGTGAAATACAAGCAGCTTATTCCAGCCACTCCCAGCGATCAAGGCCTTGGGATCGGGACCACAGCGATGGTCAGAGAGCCTAGTGGAGATGCTGAAACTGCAGACGATGACGACGATTTGACAATTGATGCTATCTTGCAAATCTCAGAAGAAGCTCTTGTCCTTTACGTCAAAGCTTTAGCAATTCTCAATAGGTCGATGGATCTTGCTGGAATCTGGTGGAGTCGGCGAAATCGAAGCGACCAGGGCCCAGAAATCTCCCCCCCCCGGTCGCATCCCACAAGCAACAGTCCAACAGCTCTAACAGGACGTATGAACCATGTTGTCCAATGGGTCCGAAACCGTTTCAACGAATGTTGCGATAAGGCCGAATTTGTGGCTCGTAAACTTCAAGATGCGCAGAAACAGTTGCCTCTGGATCATCCAAATCACCCTAGCAATCGTTCATCAGCTTCTGGGTCTGCGACTACTATTGGCTCTGCAGAGAATATTCACTTGACTACCGGCGTTACTGCAGAGAAATTAATGTACGATCGAGCTCTAGAAATGAGCAGGGCCGCCGCGGTGAATGAGCTTGTTGGTGAAGATCTTCCTGGTTGCGAGCTCAACTATTGGACTGCGATTCGCATGTTGGAAGCGATCATTGAATCGGATGATGATACGTCCTCTCGAGGTAAAAGAGACGGCGATGAGTTGATAAACGGTCTAGAAGCAGAAGACCGACAATCTGTAATCAAACGTATGTAATTTTATTTCTATGTTCATCATTCATCTTACTAACGCATAGCCAGTTCTCGAAAGCATGAGAGCGCGACTAAAGGCTCTCAAGAAAAAGATCGAGCTCCAGAAAGCCGCAAAAAGAGTATCTATTACAGGCACACCGGCTCCTCATCCTCCGAGTAGGAGTTCTCCTTCCTCTGCAGGCGTAGCAAGATAGCAATGGCTACATACGTTTGAAGCATTTAAGTCCGATCTTTTGCATAGCAGAATTAACCACCTATTGTTTGTGCATAACAGGTTAGGCGGGCAAAGTCAATTATCGTTGGACTCAGTACAAGAGTTTTGGAAATCACCATATATCTCATTCATGCATCTACAATCGTATACGGGCTTGTCAAAGCATTATATTCTAGTTTTTATATTTCATTCACACTGCATTTGGGGGAGTTTCAGGTGTCTATACTGCTTTCAAGGGCTGTCTCTTCTACTGGCTTGTTCATTCATCTACGTTGTTTGTTCTTTCGATTCTGGATTTGCCATACAACATGTGTTCGAGGTGCGTTCTGATCCTCTGGTAGGCGCCTCTTGGTTTTGGGGGCGTAGGTTCACTGTCCGGTTCGCGGAAACCAGATTACACGATACCAGATCTCCACAGGTCACTACGAGCACTGGAGCATGAGGGTCAAGGTTGATGACTTGGGAATGGATTTCTCTATGGCGAAGGGTTATTAGCGGCGCATAGGATCTCCGCGGGTCCGTGGTTTTCTGTCTGTTAAGTGTTTTCTCTGTGACCGCTAGCGCGGTAGTGCGAGGTTTTTGTTTATACTGGCCTGGTCCGGATTGGAGTTTTCTACCACCTCTCATGATTCTGGGGGAATGGGAGGCGGTTTGGGTGTTTGAGGGGTTTTTAGGGACTGTGTCGCCGCCGAAGTTTTAGGGAGGACTAGACTGGATTCAATACGATGGATTGAGGGATGGACAGGTACTTGGAATACTGTACAACGAAATTGAATACACCGCATTATTCCATATAGATGATACCTAATGATTTGTTTGCGTCTGCTATGATTTATGCGCGTACTGTCAAATTATCTGGTGTTCTTCAATAGCGAAATTTTATCTGAAATATTTCGGATTTGCTTTGAGTACAGGCTGCTACCTACTCACAGATTTAGTTCTTGCAGGCGTATAAGCATCTAAGCACAATCAGATGGATACAACCACTTCCCCCCAAGGCCATACTTCATGTCTTCACTATTCGCTGTTAATGAGTAGCTGTCCTACCTGGTCTTGGTGATTCTACTTGAGATACCGGATTGACTGAGTCATGAACATTCAGTGTTATATGTGACCGCTTTAGCTAGTTTCTACCCGCCTGTCGAGGATATTTACGAAGCATGCGTTGGATTGGACAATATTGCCGGTGACTCGAGAAACAAGGTTATTACACTTCAGACGCACTTTGATGCTCTCCTCTTTGTTCGACCGTCGTCCTTCGTACGCTTCTGCCCATGGCTGAAGCTCTGGTAGCGGCAGGCCTCATTGCATCGGTTATACAGCTTACGGGCTTTGGTTCAAGGGTTACTTGCCTTTTAAAATATCATATTCGAATACAATAGACGTCCCCGACATATTTGGAGACCTTAATGCTGAATTACCTTTGCTTCTGGAGATTCCAAGGCGAACGAATATGACAACAAGCGCTACTAGGAAAGCACACAGAAGTAATATCAGAAGTCGTGGAACGCTGTTATACTCTCGTAAAGGAAGCAAAGGTTTGGTACTGTTCAAGACTCTGCGGAGTTTGAGAGAATACGGAATCTCATGGAGGCGCGGTAATTATGTTTGCGTAGCGATTCAAAAGCAACTTCCTAAGACAAATGACCGTGGAAATTGTTATTGATAGTCCCGTGAGATTGTATCACTGCGGGTTTTGATATCAATACCTATTTGGTGTTAAGCCCTATAACCCTTATCCAGAAATCCTATAAACTTCTAGGGCCTTAATGACGACCCAATATCATAGCCTCTGCGGTATTTTATGGTTTACTCTCATCCATTGGTACTTTGGTACTGTAGCCGCGTCGCGCAATCTTAAACGCTCCGCCATTCGGCTGTCTACCAGCATCTCTTAAAGTCCACAAATGCCGCATGTACAGACGCAAGGGGTCTTGATGGACTCTGACTGACATACGAATGCGCATGCTCATTATGTGACAAGAAGTTCCTTTACACCTCCAGAGTGAGTCCTACCGCAATCATGGGCCTCGGTATTCTTGACGACACCAAGCTCCAGCACGTTCCTGGTAAGAAGTGGGAACAAACGAACGTAGGGCATAGCAAAACTGAAATTGCTCGCAGGCACCGCAACTGTCCTTGATGATGAGGTCAGGTTGCAGGAGGAACATGCTGTTCATGATCCCAATCTGAAGTACGACCCCACAGGGCAGATCATCCTCGTGCCTCAACCCTCCAACGATCCGAACGATCCCCTTGTACGTATATTAAGAGGTTACCCGAAGATCAAAAATAGATTTAGACTAACAAGACCAGAATTGGCCATTATGGAGACGCGACTTGATCCTACTTACCTTATCCCTTCTCTCGATCATTGCTTCAACACTTAGCCCCCTCCTAGCTGCCGACACCCTCTCCCTTTCGCTATACTTCACGCGTACCTTCACCGATGTAGCATTACTGACTGGCTACCACCTCCTTGGAGTTGGCATAGCTGGACTCTTGTTCGTTCCCTCGGCGAGAGTATGGGGAAAGCGACATTTATACCTCCTGGGAACCGTGATTCTCGTGTTCAGCAGCGCATGGGGTGGCGCGAGCAACAAAAACTACAAAAGTCTTCTAGGCGCCCGAATCTTCCAGGGAATCGGTCTCGCTCCTTTCGAGGCTTTAGTCAATGCCAGCGTGGGCGATCTGTATCATGTGCATCAGCGAGGTAAACGCATGGCGTTGTCCAATCTAGCGCTCTTCGGAGGCGCCTTCTTCACACCGGTGCTTGTGGGCAAGATTGCGGATTCTATAGGATGGCAGTGGACGTTCTACTTTGTGGCGATTTTCTCCGGCGTCCTGCTTCCGGTGGTGATATTCTTTGTGCCGGAGACTGCATTTAGGCGCGATGCACATTTCAATACAGACACTGCAACGACGAAAGTTGAACATCACAGCATGGAATCTGCGGTTGAATCGTATCAAAATGGGCGACATAGTCAAGACACTGGGCCGGAGAGTCCTAGGGATTCCCAGCAGCCCACCAACGGACGAGACGAAAAGCCTGAAGGAGAAGCAAGTGTTCGGGGAGTCCGCGATGCAGAACAAGGGCCTACGCCCGTGAGATCAAGCTGGAAAAACAGTCTAATGCCGTTTAATGGGAGGAAGACAGATGAGAGGTATCTCCATCTACTGCTGAGGCCTTTCCCGCTATTCCTTCACCCTGGTATTCTATGGGTAAGTGGGTTTTCCTTGAAATTTCTACACTCAAAATATCTGGATCTCAGCAGCCACTAATCCGTTGTAGGCATGCCTCATCCAAGGCACTCTTATCGGCTGGACTGTTATGATTGGTATCGTTCTCGCAGCCATAATGTTTGGACCTCCCCTCTTTTTTGACGAAGTTAAAACCGGGTACATGTATACCGGTGCCTTTATTGGAGCTCTGCTCGGCTTTGTACTCGCAGGTTTGATAGCCGACTGGTCCGCAAGCCGTCTAACACGGCTAAATCGTGGCATCTACGAACCGGAATTCCGTATGGTTCTAGTAATTCCACAGCTGATCTTTGGATGTGCTGGCCTCTATGGTTTTGGTATTACGAGCAATAATACAACGAAGTACGGGTGGTTCTGGCCCGACTTTTTCTTTGCGTTAGAGGTTATGGGCATGGTATTGGGTGCCGTGGCCAGCGCGTTGTACATTGTTGATGCGCATCGTAAGTATTCCTCTTCGCTCACTGTAATCGCAGGAAGTAGGAGACTTGCAAATCTCGTGGGTACAAATTGACTAACTAGTCATGTAAACCTAGGCGAAATTTCCGTCGAAGCCTTCACCTGTCTCCTCGTCTTCAAAAACATTTTCAGCTTTGGCCTTACCTGGAACGGCTACGACTGGCTTGTGCAGCACGGTGTCAAGCCCGTGTTCATGGCTATCGCGAGCGTTCAGGTGGCTATATGCTTACTTACTGTGCCTATATGTACGTAATATCTCCCTGCTGCCCGGCGACTACTTTTCAGGGTATCACGCAATGAGGTTAATGTGCCTATAGATATCTTCGGCAAGAAAAGCCGCTCTTTCTTTGCCCGCCACAATGTCTTCTTCAAGATCTCAGACAAAATCGCTGATTTCCTGGAATTCTGGCGCTGATCTCGAAATGCGTTATGCTCGGTTGTGAACACGTTGCTGGTGCCCTGTAGGACTTGTAGATGGTTTTGAATAGGTTCAGCGCAATTTTTCCTGTTGGCAGTGGGGAAACATGGGAGTATTAAGGTCGATGCTACTTATCTGGATGGACTTATTAAGTGAGGATTGGATGGCTCGGTGGTTTATATGGGTGCAATACCAATTGTGGATAATATTTTTTTGAGATTTGGTTACTATAATCACTGCAGTGGCTCTGCCTCTTCATCTAGCACATTAACACAAGTTATCCTTATGTAAGACACTCTTAAGAAACCAGGAGCTGTGAGTTTTTTCTCATGCAAAACAATCTAACAATGTCAGCAGTAGATTTAGCTCCTTATCCCCCTTACTCTTTCAGCACCCCCGAAATGTCATATGGCATCGTTATAAAACGGCCAAAAAAATTAACAGTGCCCTCACTCCCCTCAGAAGGACATAACGTATGTTATGGGGTTTTGACCGACATCCTAGTTTTGACCGAAAGGAACATCAAAACTTTACCTAAGTTGTATCTATCACGCCTAGGTAAGCCTTAGCACGACACACCGCCTG
>Ga0307515_10011195_pt1 | contig 17057 bp, 11 predicted proteins | sample 17_EM_MG_FD_194513 | JGI IMG/M metagenome (GOLD analysis project Ga0307515, IMG submission 194513) | Populus trichocarpa ectomycorrhiza microbial communities from riparian zone in the Pacific Northwest, United States - 17_EM | ecosystem: Host-associated > Plants > Roots > Unclassified | place... | reverse complement strand
CGTCGCTGCGGTTCAGCGTCGCCACGACCTTGCCGTCGCGCGACGGCGTGGCGTAGGCCTTCACGTTGGAGATCTTGGGCGCCAGCATCTGACCGGCATTGATGGGCGCGCCGGCCTGCGTGGAGGCGGCCGCGTTGGCGTCGCCGGCAGCGCTGCCGCCACGCACCAGGCTGGCCTGGTCGCGGATGGTCAACACGATCTTGTTGTAGTTGTCCAGGAAGCTGGCGGCAATGAGCTTGCCCTCTGCCGTGCTGGTGTAGCCACCCATGCCGCCGACGGCGCCGCCGCCAAAACCCCAGCCGCCGATGGAGAAGTCGGTCTTGCTGGCCTTGCCCTCGGCCGCCGCGACCTGGATGCTGGAGCGCACGTCGGCGATGAGCAGGCTGGTGGAGGCGTCCTTGAACTTCAGGCCGCCGGCGATGGCGCCGACGATGCCCAGCTTGCCGCCGAGGAAGCCGCCCAGGCCGCCGCTGGTATTGGCGCCGACCTGCACATTGGGCGTCATGACGAAGTCGGCCGCTTGCATCTGGCCCTTGCCGACGTTGGACTCCTGGCGCATCTCGCCAGCGGCGGCGAGCGATCGCTCCTGCTGCAGGTTCTGCATGGCCTGGCCGCGTTCGACGACGTCGAAGCAGCCGGACTGCTGGATCATCATGCGCAGCAGTGCCGAGGGCGAGCCCAGACCGTACTGGGAGATGTGGTTCCAGCCATGCTGCGGTTCGGCCACGGCGATGACGCCCAGCTTCTTCGCGCACTTCTCGACGCTGGAACCGGCGTCTTGCGCCTGCGCAGCCGTCGACAGGCCAGCCAGCATCAGGGCATACAGGGTCTTGTTCATGTCGCTCCTCTTGGTCACTTTGAGAACCGGTGATTGTGCCCAGGGGGCACGGCCGAGATCATCCTCAGCCCAAAGGGGCCGTGTCGCCTGGATCAGGGGCGCAGCACCAGGCGATGCGCCGGCTCGCCGGGCAGGAAAGGCAGCGCCTCGCCGGCCAGCCAGGTGGTGTGGTCGGCACGGTAGAAGGGTGACATGGGGTGGCCGCTCTGGCCACCCGGGATGACCAGCAGGCCCTTCTCCTCGTGACCGGGCGAGACCACCATGCGCTCGCTCTGGCCATGGCCGTGGTTGTGCACGCGCGGCATGTGGGCGTCGCCGGCCATGCCTTGGGAGGCCTGGTCCAGCCAGCGCGACAGGGCAGGCACAGCCAGGCTGAGCGGGTGGCGCATGCTGGTGCCGTTGTCGGCGCCCCAGGTCGCGCCAGCCAGGCTGCCGTGCTTGGCGAGCAGCTCCTTGCGGCTGTCGAGCACGGCACGCTGCAGCAGCTCGGGCCAGCTCTTGAAGGCGCCGGGCAGGGTGTCGGGCCGCGCGGCCTGGATGAGAGCCCAGCCGGGCGTCTCGGGCACCAGCTTCAGGTCGCGCAGCTTCATGCCCTGTGCCTCCATCAGCCCGGCCAGCGGCGCGAAGATCTGCATCAGCGCCTGCTCGCGGAAGGCGCGCACGAGCAAATAGCCGACCGCGTCGGGCCGGGCCGCATCGGCACTTTTGTCGACCTCGGCGCGGTAGTCGGCCAAACCATTGGCGGCCACGAAATCGGGCGTCAGCACCTGGCTCAGCAGCAGTTGGCGCCAGCGCTGCAGGAAGAGCGCCCGGTGGTCGAGCTGGATGGCGTGCAAGCCGGCCTCGTCGAACTTGTCCTGAGCGCGCAGGCCGTCGCGGATCTGCTGGCCACGCGCGCCCAGGTCCCAGCCGCCGTTGGCGACGATCTTCATCGCCTCGCCGCCCACCATGCGCGAGTTGGCCGTCCACAGCCGCCCGTCGGCCGGGTCGACGATGCTGGGCTGCTCGGCCGGCGTCAGATACCCCTGCCAGCGCGGTCGGCCGTCGCTCCAGTCCTGCGGGCGGTCGATGTCGTCGCCGCCGACGCGCCTGGGGATGGCGCCGATGACGGTCCAGGCGATGCGGCCGGTGGCATCGGCCACCAGCAGGTTCTGGTGCGGCACGCCGGTGCCGGCGGCGATGAGCAAGGCCTCGTCGACGCTGGCGGCCGTCTCCATCTGCATCAGACGCAGGTTCATGCCCTCCACGTCATGCGCGACCCAGCGCAGCGCATAGGCCTGGCCCTTGGGCGCCGGCAGCGGCATCACCGGCCCCCACTCGCTCTCCAGCACCTCGTGGTCGACTGGCGGCTGGCCGGCGATCTCGATGCGTTCGATGCTGCGCTTCAGCGGCTTCTCCACGCCGCCGGCCAGGTAGTGGCTGCCGGCCGCGTTGAGTCTGAGCGTGACGACATCCGCCCAGTCCGAGGTGGTGTTCGTGAAGCCCCAGGCCACGCGGCCGTTGCTGCCGACAATAAGCAGGGGCGTGCCGGGCAGCGTGGCGCCGGCGATGTCGTGGGCGCCGGCAGCGTCCTCCCACTTCATGCGCGCCTTGAACCAGGTGCCGGGCGAGCGCAGGCCCAGGTGCATGTCGTCCGCGACGATGGCCCGCCCGTCGGCACCATGGGCGGCGGCCACGGCGAAGTTGTTGCTGCCGAGGTCACGCGAGTCCTGCAGGCTGCAGTCGCTGCAGGCCGTCTTCGCCACGCGCAGCGCCTCGGGCAGCGGGCCGGCGGGCAGCGCCACGGCGGCCACGCGGCTGTCGTCCATGGCGGCCTGCCAGTCGGCGCTGTGCTGGGTCAGGAAGGCATACCAGTCGGCGGGCACGGCGTCATGCAGCAGGCCCATGGCGACATCGTCGCGGCCCTGGGCGCCCTGCAGGTCCAGGTACATGCCGTAGGCGACCAGCACCGTGTCGGCGGCCAGCCAGGGCCTGGGCTGCTGGCGCAGCAGCAGGTACTCGGGCGGGCGGCCGCCCAGGGCATCAAGGCCGGCGTTGACGCCGCTCACATAGGCGTCCAGCAATGCGCGTTCCTCGGCCGGCAGCGCGGCGATGCCGAGCTCGGCACGGTGGCGGAAGCGGTGCAGGCGACGCGCCTTGTCCAGCGGCAAGGCCTTGGCGCCCACCAGGGCGGACAGCTCGCCGGCCGCGTTGCGCCGCATCAGGTCCATCTGGAAGAAGCGCTCCTGGGCATGCACGAAGCCGAGTGCGCGGGCCACATCCAGGCGGTTTTCGGCCGTCACGGTGGCATAGCCACGCGCATCGCGCTGCGCCTCGGCCGGCGCGCTGAAGGCCGCCACGGTGCGGTCGCCGTCAAGCTGGGCCAGGCTGGAACGCAGCGTCAGCCAGAGGCCCAGGACCAGCAGGCCGACGAGCAGCAGCAGGCCGGCGAGGATGCGTTTCAGCCACCGCATAAATTTCCTTTGATCAGTTGAGGACAGAGCTTGCGCCTGCGGCGCGGCGGTCTGTCCCGCAAAGTCGTCAGAACGTCCCGGGAAAGCTGCCCCCGTCCAGCAGGATGTTCTGCCCCGTCAGATAGCCCGCATGGGCGCTGCACAGCATGGCGCAGATGGCGCCGAACTCGGCCGCCGTGCCGAAGCGCTGCGCGGGGATGGCCGCACGGCGTTTGGCCGCGAGTTCGTCCACGCTGACGCCGGCCTTGGCCGCACCGGACTTGAAGCCGTTTTTCAATCGGTCGGTGTCGAAGGCGCCAGGCAGCAGGTTGTTGATGGTCACGTTGGCGCCGGCTAGGCGCGGCTGGCGGGCCACGCCGGCCACGAAACCCGTCAGCCCGGAGCGCGCGCCGTTGGACAGGCCCAGCGTGTCGATGGGCGCCTTCACGGCGCCCGAGGTGATGTTGACGATGCGACCGAAACCGCGTGCCGCCATCGCATCGACCGTGGCCTTGATGAGGTCGATGGGCGTCAGCATGTTGGCTTCCAGCGCCGCCAGCCATTGCTCGCGGCCCCAGTCGCGGAAGTCCCCGGGCGGCGGGCCGCCGGCGTTGTTGATGAGGATGTCGACCTGCGGGCAGGCCGCCAGTGCTGCGGCGCGACCGTCGGCCGTGGCGATGTCACCGGCCACGGCGCGCACCTCGACGGCCGGGTTCAGCGCCCGCAGCGCCTGGGCCGTGGCGAGCAGATCCGCCTCGCCCCGCGCCGTGATGACGACGTTGACGCCCTCACCCACCAGCGCCTCGGCGCAGCCGCGGCCAAGGCCCTTGCTCGCCGCGCAGACCAGCGCCCAGCGGCCGTTCAATCCCAGATCCATGACGACTCCTCGACTTGACTGCGGCGTGCGCAGCACGTCGCATCATCGCGCGACTGCCGCGGAACCGGCTTTGCCGGGCCGCTGGCAGTGCCCCCTCGAAGGGGGCGGCCGTCAGGCCGTAGGGGGTGAGCCCATCAGCGCTTGAACTTGCCGTCTTCGGAGACGATGGACACGTCGGTGTACTCCAGCCCGGAATGGTCCTTGTCGGAGTAGTGCACCTGCAGACCGCCGAGGTCGATGCGGGCGCCGTCCAGCGCCTTGAGGAAGCCGTCGCGGGTGGTGTCCTTGCCGGCGCGCCGGAGCGTCTCGACCACCAGCTTGGCAGCGGCAAAGCCTTCGATGTGGGCCGGCGTCAGCTCGTTGCGGCCGGAGGACTTGGCCAGGCTCAGGGCCTCGCGCACCATCAGGTTGGCGGTGGAACGCTCGTAGGGGAAGAGCTGGGTCACGACGACGCCGCGGCCATGCTCGCCCAGCGCCTTCACGAAGTCGGCCGAAGCGTTGTTGGACAGCGTCGCGACATGGGCCGTCGAGCCGGCCGCGCGCAGCGCCTGCACGCCCTCGACGACGGCATAGGACGGCCCGATCAGCACGACGGCCTCGATGCCGGCCTTGGCGATGGCCTGCATGGTCGGCGCGAGGTCAGGCTTGTTGCGGTCGAAGCGCAGGTTGGACAGGGCGCGCAGCTTGAGGTCGTCCAGGCCCTTGATCGCGCCCTTGCCGGCGTCGTTGCCGAAGGGGTCGTTGACCTGCACGATGGTGATGCGCTTGACGCCGATGCCGGCCAGATGCTTGACGGCGCGCTCGGCCTCCTTCTGGTAGCTGGCACGCAGGTGGAAGACATAGGGCTGCACCGGCTCGTGCAGGCTGATGGCACCGGTGGCCGGCGCGACGAGGGCCAGCCTGTTCTCCTTGAGCACCGGCAGCAGGGCTTCGGTGGGGCCGGTGCCGCGGCTGAGCATCAGCGCCAGCACGCCCTGGCTGGCCAGGGACTTGGCCTGGGCCACGGCCGTGGCGGGGTCGTACTTGTCGTCCATCGTGACGAGTTCGATGTTCTGGCCCTTGATGCCGCCCTGGGCATTGACCGAATCGAAGTACAGGCGCGCGCCATCGGCGCTCTCCTGGACGACGCCGGCAACGGGGCCGGAGAAGCCCGCCACCATGCCGATGCGCAACACGCTTTGCGCAAACGCGCTACCCATCCCGATGCAGGCCACAAGCCCCACCGCCAAGCCGACCCAACGCTTCACTTTTGTTCTCCATAGCAGCGCCGTTACGGCGCGCTGGCGGCGGATTGTGGGGCCAGCCCCCCTAGGCGCAGCAGCCCCATCCCCCCAGGAAAAACCCGAGCCTGTGCTGCTCCGCGTGCGCATTTCGGCCGGATTTCGCAGGCCTACACTGCGGCGGCCTGCGGTGCCCATCTGCGCGGGCCCACCATGCAGGACCGCCCCGCACAACGCCCATGCCTTTGCCCCCGCCAACGCCGCACCTGTTCGGTTGGCAGCGCAACTCGCTGACCTTCGCCGTCGTCCTGGCCCTGCTGCTGGGCCTGTTGTTGCCCACGACGGCCGTGCTGCTCTACGACGTGCAAGCCGCCCGCGAGACGGCCATGGAGGACCTCAAGCGTGACCTCGCGCGCACCAGCGAGGTCATGTCGCTGTCGCTGGCCGAGCCGGTCTGGCAGGTCTCGCCCGACCTCGCCGAGCCCATGGTCAAGGCCCAGGTAGACGACCCGCGCTTCGTCGCCGTCAAGGTGGTGGAGCCGGCATCGTCGGCACCCTTCCTGTCCTTCGAGCGCCGCCAGGAGACCGACGACCCCTCGCTGACGCTGAGCCAGACCCGCGCCATCCAGCGCGATGGCCGCGAGATCGCCCGGCTCACCATCACCATGACGGCCGCGCCGCTGCTGCAGGCCAAGCGGGCCGAGGGCTGGCGCACCGTCTGGCGCAGCGGCCTGACGCTGACGCTGTCCCTGGTGCTGATGCTGTGGGTGCTGCAGCGCTATGTGCTGCGCCCCATGACCGAGCTGACCGGCGCGGCCGAGGCCCTGGCCGCCGGGCGGTTGGAGCAGCCGCTGCGGGTCAGCGGCGCGGACGAGATCGCGCGCGTGGGCGGGGCCATGGACCGCATGCGCCAGGCCCTGCTGTCGGCCTTCGAGGCGCTGCGCCAGCACAACCTCAACCTGGAAGAGACCGTCACCCAACGCACGGCCGAGCTGACGGCCAGCAACGCGGAGTTGTCCAACGCGCTGGAAACACTGCAGACGGCGCAGCGCGAGCTGGTCGAGTCGGAGAAGCTGGCCTCGCTGGGCCGCCTGGTAGCGGGCGTAGCGCATGAACTGAACACGCCGCTGGGCAATGCGCTGACCGTCGTGTCGGCGCTGGATGACCGCTACAAGCAGCTGGAGGCCATGCTGGCCGGTAGCGTGCAGATGCGCCGCAGCACGCTGGAGGAACTGGCGCGCGACACGCGGCGCGGTCAGGACATCCTGCAGCGCAATGTGCAGAAGGCCGCCGACCTGGTGCGCGACTTCAAGCAAGTGGCCATCGACCAGACCAACGACATGCGGCGCGACTTCGACCTGGGCAAGGTGGTGGAGGACGTGCTGGTGATGGTGGAGCCCAGCTTCAAGCACACGCCCTTCGTCATCACGACCGAGCTCTGCCACGGCCTGATGATGAACAGCTACCCCGGCGCCCTGGGCCAGGTGCTGACCAACCTGCTGATGAACGCGCTGGTGCACGGCTTCGATGCCATGACGCGCGGCCGCGTGACGGTGCACTGTGCGCCACTGAACGAGTCCGAGGCCGAGCTGAGCGTCAGCGACGACGGCTGGGGCATGGACGAGTCCGTGCGGCGACGCATCTTCGACCCCTTCTTCACGACCAAGCTCGGCACCGGCGGCTCGGGCCTGGGCATGCACATCGTGCACAGCATCGTGACGAATGTGCTGGGCGGGCAGATCGAGGTGAAGTCCACGCCCGGCCAGGGCACGCAGATGCTGATGCGCCTACCGCTCTGCGCGCCTCAGCGCGCTGGCGGCGAGGGTTCAGGGATTCACTGAGACGCGCCGGAAGCCGGCATGGAGGCGGCTTCAACGGCGCTGGCCACGGCGGCCGATGCGGCTGCAGCTTCAGAGGCGGCCGGTTCATGCGCTGCGGTCACGTCATGCTTTTCACCGCCAAGGTCGATGTTGCCGCCGCTCTTGGTCAGGATGAACAGCGCCAGCGCGGCGAACAGCACAAAGCCCACGACGATCTTCCACATGCTTGAGTCTCCAACGTTGAAAGACGCGGATTCTGCGCAGCCAGGCTGACGCTCAACTGAAGCCGAGGCTTTCCCGGCCGCCGTCGACTGTGCTGAAGCTCAGTTCATGGGCCAGGCTGGTGAAGTTGACGCGCAGCAACGCCCATTCATCCGCCTGCTGCCAGCGCAGATGCAGTTCGTCCTCGCCGCTGGGTTCGACGTGGAAGCTGCCATCAAAGGCCGCGTGCCGATTGCGCAGCTTGATCAACTCGATGAGGCGGCGCACGACCGGGCGTTCGCAGTCGCGGGCGATCTCGTCCTCGCTGTAGTGATGGCGGTTGATGTCGCGGCCGACCTGGCTGCGCGCCAGCAGCGCCATGTCGTTGTGGCCGGCCAGCAGGCCGACGTAATAGACCTGGGGCACACCGGGCAGGAAGAACTGGATGGCGCGGGCCAGAAGATAGGCCGTCTCGTCGCGGCCCATCGCATCGAAGAACGTGCAGTTGACCTGGTAGAGGTCAAGGTTGCTGGCCGCCGCACCCGTGGCCTGCCGGCTCTGGCCGCCGCTGGCCGCGTGGATGCGTTCCACCAGCGCGTCCAGTTCCTCCGGCGGCACCAGGCCGGGGTGGGCGGCGCGGTCGCTGGCGTCCGCGCCGATGTCGATGATGCCTATGCCGTCATGCGTGTCGAGCACCGTCAGCGCATTGGTCGGGCGAACAGCGATCCAGCGCTTCAGCGCGGTGGCCGTGTGGAAGTTGAAGGCGTGCAGCACCAGCGGCGGCAGCGCGAAGTCGTAGACCCAGTCCACCTGGCGCGCGATCTCGATCTGGCGCTGGTAATAGGCGTGGATCTCCACCAGCACTTCTATGCCCAGCGCCCTCGCTTCGGCGGCGAACTCGGCGATGAATTCGAAGGTCTCGGCCATCATGAAGCAGCTGGCGCCGGCCTTTTTGATGGCATAGCCGACGGCATCCAGCCGCACCATGCGGATGCCGTTGCCGGCCAGGGTCTGCAGGATGCTGGCGAGGTAGGCGCGGCCCAGCGGGTGGCGCACTGCGATGTCGATCTGCGCGGCGGTGAAGGTCGTCCACAGCATGCGGCGCTCACCGCTCTTCAGCGTCACCGGTGTCAGCGGCAGGCCGGGGCGCGGGCGGTAGACGGCCAGCAGGTCCCGCTCGGTGGCACCGTCAGGGAAGACGGCGTCCAGCGTCAGGAACAGGCCGGCATAGGCCGAGGCCTCGCCCTTCTCGGCGTAGTCGAGGAACTGCGGCGACTCGCTGGACATGTGGTTGACGATGACGTCGGCCATCACGTCGAGGTCCTCGGTCAGCGCCTTGATGTCGGCCCATTGCCCCAGGCGCGGATCGACCTGGGTGTGGTCGATGGGATCGAAGCCCGCGTCGGCGCCGTCGATGGCGTCGAAGAAGGGCAGCAGATGCACGCCACCGAACACGCCGTGCAGAGGTGACCCAGGCTCGCTGAGCAGTCGCTTCAGGCGCGCGAGATCGGTGCCGTCGCGGCGGCCGCCGAGGCGGTCCACGTAGGTGATGAGCTGGACTTGGTTTTTCATGAGGATTTCGGAGTCTTGACGGCCAGCACGCACAGCGCGGCCACGGCCAGCAGCACGCCCGCGAGGCGGATGACGTTTTCGGGGCGACCGCCGAGCAGGCTGTCGTAGAGCAGGGGCAGGGTCACCGCCTGGATCAACATGGGGATGACGATGAACATGTTGAAGATGCCCATGTAGACACCGGCGCGCTCGGGCGGGATGCTGCCGGCAAGCAGCACATAGGGATTGCCCATGATGGAACCCCAGGCCAGGCCTATGCCGACCATGGGCAGGAAGAGCCAGGCCTTGTCCGTGATGCCGGGCAGCGCCCACATGCCGGCCGCCGCACAGGCCAGCGCAAAGGCATGTACCCATTTCGCGCCGAGGCGCTTGGTGAAGGGCACCATCGCAAAAGCGGCGACGAAAGCGACGGCGTTGTAGAAGCCGCCGACCTGGCCGTTCAGCAAGGCCGCGTCGCGGAATCCGGCACTGTGCGGGTCGTCCGTGCCGAAGACGGTGGCGGCCAGCGTGGGCACGATGTAGATCCAGTAGCACATCATTCCGTACCACTGGAATAGCGCCATCCACCACAGCCGGCGCATCGTCGCCGGCATGTCGCGCAGCGCGGCCCAGATCTCGGCCAGCGTGGCACCCAAGCCATGAGGCAGCGCGCGCAAGCGGGCGATCTCCTCGGCCGGCAAGGGCAGCTCGGGCACGCGGCGCACCGACCACCACACCGTCGTGAACGACAGCAGCGCACCGAGGACGAAGGCCAGCGTCGTGACGACCGGGATGCCGTTGGCGCCCAGCGCGTCCTTGTTCATGCCGAAGAAGACCAGCAGGCTGGGCGTGAGGTAGGCCAGCGTCTGCGCCAGGCCCGTGAACGAGGCCTGGGTGAGAAAGCCGCTGGCGTGCTGCTCCGGGCGCAGCCGGTCGCTGACGTAGGCGCGGTAGGGCTCCATGGTCACGTTGTTGGCCGCGTCCAGGATCCACAGCAGGCCGGCCGCGAACCACAGCGCCGGGCTGAAGGGCATGGCCAGCAGGCCCAGCGAGCAGAGCAGCGCGCCGATCAGGAAGTAAGGCGTGCGCCGGCCCAAGCGGTGGGTCGTGCGGTCGCTCATCGCGCCGATGAGGGGCTGGACAAGCAGGCCGGTGATGGGACCGGCGAGCCAGAGGTAGGGCAGGCTTTTGCCGTCGGCGCCCAGCATCTGGTAGATCGGGCTCATATTGGCCTGCTGCAGGCCGAAGCTGAACTGGATGCCGAGGAAGCCGACATTCATGTTCACGATCTGGGAGAACGACAGGTGAGGCTTGTGCATGTTCATTCCTCGGCCGGCAGCGCGTGCAGTGCTTCGCGCCAGCTGGCCAACTCTGTCGGATCGGATGGCAGCGGGCCGCGCACGCCGCAGATCATCGCGGCGTATCGGTTGGCCAGGTGCAGGGTCGCCACCAGGTCGCGGCCCAGCGACAGGCCGGCCAGCAGCATGGCCGTGAAGCCGTCACCCGCGCCGACGCTGTCGACGAAGTCCGGTTGAGGCACGCCCTCCCCTGTCGCCAAAACACGGCCTTGCTCGCCGTGCAGCGCGTAGCCCGCCGCGCCACGCGTCAGCACCAGGCGCCGCAGTGCGAAGCGGGCCATCAGCGCCGGCAGCGTCGGCTCGAACCAGGCGAGCAGGCAGCCGAGTTCGTCCTCATTGAGCTTCACCCAGTCGGCCAGCATCAGCGATTCGGCGGCCAGCTCGGGCGAGTCGCTGCCGGGGCGCAGGTTGAGGTCCAGCAGACGCGGACCGGCCATGTGCTTGACGGTGGCGCGAATCGCCGCGCGCGACTCCACATGGCGTTGGGCGAGGCTGCCGAAATAGACGATGCCGGCATCGCCAGCGGCGGGTGCTTCGAGGTGGTCCCAGGCCGCGTCGGCATGGATCTCGAAGCGGTGGCTGCCGCCCACGTCCTCGTGCACGCTGACGCGGCCGGTCGCATAGGTCGCGTCGCGCTGGATGCCGTCGACCGCGAGGCCGAAGCGCGCGGCACTCGCCAGCACGAGGCGGCCGGCCGCGTCGTCTGCGCCGATGCGGCAGACGAAGCGCACCGGCACGCCACAAGCCGCCAGCGAGCGCGCCACGTTGAAGGGCGCGCCGCCGGCAACCGGGCCGTCGTGGAACTCGTCCACAAGGGCCTCGCCCAGCACGAGGATGGGGCTCATCGCGATCAGAAGCTGTAGCGCAGCGAAGCCTTCACGGTGCGGCCCGTGTAGGCCCGCGCAGCGCCGCGCCCGTCGTTGCTCTCGGTGTAGGCCAGCTCGTTGAAGAGGTTGTTGGCCGCCAGCGAGACGGTCGCGCGGTCGGTGAGCGCATAACTCGCAAACGCGTTGACCACGGTGTAGGCCGGCAGCGTGACCGTCAATGGGCCGGCCGGGCTGTCGTCCAGGCTCTTGGTCGTGCCGACGATGCTCACGCCCAGCGTCAGCGCGTCGCCGATGTTGGCGGTGGGCGTGAGCTGGTAGACGACCTTGGCCTGTCGCTTGGGCGCGCGGCCGTCGGCCTGCTTGGCGTCGGTGTAGGTAATGCCGCCAAGCAGGCTGAACACGCCGAAGCGGGCCGAGCCCTCCAGCTCCAAGCCGTTGCTGCGGTAGGCGTTGGCCTTGGCGACGATGGGGACGGTCGTCACATCGACGTTGACTTCGTCGGTCTTGGCGTGGAAGACCGTCGCGAACAGGCTCATACCGCCGCCGCGGATCTTCACACCGGCTTCCGCCTGCTTGACCTTGTTGGTCGGGATGGTCGGGCTCTTGCCGTTGACGAGGTTGGGGTTGTTGAAGAAGGTGATGCGGCTGGAGTTGTACGCGGCGCCGTCGGAATAGCGGGCGAACACCGACAAGTCCTTGCTCAGCGCGTAGTTGCCGCCCAGCGAGTACGAGGTGCGAGCGAACTCATAGTCGATGGCGTTCGGCTTGCTGAGGTCGTAGGCCAGGCCGGCGTTGGACTGGAGGTAAGCCCCGCTAGCCTTCTGGTTGTCGCGGCGCAGGCCGAAGTCAGCAGTCAGCGCTCCCGTCTCCAGGTTGAAAACAACGTAGGGCGCGTTCGTCGTGTACTTGCTGTCCTGGGTGTTGCTGCAGCAGCCACCGAAGCCCGGCGAGCCGTTGACGACGCCGGGCACGTTGAGCACGCGTGCGCCGCTTTCGTCTGCCGTCAGCGAGTACTGGTTGAAGTTCCACGTCAGATCGAGCTTCTGCACCGAGGTGTAGAGGCCCGCAACGGCGCTGAGCTTGCCAGCGCCGAGTTCGAACTCACGCGAGAACTTCAGGTCGTTGGCCATCAAGCCGGCGTTGTCCACCCGGGTGTTGAAGACGACTGCAGTGAATTTGTTGCCCGTGTAGGCCTGGCCGGCGTCGGCACCGGTCGCGATGGTTGTTCCGGCGGGCGCTGCAGAAACATCGTCGCCCGGGAAGATGCCGATGAAACGACCCGAGTTCTTGCTCCACGAGAACTTGTTCTGCAGGCGGAATCCGCCACCCGCGTCCAGGTCCATCTCGGCGCCAAAGGCATCGCTCTTGGCCGAAAGGCCATCGCGGATGTTGCTCGTTGCGCGGCCGTTGGTGTTGGTCAGCGTGTTATCCAGCGGCCAGGCGGTGTCGTAGAAGGCGGCGCGGCGCGGATCCAGGCCGGCAATCTCCTGGATGCTGCCATTCACGTAACGCACCGGCGTCGGCATGAAGGTCGGGGTGTGGTCGTCCAGGTGCTTGAGGCTGAAGCGCACGAAGCTCTTGCCCTCCAGCTCGAAGGTGACATTGGCACGTACCTGACCGCCGTTCTCGGTGCCATCCGCGCCTTTGCGGCCAGCGTCACCAAGGCGGTAGAAACCGCCGATGAAGAAACGCGTTTTGGGCGCCAGCCGGCCGCCGTAGCCGAAGTCGACGCGGGTCTGGTCGTAGTCCAGGCCCTTGGTCAACTGAATGCTGCCACCCGGCTCCAGCCCTGTCTTGCCGATGAAGTTGATGATGCCGCCTGGCGCACCGGTGGCCAGCACTGCGGCCGAGCCGCCGCGCACGACTTCGAGGCGCTCGAACCCGGCGTCAGCACGCATCCAGGTGTCGGGCGTTGCGAAGGAATCGTCGCCAAACTGCACGATCGGCAGGCCGTCTTCCTGGAACTGGATGTAGCGCGCGCCGCCGGCCGAGACCGGGATGCCACGCACGGACACGTTGGCGTTGGACTCGCCACCGCTGGCCTCGGCGCGGATGCCGGGCACGCCGCGCAGCAGGTCGGTCGCGCTGGCGGCAGTGACGGCGGCAACGCCTTCGCTCTCGATGGTCGAGATGGCCACGCTTGAGCGCATTTTGGACTTGGCCGACGAGGTGCCGGTGACGACGACGGCGTCGAGCTTGAGGCCGTCGGCCGGCTCGGCGGCGGGCGCCTGCTGGGCCTGCACGGCGGCGGTCAATAGCGCCAGCGCCACGGCGGCGGCCAGGGGCTGGAGCGACGGGCTGGGGGTGGACCTGCTAAGGGTCAGACGGGGGCTGGACATGGTGTCTCCTGGTTGTCGGTATTCAGGCGCCCTCTGCGGGGCGGGCCGGATCGGCGCGCCTTTGACGCGTCGTCCGTGCCGTCATTCTGCGTCGGCTCCGTTTGTTTTGCAATCGATTGCAATTCAGTAGAAACGAGCATTAGAAGCAATCTCTGCAACTTCTTATCAGCCAGTTGAAATCGATAGGCACCGCTCGCAAACGGTCGCAGCCTGATGGCAGCGGCTGCCGCCGCGCTCAGCAGCTGATCGTCAGGAAACGTCGGGCGCGCTCTCGCGCAGCTTCAGGTAGACGGGCAAGGTGCGCGGCCCGGCGCGTTCGCCGCGCAACTGGCCCAGCAGCGCCTCGACCAACTCTGCACCCGCTTCGGCCACCGGCTGGTGCACCGTCGTCAGCGGCGGGTCGCAATAGGCGGCCAGCGGCATGTCGTCATAGCCGACCAGGGCGACGTCGCCAGGCACGCTGCGGCCGGCGACGCGCAGGGCCTGCATCGTCAGCAGGGCCAGCACGTCGCTGCAGCAGACGACGGCATCGAAGTCGCGGCGCGCGGCGCAGAAGGCCTGCACGATTCCGGTGGCGACGCCGGGCTCGAAAGGGGCTGCCAGCTCCAGCGTCGGGTCCACGACCAGGCCGGCCTCGCGCAGAGCCTGGGCATAGCCCTGGCGACGCAGCCAGACCTCGGGCAGGTTGGCGTCACCGACAAAGGCGATGCGGCGCCGGCCCAGCTGCAGCAGATGGCGCGTGGCCAGCGCGCCGCCAAGCACGTTGTCGCCGCCCACGCTGCAGTACAGCTGCTGCGGCATCTCGCCACCCCAGACCACCAGCGGCAGCTTGCGCGCGGCCATGTCGTTGAGCTGGTCGTGGTGGCGCCACTGGCCGATGAGGACCACGCCTATGGCCTTGCCGGAGTCGAACCAGTGCGAGGCCAGGTCCAGGTGCTCGGCGTCCACGCGCGACAGCAGCATGTCGTAGCCGCGGTCGGTCAGCGCGTCGGCAATGGAGCCGACGATGGACAGGAAGAAGGGGTCGGAGATGTGCTGGCGCGACTTGGCGTCATAGGGCACGACGACGGCGACCGTCTTGTTCTCCTGCAGGCGCAGGTTGCGCGCGCCAAAGTTGATGGAGTAGTTCAGTGAACGGGCCAGTTCGGCGACGCGCTGGCGGGTCTCGACGTTGACAAGCTCGCTGCCGTTCAGCGCCCGCGACACGGTGGACACGGATACACCGGCCAACCGCGCGATGTCGACCATCTGCAGGCGGCGCTGCTCACCGCTGCTGGGCTCGGACGGGTCTTTGGATCTGGGCATGGGCTGGCATCGTCGCAGGGCGGGCTGGGCTCCACAAGCGGAGCGACCCAAAGACAAAGGCCGGCAAAAGCCGGCCCTTGTTGTCAATCAAACGTCGGGCAGTGCGCAGGCACTGCCCTCGGTCGTATCTCAGTCTTTCGCGTAGATGTCCACGTCCTTCGTCTCGCGGACGAAGAGCACGCCGATGACGAAGGTCATCACGGCGATGACGATGGGGTACCACAGGCCGTGATAGATGTTGCCGTTCTGCGCCACCATCGCGAAGGTGATGGAAGGCAGCATGCCGCCGAACCAGCCGTTGCCGATGTGATACGGCAGGCTCATCGAGGTGTAGCGGATGCGGGTCGGGAACATCTCCACCAGCATGGCGGCGATCGGGCCATAGACCATGGTCACGTACAGCACCAGGATGAACAGCAGGCCGATCACCAGCGGCACGTTGGCCTTGGACATGTCGGCCTTGGCGGGGTAGCCGGCAGCCTTCATCGCTTCCGCCAGTTCCTTCTTGAAGGCGGCGACGGCCTTGGTGCTGGCTTCATCGAACTTGTGCTCGGTCAGCTTGGCGGCCGTGGGCACTGCGATTTCCTTCTCACCGACGCGAACGACGGTGGGCGCACCGGCTGCGGCTTCGATGGTCTCGGAGCTTGCAGACGACTGGGCCAGGGCACGCTTGGCGATGTCGCAGGCGCTGGTGAAGTCCACCTCACGTGCCAGCGGGCTGCCCTGGAAGGAGCAACTGGCCATGTTGGTGGTCAGCGTGACCTTGGAGGTCTCCTGGGCCTTGGCGAGGTCGGGGTTGGCCGCGCCGGTCAGTGCCTTGAACAGCGGGAAGTAGGTCAGCGCAGCGAGCAGCAGGCCGGCCATGATGATGGGCTTGCGGCCGATCTTGTCCGACAGCGTGCCGAAGATGACGAAGAAGGGCGTGCCCAGGATCAGCGAGATCGCGATCCAGATGTTGGCGCTGGCCGGGTCGACCTTGAGCACCGACGTCAGGAAGAACAGCGCGTAGAACTGACCCGTGTACCAGACCACACCCTGGCCGGCGACCAGACCGAAGAGGGCCAGCAGCACGATCTTCAGGTTCTTCCACTGGCCGAAGGATTCGGTCAGCGGCGCCTTGGAGGTCTTGCCCTCGGCCTTCATCTTCTGGAAGGCGGGCGACTCGTTCATGCTCAAACGAATCCACACCGAGATGCCCAGCAGCAGGATGGAGACGATGAACGGAATGCGCCAGCCCCAGTCGGCGAAGTCCTTCTCGCCCAGCGCCGTGCGCGTGCCGAGAATGACCATCAGCGACAGGAACAGGCCCAGCGTCGCGGTCGTCTGGATCCACGAGGTGTAGGCGCCGCGCTTGCCTTGCGGTGCGTGTTCGGCCACATAGGTGGCAGCACCACCGTACTCACCGCCCAGCGCCAGGCCTTGCAGCAGGCGCAGGATGATGAGGATGACCGGTGCGGCCGCGCCGATGGTGGCGTAGGTGGGCAGCACGCCGACGATGAACGTCGACAGGCCCATGATCAGGATGGTGACCAGGAAGGTGTACTTGCGGCCGATCATGTCGCCGAGGCGACCGAACACCAGCGCGCCGAAGGGGCGCACGATGAAGCCGGCGGCGAAGGCCATCAGCGACGCGATGAACGCGGCTTGTGGATCCAGGCCCGCGAAGAACTGCTTGGCGATGATGGCCGCCAGCGAGCCGTAGAGGTAGAAGTCGTACCACTCGAACACCGTGCCCAGCGAGGAGGCGAAGATGACCTTCTTCTCCTCTTTGGTCATCGGCGTGGCGGCCGTTGAAGTCGCAGTTGCCATTGATAAGTCTCCGTCAGTTGTCGGGCCGCCCCACAGGCTTCCCTTGGCGCGACTATTCACAGTCCCTCTGACCGTGTTCTGACGCCATCCTGAATCGAGGCTGACAAAACCCGCAGCAACCCTGTGCTCGCGTTTCTCAATGCGGGAATAGAACGCTGTCGCGGGTAAGTCCCGAGACTGTCTGTGTCAATGCCGACGAGCGATGCCCGGGCGTGGTTGGGCTGCCGCCTCCCACGCGCCGCTGCGAAACCAGGGGTCGCCGGCCAGCGCCGCGCGCAGCATGGGCAGCGCGTCCTGACCCCAGAACAGCCGCCCCTCGAACTCGACGGTAGGCAAGCCGAAGACACCCAGCGCCAGCGCGCCTTCGGTCTCGCTGCGCAGGCGCTGCTTGACCGCGTCGCCGGACGGCTCCTGCGCGGGCGCAAGGCGCTCGGCCAGCGCGGCCAGGCGGGCCGGGTCGTTGGCATCGGCCCCGCCGCC
>Ga0307515_10011194_pt1 | contig 17057 bp, 9 predicted proteins | sample 17_EM_MG_FD_194513 | JGI IMG/M metagenome (GOLD analysis project Ga0307515, IMG submission 194513) | Populus trichocarpa ectomycorrhiza microbial communities from riparian zone in the Pacific Northwest, United States - 17_EM | ecosystem: Host-associated > Plants > Roots > Unclassified | place... | reverse complement strand
AAACAAGATAAGAACATAATTATGATATAAGTTAACTAAGAGTAGTAAAGGAAATGAAAAGCATAAACAAGAGATTAATGAAAATAAAACATGAAATAAAACTTGAACATTACAAAAAGAGAAAGCAAGAAAATGATCTTGATCTGAAAACCAAGATGTCTAAATGTATGAAAAATGCCTCCTTTTATAGGAAAAAAAAAACTCTTCATTTGGTAATTAACTACTGAATTAGTGGCCAACTAATGACTTAGTGGACTTGGTGGTTTAGGTATGGATTTGTTTTTTGGACAAAATGACATTTCCAAATCAGAATTTGGCAAAGTGGTCTCATGAAAGTTGTAGGAATCTGTATCATCTTTCTACTAGAAGAAGAATGAGCTCATTTGGACTTCTAGAACCCGAGATATGGACTGAACACTGAATATTGTCTAGGCGGCAGAACAGATTCAGACTTCTCTTTTGATGCTAAGATTTGGACTCCAAAACGGTAGAATTGAGTCTTGGACTCTTCATGAATGTTTTAGGCCTGTGTCTTAGATTTCTATCCATATAAACCAGAATGAAATCCAAGATCTATAGCTCCAGATATGACCTAATGACTGAATGGTGTTCTAATTTGAATTGAACCAGCATCTCTTTTCTAAGCTTAGCCCTTTCTTTGTCCTTCACTTTCAATAGTTACTCACAACAATCAACCCTTTGAATTGTAGATATACCTGCATTTAAAATGAGCATTTACCATAAATTAAAGCTATCTTATATTATTAGACTTGTTATTATAAAACATGTTTAAGTTAGGGAATTGAATGATACTTTAAGTGCAATATGATGATATAAAGCCTTAACGAGAATGCACTTTTAAGTACTAATCAATTAATTAGGTACTTAGAGTTACAAACATTAGATTAGATTCATACATTTAAATTTACGAATTAATATTATAGTTCAAGTTTTAGGAGATAAGACTCTTAATTTACAAATAATTACATGGTCAAAAGCAAAAGGTAACTAAACCAATATCATTCCTGACGTGACCCTGATGGACCTGAAAAAAGAAATCAACGTGTACACATAAATATAAAAAGATAGTAACAAACAATAACAATGACAAGTAATAATCTCTATAGAATTTCTTTTGAGACATAAAATTAGGTAGAAACCTCTTTTACAACATGCATTTTCCATCTATTACCAATATCCATCTAATATCATATCTCATTTGTTGAGAATAATTTCATCTTGGAAATCTCAACACAACTCAACGATTTTCGAACACCATCTCCTTATAAATCAATTCTCACTTTATACCAAGATATTCATCTCTTGATATCATTAGCTTATCTCATTCTTTTGGAATAACTAATCAACATTTTCCCTTTCATTTTCTGGAAGGTAATCGCCGACACTAATAAATCTCATTAGTATCATTAGTCTTCTAATATTGGGCTAGGCTAGTCAATTACATTCACGTGCCAATATCAATACAACCAATTAGTATCATTAATTATTCCTTCCCCGAGATAGTTAATCAAATCTTATTCATATCTAGTTTACCATCAAAGTTGCTGATGTTAGGGACCCTTGACATCATTAGCCTCCTTACCTGGAGTAGCTAATCATACCAGAAATGGTTGCCGATACCAATGTGACCCATTGATATCATTAACTATTCTCGACCTAGAATAGTTAATCAACTTATCTTTTTCACTGAATCAAGAGTAACCATGCCGATGTTAGTAATCTTTACTAACATCATTAGTCACCCAATTGCTCGGGATCGACTAATCAATTTAAGAAATGTCGGCACCGATGAAACCTCATCAATACCATTAGCAATCCAAACTCGAATAGCTAATCAATATCGTCTAAAATGCCAAACTAGGATAGCTAATCAATGTCCTCTGAAATGCCGGTACCAATGAAACCTCATTGATACCATTAGCTATCCAAACCCAAATAGCTAATTAATATCGTCTAAAATCCTAGTACCAATGAAACCTCATTGATACCATTACCTATCCAAACCTAGATAGCTAATCAATGTCACCTGAATTTTCCATTCGTATCGATCCCTTTTCTTTTCTTTTCTTTTTTTATTAATGTCATATGCATTGTAACCACGATTGCTAATTATCATTCACACCAAACTTAGTTATCGACACTACGACCACTAAGCATCATTCACATAACCTTGGTCACCCTCATCGTAATGTCAAGTATCATTGTAATATATCCTTAGCCACCGACACTATGGTGACCAATTATCTATCATTTCTCCCCTAATCTCTAAGTCATTGTGTATACCCAATCCATACTGAGGTATGTAAGAAATTACATCTATTCCAAGGTTATCATGACAAATTCGATGTCTATCAATGTAAGGTAATTGTATTTATCCTAATAATAACAAAATTATTCGATACATAACAATGCATGCAAGATACTCATATTCGTTCAAACATCATCCTAACTAATGGAGGTATATCGTTGTATGCATGGTACTCTTATTCATTCCAACAATATCATCACAAGTTTGATACATATCAATGTATGTAAGATACTCGTATCCATTTCAATTATATTATAACCAGTCGATACACATCAAAGCACGCAAGGTACTTATATTCATTCCAATATTATCGAAGCAATAAAACAATATATTGTAAAATTTATCAATAAGTTTACACGAATTAAAAAGACAAGGTGCGATGCACTTACCTAGAGTATGTGCATGTCCTTCCACTCCATGCAATTGTCCAGTCCTCACATCTTCCTCTGCACCACCAGGGATTCAGTCTTTATCAACAATACAATCAATATCACAACTTTATTTAATTTTCATTCAACTAGTATTCTCAAACCAATCACAAGGAATTTCTTTAGAATCTCATACTCTTACCCATTTTCATGTTTATATTCATTCTTATAATTTTGTTATAAAAGCCATCACTCAACAACAATTCCAAGCAAAGATTAAAAATTGTCTAATTTCGATCAATTTAGCTTAACCAACCCAGAACACTATCTAGTGTTTTAATCATAACTAAAGCTGTAAAACTCAGTTTTGGGCATGATTTATCTCTATGAAAGGCTAAAACATATAAATACAACTTTTATGAAGAAACCAACTCCAAATTATTTTGTTTTAAGGCTTAAAATCAACAATCACAATAGCCCCTTCTTTATAGCTAAAATTTTGGGCAATAAGGATTTTTATCCCTTGGAAATCATTTTCAACTTCCAACTTATTTTCATGCAAAAACAACATTATCCAAGGTCATTTGGCATCATTAAATCATAAATTCAAACCAATTCTAAAGCAAAACATTTTCAAACAATTTCCCTACCTATACAATATAGCAAGATTAGGCCAAAATAAGGAAACTCATCCCTTTGGGATTTCTCCTATTATTATTATTTATTTATTTTTCTACACACACTATATATGTTATTATCTTTGTTTAGCATTATTAATACCACAAAATGATGAACCATTCATTTTCTTTCACTTTCTCCTCGTGCAATTAAACATATGCGACAAATATTAACAATTAATATTCTTAGATCATTATCACAACAATAATTTCACCCTCCTAGTCAGAATCCATGACAAGCTTCATTAACGAACCAATTTGCCAAAAATACTTATGGCTAGCTTTAAATATGTTTTATTTTCCAAACTTCTTTCATTTCAATTTCTTCATTGTTCCACCCCATTCATATCCACACAACCAACAAGTTAGCTTTTTATTCAATCAAAATGTTCATATAGCAATGTTCCTTTCTATTCTTACACAATAATCATTTTTCCCCTCATATAAAGAATACACAATTAATCTATAACAAAAATAATAAAAAGAACATATTTTACCATTACATCTTCCATAAACCCTACACCCACACAATTCTAATTTCATCAAAACATGTATTTAATCAAGCTTACTAAATTTTTCCAAAACTAGCAATAGATTCAAAAAGCAATAAGTCATCAACCTATGATTATTGTTTTAAACCCAACGGTCAGACTATATATAATAGATTTTTGCACAATATAACTCAAAATCAAAATGATCCAACGGTTGGATCTCCCTAGATCTGAATAAAACAAGCTAACCTGAAAATGGACGAGCTACTGTTCAATATGCATGAAACCTTGCGAAGAATGCGTTTCCGCTCTCCACCATCAAGAATGAAGGCAACATCTAGGCACACCACATATCCAAGAATGAGAATGATCCAACGGTGGAAGAGAGCGAAATCAGTCGGCGACCAAACTGCCCTGCAGGTGTATTTCCTTTTATTTTCCATGACATTTCCGATGATGATTTCTGTCAAACAGATTGGTGACTTCCAATCCCTCCAGTCGGTTAGTAGAGGAGTGTGAGAAGAACAATATATCCAAAACGCAGCATGATCCAACGATGGATTCCTGAGATATGGCCACTAGAGCATTATTGGTTTCTCCAAAATCTGCACTTCTCTCTCTATTCGAATTTTCTCTATTGTCTCTCACCTTTTTTTTTTTGGAATTGGTGGCCTCTTTGCAGTTTTATAGGCACTTTTTCCCCTAATTACAATTTTATCCCTCATTTATACCTTTATGTATTTTATTTTATTTTTCATGTAAACTATTTGATTTATTTCTGCTTAAATCGCTAGTCTTTACCAATCTTCGATTGGGATGGGATATTTAACCAAGGTAGGAAAACATATTAATAGACTTAATGCAAAATTTCATCCCAATCCGACGATTGGATTGAGAGCGCTGCTTTCTAATGTAAAATTGGTCAATTCATGACTTTTTCGTCAACGATCCAAATTTTCCTGTTCAATCTTTACATAAAATCATATCAATTTTCCTTCTAAACATTTAAGGTCATTTTATTATTTTTGAATATATTCATTTTATAATTTCCACCTTTATTTATTTATCGGGCTTATTAAAGTTGCAAAATAACATCACTGATTTTTAATCGGTGCTTGCACATTCAGTCCTACCCTTTTCATTGTAATATCCTTTATTATAATGTATTCTTGATTACCTCACTTATTTCCTAGAAACAATTTGTCATTTTTCTCATTATTTTATCCATCAAAACACATTACTAGTTTCTCTGTCCTTATGAATTATAAACCAAAATTCATTTTATGGAGGTCATCCTTTCCATTATATATCATTATTTATCTATTATTTCTAATCTTTGTTTCCATAACTCATTGAAATCATACCACTTTCAATCTTAAGTTTACATGAGGGTTTACACATCTGCATATTTAAATTATAAATTTCCAGAGTTTCACAATTTTGAACATCGATTTGTCTAATATGCCAACCACGAGAAATAGCTAGTGATAGAGCCAACCTTACTGTCATAGGTCTTACCACAGGACTGAACGTCTCGATGAAATCAACTCTTTCTTGTTGATGGAATCATTTAGCTACGAGTCTTGTTTTAAATCTTTCAATATCACCATTAACTTTCCTTTTGATCCAATATGCCCACATGCATCCAACTAGATTAGCATTAGTTGGTTTGGGAACCAAATTCCAAGTTCCATTTTTCAACAAGACATTAAATTCTTTGTTCATAGCAGCTCTCCAGTTTTGATTTTCAATAGCTTCTGAGTAGCAAGTTGGTTCTTGTTCTAGTGTTTGGAATGTGGTCAGAAGGGCTTTAGGAATGGGATATCTAACGTGTGAATTAGATGGTAATTTGGGTTTATGGATGTTGTTTTTGCTTTTTGTGGTCATTGGGTGCAAATTTTGTTTTTGTGGAGCAGGTGGAGAAGGTAAAAGAGCTTGTGGTGGACTATCTGCATTATGAGGCTGAGTGATATCCCTTGCAGGAGAACCCAAAGCAACACAATGATCATGTTAAAGACCAAATGATGAGACCATATTCAGATTGATTGGTGTAGTAGATGTTAGAGGTTCACCTGCAAAAAATAAGAACTGGCAGAAGACAAATTGAGATTGGATGGTAGCGTAACAGGATTAGCATTTGATGAAGAATTGATGGATTTTTTTTCGTTATATGAATAGAGATTTTCATCAAAGACAACGTGGCGGGACATAAAGATTTTTCCTATAGAGACATCTAGACATTTTGTGACCTCGATGACCCATACTATACGCAATAAAAATGCAGTTTTTGGATCGAAAATCAAGTTTATGGCGATTATAAGGACGTAAATAGGGCCAACATGCACATCCAAAGGCACGTAAAAAATTATAATCTGGTTTTTGATGATGAACCATTTCATATGGTGATTTCTGTTTTAAGACTGGAATTGGTTGTTTATTAATAATAAAAACTGCAGTTAAGAATGCATCTTCCCAAAATAATTTAGGCAAATTGGAGTGACCAAGCAAGGCTAATCCAACTTCAACAATTTACCTATGACGTCACTCAATGGCACCAGCTTGTTGATGTGTATAGGGACATGTTATTCGATGCTTAATTCCTTGATTTTGTAGATATGTATTTAAGCTACGGTATTCACCCCCCAATCAGTTTGAAGAGCTTTAATTTTTCTGTCAAAGTGGCGTTCTATAGTAGCTTTGAAACATAAAAAGGTTTGATATGCTTCAGCTTTTAGTTTTAAGGGAAAAAGCCATAAGAATTTAGTAGCATCATCTAAAAAATTGATGTAATATTGTGCACCAGAAGTGGATAATGTAGAAGTTGGCCCCCAAACATCCGAGTATATTAATTCTAAGGGTTTCGAAACTTTAACATGCATATTTGTAAAGGGCATAGCATGGCTCTTGGCCAATTGACAATCAGAACAAATGGAGCTATTTTTATTTTGAATAGATAAATAAGTAGCCTTATTAATAATAGGAAATGAAGCATGTCCAAGACGACGATGCCATATTTGGGAAGACATGTGAATACTAGAGAAAGTTTGTTGCTAAAGATGAGCTAATGAAGCTGAGAAGTTGTAGAGACCATTACTGAGTGGGCCGCAGTGTAGGATATTCCTCGAGTAGTCCTTCACAATGAAGAAATAGGAATGAAACTCAAAGAAAACATTATTGTCTAAACAAAAACGCCGATAAGATAATAGATTTTTTTTAATATCAGGAACAAGCAAAATTTGATTAAGAACAAATGATTTAGAGGGAGACGATATAGTAGAAATGTCACTTTACACAATTTTCAGATCTGCACCATAAGCCACCTAAACATGATCTTGTATATCATAGCCTTCATGTTGAACATTGTCACGCGTCACCCGCACGACGTCGATAGGTGATTTTTGCTCGTTGGTTTGATTGGTTCTTTGGGAGTCGCCACCTAGTATTTGATTCAGGGTTACTAGGAAACCTAGATGTACTGGTCTTGTCAGAGATTCACGGGTAAATGACTGGTTGTGCTTAGAGAAGGTATTAGCACCCCTAGCGCACCCTACCTGAGATAAGCTGCTTCGTGATTTGATGTGATTTAAAAGGTTTTGAAAGTTGTCTTGACAATGATTTTCTTAAAAAAAAGAAGAAAAATTCTCCTCGGTAAGGAGATTCTTATCTTATCGGGTAAAAAAAATACTCAATTGCTTTAGCATCAATAAAAACAAAACAAACTTTACTATTTAATATCAAGAATACATCTTATATATAAGATCATAATCTTAAATATCAAAAGAAAACAAAATACATTTTTTTTATTATATTTTTTAAAAAATATAAACAGAATTCAATGCAAATCAATACATTTAATTTTTTTTTATTTTTTTTATCTTCTTAATTTTTTTTGTCTTTTTAGTTTTTTATTATTAAAAAAGAACATACATAAAAAAAAAAGATACAAACACACACATCACTTTTTTACTATATTTTATTACACCCACAATTACAAGTTCACAATGTAACAAAAATATAAAATGTTGTCAATAATTTAAATACATGTTTCAACATCTAAAAAAAATACAAAATGGACTCCAAAACACAACTGGAAGGTTTCTGGACACGAGAACAGTAGTGGCGCGTTTGTCCACTGGAGGCGCGTGAACCCACGCGCCGCTGCTACTGTTTGAGCGTGGTCTGTTGGATCTGAAGCCGCACGATCTCCTCTTCATTCCTGCATCGGCGGTGACCTGCAAAACAAGATAAGAGAACACACACAACAGTTGATTTTACTCCATTTCTGTCCAGATCTATTATGATTTCCCTTTTTTAGATCTATTCTTTTTTGTCTTCTTTCTTCTTCCCAGCGTCCGTTCTTTCCTTCTTTACCCGGTGGCAGGTCTGGCGGTTGGGCGGCGACGGCGCTGGATTCAAGTTGTTGCTTTGGCCGCTGCTATTGGAGGCTGAATGGAGGGTGAAGGAAATGGCGTGGATCTGTGGGCTGTGGGCTGTCGTGTGTTGGCTGCAGCTATGTTTTTGATGGTCTGTGATGAGGTGACATTTTTGTGAATTTCAAAAATAAGATGCTAAGGCTTTATCAAGAAAGGTTGTTTCTTTTCTTAGCATTTATTTTATCAACATGCATAATAACTAGTAGCTTAATTCATGAAGTCACGGCCCTTATAGAAAATCTCTTCCAATTTTGAGAGCGCCATTTATCGGTTCAGATTGCTTACTTGATCGAAAAGGGCTTTTAAAAGCACGTAATGCAGACTATGGTTCATGGCTATGAAAGAAAGGGAAATTCACAAGCTCAAAAAGGTGTTTGAGGGTTTCGAGAACCTAAGATCAACATCAATTATTCATCAATCTCTTTTCCTCTCGTTGTCTTTGTAGAGAAAGTGACATATAACCTTGTTAATATCAAAGATCAAAATTCTCTTAACATAGGTTATAATGCAAATCCAACTTTTTCTTTGATGAATAACCAATCTAATCATTAGAGGCTTTATCATTGATACCAAAAGACAATGTTTGTAACTCGGTATTTTTTTCTGGTATTGACTTTTGGCGTTTGCTGTCTCTTTCCTTGATTGAAACTTCTTTTGCCCTTCCTAGACTTGATAGGCGTTCTCCTTCTTAATGTTTGACATGCCTTTACATGTTGGCAATTTCTACTCTCTTTTTTTTAGCCTTTCTCAAAGATTTCTTACATGCCTTTAGTCTATGCATCCTTTATTTCAGCCCTCTCTCAATCATTGAACTTTTGTTATAAGCCTTCCCCTTATCCATTGACTCTAACATTGTCTTCATCTTTGCTAACAAAATCTCTTATTTGCTCCCAGTGTGGGGTGTGATCCTGGTCAGGGTTTCTTTTGAAAAGAAATATTCTATCAGGCTCAAAATTGGTTTGCAAAGGATAAATATATTTAGAAAGTGAGGGGGTATCAAAGATGGCCTTTTCTCATTTCAACCAAGGTCGGTTAGAACCGATACATTTTTACTTCGTCTAGTGTAATGATTTGGACTTGTAAGAATCATGATTCACGAGTCCATAACTACCGAATCCACTACATGTCATTATGCATACTGTTAAAATTTAACTACATGGTGTGTGGTTCAATTCATGTGTGAGCTGAAAATTTTCTTGGTCACCTCATCTCATTTTCAAGCATCGAGTCATTTCTGCAATCAAAATACTTTTAATTTTTTAGGATTGACTAGCCTTAATTTTGCATGTTGGAGTTCAATCAATTTTTTTTTTCAAAATACACATTGAAATAAATATCTCATGCTTTCAGAACAACAAAGAGACAATAAAAAGACATGTTTCGTTAAAGGATGAGATGTGACCCCAAAACAAAATGCAGGAGGGCAAAACTCCACAACAAAATGATTGACAATTCAACACCATTCTTGGATCAGCTTTTCTGGCAATATTTGTGCTTTGCCAAAAAATTTTGATCTTTTGTCAATCTGATGATGTTCTGGTGAAAATATGGTTGATAACATCATCTTTCACAAACTCAACTCTCTTCTTGCTAACCATCATCTGGTCTCGATTCTTGAAAATTTTGCAACTATTGAAATGAATGGCCCAAAACCCCACCATGATATTCACATCTCTTGTCTGGATTATACCACCTAGGAAACAGTGGTTGCATAGGAGTTGACGGAATCAGGACGACAAATCTAGGGCGTAACAGATGCTGGTAGACAAACTTGAGTGGTCGAGGTATGTCAATCTTGGCAAAGACATTTGAGCAGTTGATGCTATAGTGAGACATGGCTAAACCATATAAATAACATTTTCCACCTTCAGAGTTATCTTCCGATTTATCTCTCATCATTGTTCTGGAATCCATGTTAGAACCTTCAGTCTTTCCCATCATTATAGCTTGTTCAACTCTTTTAGCAATCCTCTCAATCTCATGCCAATCTTTTATGGTTGTTCTGGTTGTTTGAAGATTGGTGGAAACCTTTCAAGGTTGTTAGGTATCCTGGTAGCGCGCAGCACCGCCACTGCCGACGCGTGGAATCACACATTGTCTCTACTAGGGGAGAAAATGATGACCATAAATCTCCTTTATTTCCTCTTGATTCCTCCTAAACGGTGCAGCAAACAGACACCTGTAAAGGGAGTTCTACTCTGTTGAAGTTTCAGTCTTCTTCATGTTTTTCAGTCTAGGCATGGCTCTTCTCTCTACTTTTACGTTTTAATTCTGACACTGGTAGGAGAAAATTATAGATGATCTGAAACTACTGCATTCCTTCTTGGATTCCCCACTAGTAGCTTCACAAACAGATCTCTGTAGAGAGAGCTCTGATACACTGAAATTCAATGCCTGCTCTATTTTCAGACCAGGTTTGGTTCTTCTGCTTACCACTGTGTTTTGGTGCTCAAAATGGTGGGGTAAATTTTCATAGCTTCTGAAACTAATACATCCCCTCTTGTATTCCCCACTGGCAGAGCCACAAGCAGATCTCTGTTGAGAGAGCTCTGCTACGTTGAAGTTCAATGTAAAGTTATGTTTTTGAGACCAACATCCTGTGTTGCTGGACTGGAATGGAGTTCACAGTAGATGTGGCTAGAAAGAAGGCCTCTACTCATGGCGTAAAAGGCTGACCGCTATTGGGTGGTATTGAAAGATGTGGAGTCGGTGAACAATTAACAATGCAGCTAAACCAAAAAGGAGATTGTCTTTTGTTGATTACTAAAGGTGTTGCTGCTGTTGTTCATGACTAAGGAGAGGTAGTGCCACTTCAATGTCTTGGCCACTGCTGGTGGAGTGCTGAGAAAAAGAGTTCATTCTTTTTCCTTGTGTGGGACATGGACTGAGAGTGCTTCAACGAGAGGTTGTGCAGACATTCCCTTTCCACTCTTGAAGTCCAACACTTGTTCAAGTACGAGTTTAGCTACTTCACATTTGATGCTCTCAATTTCATTTTGACAAAGAGCCTTATCGGACCCTATTCTTTATTTTCCAACTTTTTTTAGTCCAATATAGTAGACCTCAGGTGAGGGAACCTACTTTTCATCCCGGTGCATGCATGACAAATGTATGAGCATGTACTCTATATGATGAACTCGCCCTTCGAGGGGTGACATATGGTCGTAACTCTTGTATGATGAAACAAGAATCTTGATTCTTGCCCAAACTCTATAATGAAAATTTTCTGAGTGACGGCCATTGTGTCACCCACAAGTCTTCAGTTCAAGATGCTTCAAGAAGGGTTTGCCCTGATGCAAATAACGATAACACATATAACCTAAAGACATGCACTATTCATTATGTGAACATGGGTAGGTTTTCTATCTGGTCTCAAAAGGGTCTCATATTTGTCCAATGACGATCTTCTTAAAGACAGTATAAGGGCGTTGCAAGAAATGGTTAAGGCACGTATACCCACCATTATCAAGCAGGCACTCAGATATAAGTTGAGTGTTTCACGTATCTGAACCCTGACCAATAGTCATAGGATAGTTCACTAATTCCCCACCTAACTTAGAAGCTTGTGTGTGCTTTCAAAAATAAAAACATGTGATGCATGAGGCAATTCCATACAATGCATGGATAAAAAAATAAAATAAGACAAAACACAAAAAACTTAAACACATTAAAAACACAAAGCTTAGTGCAATAATGTCGAAAACAATACATTCCCCAGTGGAGTCGCCATTCTGTCGCACGTCACCTGCGCGACGTTGATAGGCGATTTTCGATTGGTTTGATTGGTTCTTTGGGAGTCGCCACCTAGTATTTGATTCAGGGTTACTAGGATACCCGGATGTACTGGTCTTGTCATAGATTCACGGGTAAGCGATTGGTTGTGCCTAGAGAAGGTATTAGCACCCCTAGTGCACCCTACCTGAAGTAAGCTGCTTCGTGATTTGATGTGATTTAAAAGGTTTTGAAAGTTGTTTTGACAATGATTTTCTTGAAAAAGAGAAAAAAAGTTCTTCTCGGTAAGGAAATTCTTATCTTATCGGGTAAAAAAAAACGCAATTGCTTTAGAATCAATAAAAACAAAACAAACTTTTCTATTTAATATCAAGAATACGTCTTACGTATAAGATCATAATCTTAAATATCAAAAGAAAACAAAATACATTTTTTTATTATATTTTTTAAAAAATATAAACCGAATTCAATACAAATCAATACATTTGACTTTTTTATTTTTTTGTCTTCTTAATTCTTTTTGTCTTTTTAGTTTTTTATCATTAAAAAAGAATATACATAAAAAAAAAAGATACAAACACACACATCACTTTTTTACTATATTTTATCACACCCACAATTACAAGTTCACAATGTAACTAAAATATAAAATGCTGTCAATAATTTAAATACACGTTTCAACATCTAAAAAAAAAAATACAAAATAGACTCGAAAACACAGCTGGAAGGTTTCTGGGCACGGGAATAGTAGTGGCGCGTTTATCCACGCGCCATTGCCACTGAAGGCGCGTGAACCCACGCGCCGCTGCTACTGTTGGAGCGCGGTCCGTTGGATCTGAAGCCGCACAATCTCTTCTTCATTCCTGCGTCGGCGGTGACCTGCAAAACAAGAAAAGAGAACACACGCAACAATTGATTTTTCTCCATTTCTGTCCAAATCTATTCTAATTTCCCTTTTTTAGATCTATTCTTTTTTGTCTTCTTTCTTCTTCCCGGCGTCCATTCTTTCCTTCTTTACCTGGTGGCAGGTTTGGCGGTTGGGCGGTGACGGCGCTGGATTCAAGTTGTTGCTGTCAAATAACCATCTCAAACCAATAGCTTAAGCTGTTAGGTGAGGTCTCAGGATATGATTTATATTATTATCTAACACACCCCCTCAAGTGAAAGCCCTTTGGGCTTGAAACTTGCACAGGCCCACATTACCTTGTGCTTAATTTTTATCAAATAAATGGGGATGGTGAGATTCGAACTCGAGACCACTTGGTCATTAAAGCTCTGATATCATGTCAAATAACCATCTCAACCCAATAGCTTAAGCTGTTAGGTGAAGTCCCAGGATATGATTTATATTATTCTCTAACAGTTGCTTTGGCCGCTGTTATTGGAGGCTGAATGGAGGGTGAAGGAAATGGCATGGATCTGTGAGCTGCCGTGTGTTGGCTGCAGCTATGTTCGGTCATCGGGGGGAGAGGAAGTCGGATGAGAGAGGGAAGACCTGGTGCGTGGCTGGTTTGTTGTGGTCTGCTGGTTGAAGGGAAAAATGGGGGGTTTGGTTTACAGAGAAGCTGAGAAAGGAGAGGACGATGGAGAGGCTGGGCTGGTTTGTTTTGGCTGCAACCGAGAGAGGGATGAGGGGAAGATGGAGAGGAGGCAGTGTGTGGAGGCTGTTGGATGGAGGAGTTGGGTCTGCTTGTTGAAGGGGAAGAAGGAAAAGGGAGCATAGGGAAAATGTTGGGTTCGGGCTTGTGCTGGTGAGCTGGGGAAAGAAATGGTTGTGGGAGCAGAAATTCCAAAGCAGGGGAGAGCAGCGGCTTTGGCTGGTTCTCTGTGGGGAGAGGTTGAGAGAGGAGAGGGACGATGGAGAAAGCGGTAATGGAGGGAGAAAAGGAAAAGTGCTCTGGTTTGGTTTTAAAGAGAGGGGAGTGTGGGCGACCGAGAGAGGGTCAAATGAGGGGTCAGGCTGGAAGAGTGGGGCTGAGGGTGAGATGGCTGGGGGGCGGTTGCTGTTTGGAATTTTTTGAAGGGCACCTATGTTGGAGTCAGAGAAATCTATTTCTTTGGGTGGGATGAAGATTGTGCCATCAAGGTAGCTAAATGGAATGTAGTTTGACCTCGGAAGGTAGTGACTTCGGAAGTATGGTAAAGCTTGAGCTTTCCACATAAGATAGTTGGAGGAGTGTAGTTTGACATTTATAGTAAATGGAATATTGGAGAGGGTTGGGATAGTAGTAGGAGCAGTGGAGTTTGAGGAGGATGAGAAGGACTTAGAGAGGAGAAAACATATGATATTGTGATGTGCTGCTTTATTCATATGTCCATTTATAGAGAGTTTAAAATAGAAATAATTCTAACTGTTGTTCTATATACATATTTGCATATACATCTCATGAATTTAAAATTTAAATAGATACAATATTGTTGATTTCAAAATTTAAATATTGAATAGCACACTCCTGTAGACTTGGAGTTTGATGAAGCATGGACATCTTCGGGATTCTCTTTGACCTGTTCTTCTGCATCATTCAGAGCTCAGCTGTTAAATGTTAGTGCTTTCACGGAATATTATATGTTTCGCCATTGCAGCAGGTACTGGGTTAGAATCAAATCATCATTTGATGTTCGATAGCAACATAAGCACAATTGTTTACCCAAAATTGAACAATTCTAACTTAATTCATTGACAGAGCCTTAGTTTTACTGGGATCTGCAAGGATCATCATGGGTCATCATCGGCCAATCCTCCTTCCTCCCAAAAGAGGATGTCACTGTTTGTGACGTAAATGACTTGGGTCAAATTTCTTTGTACCTGTAATTGGATAAATTCAGGGCAGATTTTTTTTTTTTTAATTATGAAGAGTGGATTTGTTCAACTTGAAAGGGTCATATCGAGTCGCGTTTTAATAAAGTCTGGTTCAGGCAATTAAGAGTAGATTTATTCAATTTTAGGCATTATCTTGAGTCACTTGGTCAAAGTATAGCTATATACGAATGATGCAAGTGTATTAACAAAATAAGAGCAAAACAACGCTCAGCAATTTTTCAATTCCTTGAAAGAAAAAAAATCCCTTTCAAGTATCATTCTAACTTACCCAATAATTTTATAATATTCAAAAACATATGAAATTTATTTTTTCTAATTCACCTAAAATGATTAATCCTCTCTTAATTACTCAAATATCTTCATATAGTTTGTGTTATACCCAATACCTTCATATAATTTAATGATTTAAAATCTAAAAATCACTCAAATAACTGTTATATGAGTCTTTTCATATGGAATCTATCCATATAAAATCTTTATGCATGTTTAATGTACTTGTATTTTAACACAAACATTTATATATTAGTTTCAAATATTTTTATGAGAACAACTATTTGTTTTTAAAAAAACATAATATGTCTATGAATATTTAATACAAAAGAATTCCTTATAATTATAAAATAATTATTTTTCATGAATATATGTACTCAATTGAGTACAAAACATATACATTAACACCTCCTCCGGAATGAGGCAATGTTATTCTGTTGGTGTTGCCTTTTGTCAGGCCCTAGGTTAATTTTTTTTAAATCACTTTACACCAAAAGGAAAAGGTAAGTATAACATTATTGGAATTTGATATAGTCTAATCCTACTTTCTAAACATATAATTAAAATCAAACTAACAGAAGATAATTCAAAATGTTTCGAAGATTTTTAATCACTGCATTGGTCATGTGTCAGTATTAAGGGTAGGTCTTTTCACTCTTCCTAACTCAGTGTATATTCTAGGTTTTATATTACTTTACGATGCAAGAAATCAAGATTTACTTACCAATGCAAAAAAATCACCATCACCTTCGAAACACCTATAAATCAACTCACTAACCCAAAAAACCCAAAACAGGGTTAAAAAACCCAAAATCAAACTGAGTTAGATTTATCTTTCTCGACTTATATTTTTATTTTCAAGCAATATTGAAGCTCTAAAACACCACCATCAAACTTATCTTGTTGCATGGAGCCTGTTTAAACAAAAACAATATCTATTTTGGTGGTAAAAAATGGCTTGAAAGACAACTTTCTTTCTCATCGCAGTAATTCATCTCTCTTCTTTCTGTAACTAGGTAGTTAAAAATAATATAAGTAAAATTTTGTACCAAAAGTGATTTTTTTTAATTTAAAGGGACTTAAATTGTATAACTTGTGTTATTTTTAAAGTTTGAGGATCTAAGTGTGTTTTTCATGAAATTTCTGACACGCCACCCAAGTTTGGTATCTTTTCCATTTCGATCTCTTATCTTTCAATTCTATCGTTGCTTAAGAAATCAAAAGAAATTGACCTTCAATTAGGATCGAATCATCTGAAATAAGACTTCGAGGGCCAAAATGAATTATTAAAAAATGAACAGTATGTCCATAGTGTTTTGTGAGTGAGTGAACAGTGCCATCGAGAATGAAAAACCCATACCCTTTAGTGTTTTACATAATATTTTTATGTAGTGAAGTAATCCTTGGGGAAATTGTAAAAAAAATTTTAATGCCCACAATTCACTCATGTATAGTTAAGACTTGGCTCGAGCCTCCCGCTTTATTGCAGGCCTGATCAAAATTCAACTACTGCATTAAACAAAATTTGGTGTGGCTTATTCGACCTAACATGCTAATAGAGCACTAGTTGCCCTGAAGGCAGCGAAACATCTAAGGTCTTGATGTGTGTTATGTACTTGTTAACCATTTTTTTATTATTATTTTATATTTATGGAAAGACTAATATGTCCCTAATACAATATAAATATAAAAAAATAAAGTGAAAAGACAGAATAACCCCTAGGTGATTGGCTATCAATTTTTGCTTTTTAAGGGTAATAATATCATTTAATTGTGTTGACCATATTAAAAAGGTGAAACTGACCCTAGACATAATTAAGTTTATTATTTTTTTTTTTTGAAGAGTATAGTAGTTTAACTGTGCTAAAAATATGTAAAAAACCGATAATTATACTCCACGACAAAAAAAAAAAAAAAAACAAACAAAAATATAAAG
>Ga0307515_10011193_pt1 | contig 17059 bp, 4 predicted proteins | sample 17_EM_MG_FD_194513 | JGI IMG/M metagenome (GOLD analysis project Ga0307515, IMG submission 194513) | Populus trichocarpa ectomycorrhiza microbial communities from riparian zone in the Pacific Northwest, United States - 17_EM | ecosystem: Host-associated > Plants > Roots > Unclassified | place... | reverse complement strand
AAGGGGATCTTGTAGACAGGGGGCTATAAGGACACGATTGGAACAGGATAGATTGGTAAGAGAGACGAATCCTTAAGGAGGTAAGGCCTCTGGGATCGTGGAGACTATATACTACGGGCACGTGCCTCCGGCACGTAACCGGCGATCATCTAAGGGGCGTCCGGGGGTTGTCCTAAGGGCAACCCGAGGTATCCGCAATAATATCCCTTATATTGCCCCCCCCTTCTTACGGTCGGCCCCTAATCGCTATTACCTTGCGGTAGGGAGATTATAAGGGCTTATCCCGAAAGAGGTTCGGAGAGATATTGGAAAGGTGTCGGTATGCCGCTATATATTATCTATCTATCTAACCCCTACTTTAAACTCCTAAAAAACCTTAATAAGGAAAAAATATAACTGGAGAAAAGACGTGAGGATTGCTAGGAGACCTATTGGAAGCCTACTAGAAGTATGCTGGTGACTACCTAGGCTAATATAGGGATTTTTATACAACTCTGCTTCTAAGCCTTTATGCTAGTCTATAATTAATTACGAGTATTATAGGCAATTTGGTGTTCTAGTATAGTTCCGTAGAACCTTTAGTATAGGATTTAATGTACGGAGCCTTGGATTACCATTATCTTTGACTGCTAAGATATGGTCTATAATCTTTTCTTATAATCCTTTTCTTATAATTCCCTGCGTCACTAACACATTGCTCCTACATTTGCCCTTAGGCTATTAAATACGGTTAAGGTATTAATTAGTTAGTTAAAGAGACTTATCTCTTAAGATTTGGTGCATATAGTTTTAAATCTAGTAGTCCTGTGCTGTATATTTGGCGTAGCTCTACTACCTAGCAAATAGGGATATTTCGCGATAGCAATTATAGCTACTGTACGATTGTCAAGAACGTCTATAACGTTGTTCTTTAATACTATAGTATCGTTTTAGGTCTAATTTAACCCATATACGTCTTTAATTTAACGTCTTAATTGCCTTCCCCTAGCCGCGTAGTCAGTTTTTATAAGGAAGTAATAGTTAAATAACTTATACGCGTGTTTCCTTCCTTTTAAATAGCGCTATTATAACGGAGTTATATCGGCAAGGTTGCGGCTATTTACCGGAAGGGTATTGGACGGTAAAGTATAAAGACACTTTGCTTATCGAGCTTAATCCTTTTCCTTAACACCTTACTTCCCATTATTAACCTTCGTCCAATTTGGACGTATCTTTAATATATTATTAAGATTTTCTTCTTTTTCATTATTAATTTAATATGCCTCTTTGTTCTCCTGCTGACTGCTCTTTTAAGTAAATTCTATAGCGTATCCTGGCCTTGCCTTTATATATAGAACCCTAACCCCCGCTAACCCGCAACTGGTACTAGTCCTGCCTAAATGATTTTGCCTATACGTCTTTAAAAGACCAGAAATCTAATAACAGGATTCTAGAGGCTTATAATAAGACGCACTGCGTTAGATCTAATACCTTTAGTCCTTATAATCGATGTATGCGTACTAAGAGCGGCAGTTGCGTTAAGGTGAGCTTTTCTATCCTTAATAGATTTCCATTGCTGACTTTAATAGCCTAGGCCTAAGTGGCGACGTTCCTTTAATGTCCTTAACTACTATATCGCCCGGGCTCTCTCCCATTTAAGCGCTAATGCTAAATATCTGGGTTAAATTTGAGACTATGCTATAGCTATCTATACCGCCTATAATTCCCAGTAAGCTAGCTAGTAACGCCTAATATAAGAGCAAGGTTAGTATACTGAGGATAGGGTAAGAAATGGGGGTGATGAGAAGAAGGTCGCTGTCTACTACAGGAAGGAGTTCGCGCATACGCGTTAAGTTTCAAAAGAGCATAACATAATGCGGTATTAGGTAGGTTACCCTTTAGGTACCTAGCGGATAGGTAACTAACAGTTGCCGTAGCAAGGTCTTAGTGGTTCTGGACTATACTAGCCAGCTAATATCTCTGTTTATTCTAGGCTTGAGCGTGTCTTTATTAACTATAAGCTTATGCCGCAAGAGCTTCGTTGGTATTAGTTTAGACCTAATATTAGTGTTAAGCGTTTAAGAGTCTCTGCTCTAGCTATACCTTATTATCCTGCCCCTATTTTTATGCCTATTTATACGCCTACTAAGGCATCTAGATCCTATTCTTGTTAGCTATTACTTGGTGGCCTAATAGATACTGATCCTGCTCCTAATAATAATAAGGCGTAGTGGCTTTTCAGATTGGGCATTTGTGGTTTAGACTTTTAGGATTCGTTCTTGTATATAGTAGCAATTAAGGACCTTAATTAGGTGCTCGGAAAGGCCTTATAAGGCTTTTAGAAAGGGCTTGGAAGCCCTAGGAACAATGTTCCTAGTATAAATTAATGAATAGGAATGCAATTCTAGCAAAATGCCCTATTAACTCTATGCTATATACGTGAAAAGGCTGAGGACCCGTCCTGCCTTAGGCTGTAGCCCTATCCCTATGGTTTCTGGAGCCTATCCGTTCTATATCTAATTTAACCTATTTACTCTTTTCGCGAGCTTTCTTTATAGGTCGCAATAACACCGTAGTATTAGAGCGCTTTTTATAACTTGTAAATTGTGGACCTTAGTCCTAATATTCTTTTAGAATATCTTTGTAATAATTGAGGTGATCCTCTAGTTCCTATATAGAGTCCTTAGTAAGCCAGCCTAGCCATTTAACTTTAAATTAAAGCTTGTTCTTAATAGACTTATAGTATAGTATAGCTTTAACCTTATACCGCTCACCCACCACCTTAGGGTGTTTAATTAGGCCTAGACGGAAGTTCTTTTCTGGCGGTGGTCTATGCTATAGCTCTAGTAGGTTTATATAAAACACTAGATATATACGGGCTATAGATAGGGGTAGCTAAAGACAATAGGCTAGCTTACTAATTCGTTCCTTAACTTAAAAGGGACCTAGGTATCTTATATTAAGCTTCTTTAATAGTTAACGGGTCTTAATATTTGTTAAACGTAATAAAACCTTATCGCCTACTCTGAAATGCTTATCCTGGTACTTACAGTTATACTAAAGTCTCTACTGCTCTTAGGCATCTTATAGGCTCTACTTTACATACTTCTATTACTCCTTCTATTTCTAAAGGTATCCTTATACTCTCTGGTAGATGTCCTTAGACTTCCCGGTAGGATCTTATAACTAATCATGCGGCCTTAGCTAGTAATTATCGGGTATATTATCAAACCTAAATAGTCAGACGCTATAGGCAATCTGGATTAGTGCATACTTATATAATACATATTGCTTTAAATTGTAAGCGTACTCCGCATATAGAAGTAGCTTACACTAGTTATCTTGCTAGTAGTTTAAATATATCCGTAGGTAAGACTCTAGTTCCTAGTTCTAGTGTTCTGTTTGCCTATCCGTCTGTAGGTAGAAAGCCGTACTATAACAGTAGTCTATCTTTAAATGGAAGCATAGATCCGACTAGTACTAACTTATAAAAACGCTGCCCCTATTAGTAATAATAAAGTGCGGCTAATCTACTTTAAGAAAGCATTTCTCCTTAATTAGGTTGGCGAGCTCTTATGCGTTAATCGTCTTATTAATAAGAAGGTATTGGACGTACTTTAAAAACTTATTAATAAGTATGAGGACCAAATCGTATATTTGTTCTTAGCCATCTTTAAATAGCGGGAGATCCGTAATAAAGTTTATGGCGTAATATTGCTATAGCTTACTAGCGGGGGGAACTAATTTAAGTAAACCCTATGGCTTATACCTGCGGATCTTGTATACTTAACACTTCTCGTAATAGCTAATGTACTCCTTTGCTTCCTAATTAAGCCTTAGCTAATAGTATTTGCGTTAAAGTAATTCCACTATCTTTGCTTAACTATAGTGGCCGCCTAAAGGATCATTGTGATTCTTTATAAGAATCTTCTATTATAGGTTTACTTCTTGTGGCACCTAAACCTTACTATCTTTACATAGTAGGCCCATCGGGTCTAGTTCCCAATAGTAGCGCCTAGCAGCTTCCTTTCCGTTACATTTCTGGTCTACTTCCGCATTAAGGATAGCATAGGAAGCGTCCCTCCGTTGCACCTTATAGATAAGGTCCATTAACCTTTTAAATAGTTCCTAGGTAAAAGCTATTTTATTCTATACTACTCTAAGTATAAGACTAGATAGTACTATAGATCTTGTAACTCTTTAATGCGCGTATATTAGGAAGGCCGCTATAAGGTTAAAGTCCTTTGGTTATTATAGGGCTCTGAGTTCCAATTGCTCTATAGCTTCGCTATTGGTTTAAGGGGATAGCTTAGTAATTAGGGATGGTGTATTACCAGGTTCTAAGAATATATTAGAGACGTCCTATCTAGGTATATTTGGACCCTTATTGGCAACGGACCAGGTACTAGCTAGAACGTTAGTGGAAACTAATAGGGCTTATACCGCCTAAGACTTAGTATATAGAGCTGTAGGTACTTAAGCATCCTATACCTAGAGCTTGTTCTGTAATATAGGGAGTAAGATATCTATTATCTGTTTTCCTTCTCCTATTTTAAAGCCTTTGGCATAGTCTGGCCGTTGTAACGGTCTATTAGTAGGGTTATTTTCCCCTAGCTTATATTTAATCTTAAAATTAAATCACGTAAGCTTTTCTGCCTATCTGGCTTATTAAGGTATAAGCTCCTTTATAGTTATAAAGTAGCGTAGATTATAGTAATTTAAGAGTATATGAGTAGTATGGCTCGCGTGCTTAAGGTAGTGTCGCCACTGTTTAAAGCAGTTAACTATAGCTAGTAGTTCCTTGTCGTGGGTATAATACCTAACTTTAGGTCCCTAAAATTTTCTGCTGTAAAATGCTACTGGTCTCTAATGGAGCTGGGTAGCGTCTGGATGCCTGTTAGGTTATAGTAGGATACTAGCAAGGGCAAAATTCGATATATTAGTGATTATTATTAATAGCTAATCTAGGTCAAAATGCCGCAGTAATAGAGCTTCTATAAACTTTGTGTGAAGTTCCTAAAAGGCCTTTTAAACCTTTTTAGGCCATAACCATGGCTTATACCATTTAGTTGGTCCCTTTTTAGTTTTCTTCCTTACCGCCTTTAAGCTTTTTACTCCTTAGGTTGGGTCTTAGGAAGCTTCCGCAATATAGTTGGATAGGTGTCGGGCGACGTCTGAGTAGTTATAGATAAAGCGCCTATAGAAATTGGTAAAGCCTAGGAACACTTAAATATCCTAGTAGCTCTCTAGCTCTGGCCACTCCTAAATCGTCTGCACCCGTACTAGGTCTATAACTACACCTATAGGCGTTATAATATAACCCAGGAACTTGACCTGCTTAGTATTAAAGACATACTTTAACGCCTTGGCGTAGAGGCCCTAATTATCTAAACGTTCCAGCACTTCGCGGATGTATTGCTCGTGTTAATCCTTATCTTCTAAGTAGATTAAGATATTATCTAAATAGATGATGTATGTGCGGTTAACTAGTCCCCCTAAGGCTCTGTAAATATACAATTAGAATGTTATAGGCGCATTAGCTAGCCCGAAAGGTATTACCAGATACTTAAAGTGGCCGTATTGGGTCTTAAAAGCGGTCTTTTACTTATCCCCTTCTTTAATATAGAGCTTATGGTAGGCGTCTTATAGATCTAGCTTTGTAAAGATCTTCGCCTTAGATAGTTGATCTAGTATTTCACTAACTAGTGGTAGTAGGTAACGGTTTTTAATTATAATTTTATTAAGACCGCGATAGTTTACGTATAGCCTTATAGTTCTATCTGGTTTTGGGATAAAGAGGATTAGTGCGCCTAACGGCAACTTACTGGGCTAGATCCACCCCTTTTCTAATAACCTATTAAGGTACTCCTATAGGATCTTAAGCTCTTTACGCGAGAGGTTATAAATAGGAAGGTTTGGCGGTTATTTACCTTCTTCTAGATTAATTACATAATCGTACTCTAAGTTCTACGGTAGGACTTTAGCTTTCCTGCCCGAAAATACCCTTAGTAAGTCCCTTAGGCCTACTAGAATATTTAACAAATTAGGGTCGCGTTTGTCCTCTGCGTTATTGTTAGGTAGGTCCCGGAGCTCCCTTAGGATGCTTGCGGGCAGCGTTATGCGCTATAGTAGTTGCTTATATATGGTTACTACCGTACGTTACACCATTTCATGCGGTAGCCAGTAGAGGGTAGGGAAATCCTTAACGCAGCGCTTAAGGTGCCGTAGCATACTCTCTATATATTACTTAAGCCATAGTAACCTGTAACGGTTAAAGTATCTTATAAGATCCTTAAGATCGCCGCCTCCCTATAATATCTCCGCGACCTATCCGGCAGTTCCCTATAGGGTCTCTATTATAGAGGGGTTATCACCTATACTAGGCTCTATACCTATCTTGCTATTAAATAGGGGTTAGATCCGATACTCCTTTAGGTATAGAGCGTATACTATTTCGCCTGGGGCTACATTCTCTAGGATATCCTTTAGGCTTATTAGTAATATACGCCCTTTTAAATCTTTATTATTCTACTATTTAAAGGCTCTAGTCTTAAAGCGTATCTTAGGATCTACTTCTGCTAGCTAAGGGTATCTAAGGATAAGGTTATAACCTATAAAGTTAGCCGCCTAGAAGGGTTGTGGGCTAACCACCTTAGTGCGGTTATGCATGTCGGCCACTAATACTATAAGCTTATAGGCACTATATAGCTTAATCTGATACTTATCTAGGAAGCCTATAATAGGTTTCCGCTACCTTTATAATGGGATAAGTTTATGCTCTTTTACTAAATTATATCGTATAAGATTGATTTCGGCGCCGCTGTTGTATAGTGCTTAGAACTGTTATACCTTACCTATAGGGAGTATTATTTCCAGCTTAACAGCAATATAGAGAGTCTCTCCTTTTATATCTTGCCCTAGTTACAGCCAGGAGAGGTCCGCGACTAGGGCTTTTTTTTTTTTGGATTATTAGTGCGGTTATCGCTCTACTTATTTTTCTAATAGGATCTACCTCTAGAGTTTTCTCTTAACTTCTTAGAGTGTTCCCGTAAAGGTGCCGGATGGGTGTTAGGTTGACCCTAGAAGTCTTTCCCGTTATTTAAGGTTTCTAACTTTAACCCTTCTAAAGTTCTCTTTAAGAACGGCTTCTTTAATGGTTAGGTCTGCCCTGTGTTACTACTAAAGTACCTACGCTTCTAATAATCCCCCGGCTTCCTACCGGAAGAGGTCTAGTTCCTTACCGTATCTTTAGTATTTAGAACTGCTTGTTTAAAATCCGCATATATAGTAATCCGCGATAGGGCTCCTACGCGCTTTATTTTGTCACGAATTACTAGCTTAATTCTAGCCTAGATAAACCTAATCTTCTCCTTCTTATGGATGCTACCGTCCTTATTTTTAAAGGGCTCTAGATCTATCTGCTAAGTATAAGTTTCTATAAAGTTTATAAACTGGCGGAAGTTATAGCGGTCTAGCTATATCCTATTCCAGAATAGCTCTGTATTATTATATTATACGATATACGGATCTTAAGTCTATTTCTTTAGGAAGGTTTATAGCTGTGGCTATATAGTAATTTGCTCTTTATTAAGCTAATTAAGTGCAATCTGGTTTAGCGATTGGTCTTTAATCTTACTAATAATCCAGCGTATACGCTCTTTGGTATTATCTCATATTATTAGCATTTTAAAGAAGTTGTCTACCTTATAAACCTAATTGTCTAACTGCTGGGCGTTGGGTCTATGGCGGAGTTCTAAACTACCGGAGGCCTTAGCCAGTCGGTCTATATCCTTTTTCCATTTATAGCGTAGATAACTCTCTAAGTCTTTTATACCTCTTTAGGTAGGTACTAAGTAGCTCCTAGGAAGCCCTTAGCCTTAACCAGGTTATAAAAGAATTTGCCTAGCTTAGATTAGACCCTACTAGATCTAGATTTGCCCTTAAAGGGTTCTAATATATTTATTAGTGGCTTTCTCCCGCATGGCTTCTAAGAGCCTTACGACAGCTTCCTAATATCCGTCTTAAAGGAGATTAGTATAGGGCTCTTAACCTTCTAAACTCGGGCCTAGGGAGGCTCCTACTATAGAGGTAGTATTGGTACTAGTAGCTAGTATGGGCTTCCCAATAAGGCTTAGGTTTTAAGTTAGTGATTAGCTTAGATTACCCAAAGGGGTAGGCCCGCTTAGCTTATAAGCAGTCTGTGCACCGCTACTATGCCAATTATAGGCTAGTGGTCTTCCGGGAGGGTTCTGGTTGGTTCCCTAGTTGGACGCATTAGTATATTCCTCTGGCATTTCTGGCTTAGGGGAAGATCTTAGAGTCACCTCTGGCGCTTAATTTTTTGATTGGCCTAGGTGGGGCCAGAGGGGTTCCGGTTGCTTTCTGGCAGCGTTGTGACCGTTATAGAGGGTATCTGCGTTTTCCTTAGCGGTGACCGTAGGTATGCGAGAGTCTTCGAGCTCCTGGAGCATCTGGGTATTAGGGCTCGTTCGGCCGTCTTGCCCAGAGGGTTATATTATCGCAATCTCTTGCTATCAGAGGGACCTTCCTGCCTTTGTGCGATGGCTTTCTATAAGGTATCCGTAGAGTTTCTATTTAGGTTATCGCAAGATTTTAAGGGAGAATGGTGGTTATAAATAAAAGATATAAACAAATAATCTGGTTCTTAAAGCCGACTGCCCTTCTAAAAAAGAGTAGGAAGGATTTAAATGTGAGGGGATCTTGTAGACAGGGGGCTATAAGGACACGATTGGAATAGGATAGATTAGTAAGAGAGACGAATCCTTGAGGAGGTAAGGCCTCTGGGATCGTAGAGACTATATACTACAGGCACGTGCCTCTGGCACGTAACCGGCGATCATCTGAGGGGCGTCCGGGGGTTGTCCTGAGGGTAACCCGAGGTGTCCGCAATAATATCCCTTACATTATATAACTACGGATAAGTAAATAAAAGGGCTACTATTTATTAAAATCAAAATATAAGACGCCGAGACGTTTATAAAAATAGTAGTATAAGACTTTAATAAATACTACTACCTAAAGCTTATATAAGCTAAGATGCGTACTGCCTAAGATTATAATATTATCTAAGACCTATAAGCTTATAAGGCGCTCGCTAATAATACACGTTAAGAAACTAAAGATAACCCCCGCGTGTCTAAACGCGACGTTTAATAGTTAAAGAAGAATAAGATTGTACTAATTGCTACAGTCACTAAAAAAGAAGGTATAATTAAATACTTATAATCTTAGCTTAATAAGCACATTTATAATAAACGCTAGATACCTCTTTACTATATATAACGCTACCTAAGTCTCTATACCTCTAGCAACTTTACCTACTTAACACTTAATAAAGGGTTGGCGCTAAGCAGCTTTACCTAATAAAAACCCCTACTAAAGTAGTAATAATAAAAGCTATAATAATTGGGCCTAAACTGCTACTATAGGGTCTAATATACATTACCTTAATCCCTTAGTTTTTTAGGGAAACTATAAGGAATATAGCTACTAAAAGATACAAATCCGCAAGAAATTAACTTAGAGCGCCTACCTTTTTCCTACAGAAGATACTAAGATTGGCTATATTATTGGGCGAATAAAGGGTGTACTATTTAATAGACTCTTCGCCTAATAGGAGACTAGTAGCCCCTAGAAGTAGTAGTCTTACTAAAAAGTCCTTAATAATCTTAATTTAATATACCGTAACTATAACCTACTAGCTACTAATTAAGCTAAACTATATACCCTAAAGATAAGCCCTATTAAATTATTTAATAAGTTTTATATTAAATTCTAGGAATACACCAAAGTACTTACTTAAGATAATACTAAAGACTAAAAGGATCTTCTTAAAAAAGTTACCTATTGCCTTAGTTACGCAGCCGCTAGCTATAACTATAATAATATTTATAAGATAGTAGCAGCCCTATAAAAGATTAAATAACGACTAAATTAGATTACTACTGCTAATTTTTACCCAAAGACCTCTTTATAAAAGCCTTTTAGGCCTACTAAACTTATATATACTAAGCTACTAACGCCTACTACCTTAAGTACTACTAGAGCTAATATTAACCTCTCTATACTAACCTTTCTGTAAAAACTCCTAGACGGAGAGCGCGAGCTACTCTAGAAACTAAAATACTACTATAGATGCCGTTAAAAAGGCTATTATTATAATAACTTAAACTACCTAATAGCTAGGTTTAATACCTGCCGCCTAATACCTAACCTAATACTCTAAATACTAAATACATTACTATACGCTACTACTATATAAGATAAAAATATAGTAATAGTAGTAGAATTAGATAGAGAAGTGGAAAACGCTAAATCCTAGCCCTAAGTTATAGGTTAGGACGCCCTAATAATAGAGAGATCTATATATTAGCCTAATATGCTTAATTTATATTTTCCTATTAAAGCTATTATAGGAGCTCTTGCTGTACCCGGCTTAAAAAGACTAAAACCAACCAAAAGAACCCTGAAAAACACCTAGAGAATCCCCCTAAAATGCATACATCGCAGGGGAGGCACATGTTAAGCGACGGTGGTTTGTACTTGCGCGCGTTTACTAGAACCACGCCTAGCAATAGACCTCTATCACGGAACCCTACCGTAGGGGCCTCTATAGGAGAGCCCCGTGCTCTTATATACACCTCACGTACAGCTTATGTCAGCTACGCGTAGGTATATCACCTCCTTACGCCCTCGACCCTTATAATTGATCGCGTAACGTCTTATAGACTCCTCGAATACATACGATTTATAGCCACTGCCCCCGTCCCGTGATATTACGTTACGCCTTTTTTACTACTAACGCTTAGCCTACGACCAATTCTACGTCTCTATAATACTATAGGCGCTACTAAAAGCAGCGTGTCTACGAATTACCTCACTTTATACTTCTAAGGAACCCATAATAGTAAGACAATATCCCTTACTAGCTACTATATTAAACCTAAAGAATAATCTAATACCTATACTTAACCTACGACGCCAATTAATCCCAGGAGAATTTAATTTATTAGCCCTAGCCTTAACCCCTAAGAAGACGGACACTAATAATATCTTATCTTTTATTAACTATATAACTACGGACAAGTAAATAGAAGGGCTACTATCTATTAAAATTAAAATATAAGACGCTAAGATATTTATAAAAATGGTAGCATAAGACCTTAATAAATACTACCACCTTTTATAGAACTACTACCTAAAGCTTATATAAGCCGAAATACGTACTGCCTAAGATCGCGATATTATCTAAGACCTATAAGCTTATAAGGCGCTCGCCAATAATACACGTTAAGAAACTAAAGATAACCTCTATATATCTAAACGCGACGTCTAATAGTTAAAGAAGGCATAATTAAATACCTATAATCTTAGCTTAACGAGCACATTTATAATAACGCTAGATACCTCTTTACTATATATAACGCTACCTAAGTCTCTACGCCCCTAGTAACTTTACCTACTTAACGCTTAATAGAGGGCTAGCGCTAAGCAGCTTTACTTAATAGGAACCTCTACTAAAGCAACAATAATAAAAGCTATAATAATTAGACCTAAACTGCTACCATAGGGTCTAATACACGCTACTTTAATCCCCTAGTTTTTTAGGGAGACCGTAAGGAATACAGCTACTAAAAGATGTAAATCCGCGAGAAACTAACTTAGAGCGCCTGCCTTTTTTCTACGGAAAATACTAAGATCGGCTATATTATCGGGCGAATAAAGGGTATACTATTTAATAGACTCTTTGCCTAATAGGAGACTAGTAGCCCCTAAAAGTAGCAGTCCTACTAAAAAGTCTATAATAATCTTAACTTAATATACTGTGACCACGACCTACTAGCTACTAACTAAGCTAAACTACATGCCCTAAAGATAAGCCCTACTAAATTATTTAATAAGAAGTTTTGCCGAAAAAGCCGCTATAGCAGTAGAACACGCCTACCACTTATCTAATAAAGAAATAACCACTTCCAATTAAATTTATAGTATAATATGCCCTAGACCTAATGTACGCATTATAGCTAGAAAGCCTACGCGGTATAGGACGGTCGCAGTAGACTTAAAGGTAGGTTAATATATAGGAGAACGCGATACTATAATAAATCTAATAAGGGGCGACCTAACTATAATAACCAAAGGATAACGACCAGAAATGGTAGAAACTTATAAACATTCTAAAAGATATTAAGGAAGATTTAGGGAAGGGAGAAGACGAATACCTATATATAGGGGTAGCGCGTGCGGCCTAATAGGCAGGACAAATTGCTTAGAAGCTTTGGTTAAGATATAATAGGAATTAGAACGCGGTAGAGAATAGGCTTAGGCGTATTAAAGATGCTATAAAATTATAGGGAATATAAATAGTATAGGCAACAAAGCTATTATGGGCTAATATTGCTGTAAGCGCCTAACTGGCAACTCTCTAGCGCATCCCTAGCGTGGCTCCGGTAAGAGCTATAGTTAGGGTTAAAATACTAGAGGTAGTAGGAGCAGAACTAGAATAGATTCTTATATCGATTAAGGCTTATATACTAAGGGCAGTGGCGATAAGGGTACTATCCCTTAACCCGTTAAAATTCGTCCAACGGTTATCAGCCAATTAAAGTATCTGGATTAGCGAAAGACACCCAATGAAATCTAGTCGCGAACTTAAGCGACCGTAGTGTAGGACTCTAACGGGTTAAGGGATAAAGCGGCGATATAGAAGTTACGCTCCTAAACTAGTAGGTAAAGGACTAGGTTATTACCTAGGAAGACACCCCTAAGTATAAGATCCTCTAATAGGACTACCTAGTTAAGGTAATAGGGGTACCCCTTAGTATATAAGTAGAAAGTAGGTAAGGCACTATAAATATATAACTTATCTAGAGGATTACAGAGGCTACTAAAAAGCTAGCCCTAGGAATTACTATAACTAGAGTTATATGGCTTAATAAGGAACGTATAATATATATAGGGGAGTTACTAGGGTTCTAAAGGGATAAAACGCGGGGCACCCTAATAATTAGCCTACTAATGCAAGAGATATAGGTAGCATTGGCCCGTAAGGGAGTAGTTATAAATAGCCTCTGGTATAAAGCCCGGCTCTACTACTACGGAGTTTAAGTTAAGTGGTGCTTTAGATATTAATAGTGGGGATATACCTAGAGCTAATGCGGGAGGCCGGTAAGGTGTGGAGAGTATATAGATACCTATAATATTAAGGATTGCCCTAAGGATAAAGGAGCTAGATATATAAACTATAGTAAAGAATATAGAGCATGGCAGAAGATAGCGTGTAAAACCTACTAGGTATACCTAGAAGCTACAAAAATAAAATAAGCCTAGCTATACTAGATTACAGCTGCGCTATAGGGAAATGCCTATAAGGGGAAGGAGATAAGTAGGGTGGGTAAAGGTAGGTAGATAGTCGCTTAACGGAAGAGCCCTAAGGTACCTACCCTAGCAGGAGCATTATCTACCTAACTAGCAGCAAAATAAGGGCGTAGGACGCCTATAAAGCAGTACTAACGCGGCTAGAGACCTATTCTAGCAGAAAATCCCAACTACTATAGCCCTGCCTAAGACACCCTAAATATAAAGAGAAGACGCCTATAAGTTACCAGACGAGATATAAAAGGAATAATAATAGTATAATATAACTGCGGACACTTAAACTATAGAGTAACGCGCCCTTTATTTAATAGCTTTAGCCTAAAAGAATACCTAATAATAGCTTTATAAGAACTAGTATATAATAAGTAAACCTAGAAAATATACTAACTAAAAGGGTACTACCTCCTATACGAACTAGACCTGGCTACCTGTATATACTTCCTAATTAGTTAACGCATTAGTATATAGGTATAGAGCTACTAACCTATTAGCCCTAATATAGCTAAAATATAAATAGCTATAGATAGGGGCTAAATTAGTATAATTAACGTCTATAACCTAAATGATAATAGACCCTAGATAACTATATAGGGACTTTTATAATACACTATTAATATAGTAGAAGGCGAGATAATAGTCCTAGGGGACTTTAATATATACTATATAGTATAGGCAACTTACCTACTTAACGAACTAGAAATGCGAGGCCTTGTCCTTACTACCCTAACTAGTAAACCTACCTGGAAAAGGGGGACTTAAGAGAGTATAATTGACCTAACATTTATATAAGAAGCACTTGTAGACTGGCTAGAGTTCTGTGGAATAGAAAATATATAGGTAATAACTGCAGACTATATACTTATACGGATTACCCTTAATATTAACGCCTTAGTGTAACGAGCCCGCCGGAGATACGCTATATAAAAATTTACCTAGGAAAAATATTCCTAAGAAATTACTAATAGATTAGTAATAATACCGGAGGTAACACTAGAGGACATCTAGAGAACTATAAGTAATTGCTTAAAAGAGTACTGCCTAAAAGCGCAACTTAGTAAACACGTATAACGGGGATGGTTGCTAGAGGTAGTATAGCTACTCGCAGGCATAAGGAGGGTAAGGCGATAGTATAGCGTAATAGGCGATGCCTATTACTATTTGAGCTATATAGCTTTAAAAAATAGGCTTAAGAAGACAATATAGAAGGAGAATAAAAATAGCTAGTGCTAATTCCTAGAGGAAACTACCTTAAACCCTACTAAACTATATAACTAAGGTCTTTAGCGCCTATTAAAGTGGAGCAGAAGAGCTATAGGGGAAACGCTAGGCGACCCCTACCTACCTACACTCCGCTAAATAGAATAAGACTAGTATATAAATGATAACGGGGAAAAAAATAAAAAAATTTATAGAAAGATTCTTTCTAGGCGCGTACTAAGTGGACCTATAGGACATTAGCAGCTAAGACCTCCCCCTACTTCTAGAGATAAGCTAGATAGTCTTACTAAAGGAAATAAAAGATGCTATACGGAAACTCCCTACTAGTAAAGTAGTTAGGCTAGATAGAATCCTAAATAAGGCAATTAAAGCTGTATTAGAGGCTATAGCTATATTTTTAGCGAATGCCGTAACTACCTGCCTCCTTAAAGGTAAGATACTAGAATGCTATAAAGAAATAATTATAGTTATACTCTAAAAGGCAAATAAAAAGGACTACTCCCTACTAGAAAGCTACTAACTAGTCGCGCTTAAAAACACACTAGGAAAGATACTAGAAAAAATAGTAGTAGAACGAATGTAAGAGGCTGTAAAGATATAAGGGCTATTACCGTAGACATAAATGGGAGTAAGAAAGAAGCGATTAACCCTTTTAGCCCTCTCCCTAATTACCTTTAGTGTTTAGGCGGCGTGGTAGGCCCGCCTAGGCTGCGTAGTATCTATACTAAGCCTAGATATAAGTAGAGCCTTTAACTATATATTATATAAGAGGCTCCTATAAATCCTAAGAAAGAAGGGCCTACTAAACTGGATAATTAAGTTTACCTAAGCCTTCCTAATAGGACGATTTACTAAAATAGTATTTAAGGGATATAAAAGCGAAATAATACTAATACCTATAGGCATTCTATAAGGATCTCCCCTTTTACTAATCTTATTCCTATTCTTTATATCTAAGCTTCTAGAGATATTTAATAGTAATTAAGAAATAGTTGCCCTAGGGTTTATAGACAATATAAACCTTATTATATGGGGAGATATAGTAGTAGAAAACTGCATTAGGCTAAATTAAGTATATAATAGGTGTATTGCTTAGGCAAAATGATATAGCGTTAAATTTGCACCAGATAAATACTAGCTTATCTACTTTATAAGAAAAAGGAGGGTAAATAACAACCTTATATTAATGGTAAGTATCTAGGGCTGTAAAGTAAAACCAGAAACTACCCTTAAGGTCCTTGGGGTATAGGTAGACGCTAAACTAAACTAGAATGCGTAAATTATATAGGCGACCTATAGGGGAGCAGCGGCCTTTACAGCGGTATTATAAATAGTAGCTTTAACCTAGGGACCCTCTTTTAGACGCACACGACTACTATATATAGTAGTAGTAAGACTAATAATGCTCTACGGCGCCTAGATTTGGGGTATAGGTCTAAATAGTAAACTACTAGCAAAAAGCTCCCTAGCGCCCCTAGAGAAACTATAAAATTAATGCCTATGTAGAATTACAGGGGTCTATAAAAGGACACCACGCGCCGCACTAGAACGCGAAGTAGTAGTACCGCTACTAAATATATATATAGAAGCAACCGCTATATAGAGAGCATCTACAGTATAAGACCACTTGGTAAAGAAGGAGATTTACTAAATACTCGAACGTATATAAGGAGTGAGGGCTATATAAAGGAGTACTACGCCTAAGCTTATAAGCTAGGAGACCCTATACCTATAGGTAGTAGAAAGGGAATAGGAAATATAGGAGCTATTATAACACTAAGCGGAGAACTAAGGCCGCACTAGTAGAGCACCCCCACGATAGAGGTTAGGGGGCTATTAATATAAGTAGAGATCCACCATATGCATCGCAAAATAGGCAGATATTAAGTAAAAACAACGTTAGAAGAAGGCCGCGAAAGCATAAAGTATAGTTACGTGGAATACCCTATAGTTAAAGTTAACTTTCCCCCTGTTATAGTGCTGCAATAAAGTAGACTAAATAACTACGTTATGGTATAAAGAGGAGAAGAAGGTAGAAAGGGGGTATTGTATATAAATAGTAGGGCCGGCCGCTAAGGTGCTAGTAGTAGGCTAGCTAATAGTAGGAAACAGTACGAGATAGTATAAAACAGTATGCGTTAGGTTAGTGCCGTAATAGTACTCCTCTCCCCTAGATAGTTTGGTCCCTAAACTAAATAGATAACTCTAAAATAGGTAGTGTTTGGGGTCGCCTGTTTTTTACCGCAAAGATATTAGTTTTACTTACCGCCCTTAACTAAGCTAATAGCGATTTTCTGTGCCGGGTATAGAAAATCCTAATTGGTTAGTTTAGTAAGTAAGGTTAGTAGAACTCTATACCGCCACCCAAATTGGTCTGTATAGCGTTTCTTAGCAAGAATCTAGCCAATTAAATAACTTTAACCGCTAGTCGAAGTTCTATAACATCTTAACCACCACAAATTTT
>Ga0307515_10011192_pt1 | contig 17059 bp, 24 predicted proteins | sample 17_EM_MG_FD_194513 | JGI IMG/M metagenome (GOLD analysis project Ga0307515, IMG submission 194513) | Populus trichocarpa ectomycorrhiza microbial communities from riparian zone in the Pacific Northwest, United States - 17_EM | ecosystem: Host-associated > Plants > Roots > Unclassified | place... | reverse complement strand
GGTCAGACATTGTGCGGATGGAGCAGATGCTGAAGGATCTTGCTTCACAGTCAGGGTAATTGTAATGAGTTTTATATGAATATTATTATGTACTTTGCGAAAGATCCATGGATGTCGACCGTTGACGACTGGGGACTGTGAAAAACCAGTTGACGGCCGTCCTTTCCGTCCGTCCCCGTCCTAACTCGGACGGACGGTTGAGAACACTGACTGGGGCTGGAGTGCGTTCTTCTGGTGATTGCGCTAGGAGTAGAGCCACGAGAGCTGAGGATGGAGGAAACTTTGCAGTTGCAGTGTCGATAGGTATGAACTAGTGGCCCTGTAAAGGGCTATTACGCCCGGATAGCCTTCGCAGATCGGATCTCCGAAAGGGTTTTTTCTCGTGTATTATGGGTAAGAAGCTCAGTGAAGGCGACTGACCTTCCATGGTAAGAAAGTGGGACCGATGGAGGCTCCGGTGGTGACCCAAGGAGTGCTACATAGCGTGGTACCATTATACTTGGAGTCCAGTTTTCGTCTCCAACGTCAAACGTCGCTTGGCCAGATCTTTATTGATTCCTTCGAACTTTGAATACAAGGATCATGCAACTAGTATTAATGAGGATGTTATTGGTAATACGGAGACGCTGATTGAGGGAAATAGAGCACGTCACTGCGGACCTAGGTTAAGGTTAGACTGAGGGTTTCCGGTGTTGGAGAAAACCGCTTTCACCGCTGGATAATATAGAGGAAGAATAGAGATATCTGGGATTCAAGCGTATATGTAAAGTAAAATTCCAAGTCGGAGGAGCGGATCTATCCAGCCAACAGGTGTATTGAAGATGTCATACTGTACTGGCAGACTTCAGAGAATCCTGTGGCAGACGATTGCAAGGGTAATTTCTCATCTCAGGGCAATTGGCAAGTGTTTTGTAAAGGTGGTCAATCTTCCATGGTAGGAAGGTAGTGTTGTCCGAGAGATGAATGTCTCGGATTCCATCTCGAGATCAATAAGACTGGAGGTGGCTGAGGGAGGTGTAGTCCCGGGACTTTACTCGAGCACGAGACTTCTGGCGGGGACTCTGTTGGTGGCAGACTTGGGACGCACGTAGGGTGCGGTGCGGTGCCTCTGGGCTCATGTGGAACCGATTGAGGTTGTAGGTAGCAAGGTACTAGTACAGAGTTGGGCTTAGTTAACCTCAACAACGTTTAGCTGCGTCTCAGCTGCCCTACTACGACCCCTCCCTCCTCGTCCAACACGAACAGTTTCGGCTCATCGTATTTCGGGGTATCGCGATGTGCCCTCATGCCTTGGATCAATGATTCCACCAGTCCGGACGGACCCGGTCTGGGGTAGGGCTCAGTACGGTCCGGTCCAACCGTTAGGTCGGACTGGACCGAGCCCAAGACTGGCAGTCTGGGACTGGACGGGCTTGGTCTGGACCAGTCCGCACACGCTTGCAATTTCGACATTGTTGTTGTTGTTGTTGTTTAATCATACTGTATTGACTCTAATTAGAGTATGACAGGACCCTGATAATCCCCTCCGCCTCCGGGCGAGCCGGCTAGATGGCGGAGCTCCCCCCCCGCTACCCTTCGTCCCCGCTGACAAATGAAAGATGAAGGATGAAAGATGAAAGAGAGACAGAACGAAAGAAAGAAAGAAAGAAAGACAGAGAAAGGTATAACCCCGTGCCCGCCAATGCAGCTCCTGAGCCCGAAGCCCTGGACCTGCTCCATACCGCTCCTTCTTCATTTGGGCGGGAACTTCCCGACCTCAGTGGCTGCCAGGAAGTCCATCACCGCTTGGTCGCATTCTTCTATGGAAAAAAGCTAAGAGATCTGCAAGTGTCGGCATCTGCCCGCATTCCAGCCTGTCAGCTTTCCCACCGCCTTCCATAGCTCTCTCTGGTGGTCTCTCCACCGGCTGCAGTGGCGGGAGAGGTGCTCCCACGTCTGGGACACTGTCCCTCCACACCACCAGCATTTGTCGTCATCTCTGTGGCCGAACCACTTTAGGTAGACTCTAGTGGGCGCATGCCCGGACATTAGTCAGTAGAACCTGGCGGCCAGCGACTTTAAGCTTGTCATCGGCATAGGTCTTTCGGTCCCTGCCTTGCCCTTGAGTCTGTAGCTGAAGTGCTTATGGCACTTGTCGGCCTTCCACTTCCCCTTAGCTGCTGATCATCCCTTGCAGATTCGTCTAGCCCTATTTAAGGCCGAGGTGTACGGCTGCTGTATCACTGGGCTTCCCCTTGCATCCCAGGCCAAGTTCGCCTGACGGTCGGCTTCTTTGTTTCCAGCGATGCCGGAGTGTCCCGGGACCCAATAGATTTCGGTTGCAATGCTGTGGGTGAGGAGACTCTGCGCCCTTTGGAGGATCCGCCTCGCCTGTCGCTGCCATGGGCCCGGCTCCAGGTGTGCCGTGCGTCGAATTGCAGCCTGTGAGTCGCTGAAGACTGCCACCATCTTCACTGCATGCTCATGCAATGTTTCTCTCTTCTCGATCGCCATGTCAAGGTCAAGTCCAATCCCCGAGAGTTCGGCGTCGAAAATTTCCATACGTCCAGTGCCCAGAAAGCTGCGGCGAAACCTGTAACGGGCGGGGTCGGACGTAGGTAATATTGGTAACCCTAATGTGATATCGGAATTGGGATGAGACACTTCGAAGTTCATATCGAGGGAATCAGGGCAAGACAAGAATCAAGGCTTAGTCAAAGTCGTACTTGCTTTGCTATACAAGAGAACAAGTAAAGAGAGAAGAAAAGAAAATCCTCCAACCCCAACAACACTCTCGTTATATAAAGTTCGTCTGCCACCCTCGAATCATTCCCCATGCTCCGATGTACCATCCGAACCTCATCCTATGATCTTACACAGCATCAACATAACTCCTTAGCAGTACAACCACGCAACATCGTCCGACGTCGCAACACCTCAACTTATTCCCTTATCATAACGAATTATACCGCCACCATCTCGCCGCGTTCCTCCGCGTCTTCCAATGTCTCCGTCTTTCCGCAACACAATTCCTTCAACACCACTGCAGAATTACCATTCCTATTCCTAAGTATTTCCGTCTCTCTTCAAACCATGACAGTATCCCCCTCCTAGGTTCAAGGTTCTCCGAGAACATTTTCCAGTGGCCCTGGTTTCTGTGGGTATTGTTGGTGGAACTCATCCACCGCTTGTAAACCATCCACAAACTTTGCAGGTTCCCGAGTCAGGGAGTCATATCCAGTCCACCGTATCAAATACTGTAACTGACTCCTATACATCCTACTATCCTCAATGCTCGATACCTGGTATTCTTCTTCACCAACAAATTCTACCGGAGGAGGGGGTTCTTTTTGTTGTCTGATAATGGGATCATCTATCACTGGATCCAAAAGTGAAATGGGTTGAACTCGATGAATTCATATGGAGGCAGGTAGGTCTAACTCATAGGCATATGGAGATACCCTCTGAAGGACTTCAAACAGTCCTGACCACTTCCAATCCAGTTTCTGAGTAGGTCGGGTGGTTCGTATATGTCGAGCGTTCAGCCAGACCCGGGTCCCTTCCGCTATATTTGGTGCGGGAATCCGGGTCCGGTTGGCACCCTCTTGATGTACTGCCTGGTTTCGTCTCATTTCTACGTGGAGATGCTCATGAATCTGTTGCATCGTAGCTTGGACCTGATTAGCATTCAGGTGTCGATTGTCCTGTTCCTTCGTCAGTTCTCCTGCAAACGACATTTGTGGATCCGTTCCTAGAACCGCAAAGAAGGGAGTGCACTTAGTTGTCTCCGATATCCCATTAATTGCAGCAAACTCGGCCAGAGGAAGCCACTGTACCCAATCATCCTGCTGATGGTTAACAAACACTCGCAGGTATTGTTCCATGCTGGCATTCATTCGTTCAGTTTGGCAGTCCGTCTGAGGATGGAACGCTGTTGACATTCGTCGGTCAATCCCTAAATGCCTGCAAATCTGGCCCCGAAAGGTTGAAGCAAAGTTGGGACCTCGATCCAAAACGATTGTTGCCGGTAGCCCATGGAGGCGTACAATCTCTCGTAAAATCAACTTAGCCATCTCGATAGCATCAATCGTAGTATGGCAGGGGATAAAATGTCGCGTTTTGGAGAGTCTATCTACTACAACCCAAATCGCGTTGAACCCTTCGCACTCCGGTAGCCCTACCACAAAATCCATCGAAATATCCTCCCATGGCTTCTCCGGAACTGGCAATGGTCGAAGAACCCCAAACATTGAATGTCGGGAGCTCCCGGACCGCTGACGGTTATGGCAATTCCGTAAAAACTGATCCACCTGTTTCCGCATATCCTTCCAATAATACTGTCGATCCAGGAGATCAATCGTCTTTGCCCTGCCTGGATGTCAGGCAAGCGCGGTCTTGTGATGTTCCGGTATCAATCGTATCCGTAACTGATCGCTCTCCGGGACGTAATGCTTCCCTCGATACTGAATTCTCCCGTCTTGTTCAGGAAACTCTGCTTTCGTAATATCTTTCAGGCTGCTATTCGTATGTATAGCTTCCAATATCTTCCCTGGTAATGCGTCAGTCTCTTATGCTTCAGTCATAAGGTCAGAAATGGAGGGACGGCCCTGAGCGGGCAGGCTGTCCGCCAACAAACGCAATTCTCTTGGTAGGTTCCGCGGCTTTTGAACCACCTGTTCCATATTTTTCAATCTTTCATCCCCCCCCCTCAGTGAGGTCTCCTGGCCTCCTTGTCAATGCATCCGCTTTTCCATTTGATTTTCCTGGTCTATATACTATCTCGTAATCGAAGCATGTTGAAAACCCCGACCATCGAGCCTGTCTGCGATTCAAAAGGTTCTTTGTCATGAAGTATTCCAAATTCTTATGGTCAGTTATCAATTGTAGCAGGTATGTAGCACCCTCACACTCGGGTCTCCATTCCTCGAGTGCCTTAATAATAGCCATCAACTCCTTATCGTATATATCATAATTGCAGTCTGCAGGTGAATGTTTCTTTGAGAAGTATGCGACAGGGTGTAACACTCCCTCATCATTTCGTTGGGATGATACTCCTGCAGACACGCAATCAGATGCATCTGTCTCGATAATAATTTCCCTCTCATGATCAAAATGCCGGAGTGCTGGTGCGGTTGTAAACGCGGTAATCATGGTTTTGAAGGCCAACTGTTGCTCTGATTCCCGTACGAATGGTTCATGCTTCTTTGTTAGCCTTGTAAGGGGTTCCGCTTTCTCGGAATACATTGGAATGAACTGTCAATAACAATTGCCAAACACAAGGAATTGTTGTACTTCGAAGCGGTTATTGAGTCGTCCATTCTTAGTCTTCTTCTCCCGGCTCCAATTTCGCACGGTTTCCACCTTATCTTCATCCATCGAAATCCCCTTCGTCGATATAATTAAACCTAGTTATCTTACTGTTTCCTTATGAAACTCGCATTTTTCTGGTTTTAAATACAATCCTGCCTCCAACAAACGCTGCATAATCCATCTCACATGTCCGATATGTTCTTCCTCGGAATCACTGTATATCAGAACGCCGTCCAGGTATGCTGATGCAAAATCGTCCAAGGCCTCCCTTATAGCATTATTGATATAGCTCTGGAAGTCTGCCGGTGCATTTGTAGTCCCAAACTGCATGACTGTAGGTTCAAATAGCCCATATCTTGTTCCAAAGGCTAACTTATGTTCATCTCCTTCTTCCACTCGTTACAGATTATAAGCCCCTCGTACATCTAGCTTCGTATATATTTCAGGCTTTCCGAAAAGATTTAGTGTTTCCTTAATCAAGGGAAGGGGATACCAATTTTTTATCGTCTTGCTATTAATATCTCGATAATCTATGCAAAACCATAATTCTCCATCAGGTTTCTTTGCAAACAGAACAGGAGCCACAAAAGGTAACGATGATTGACGAATAAACCCTTTGGACATAGTTTCTTCCAGCCATTCCTTCAGAACTACGAGGTCGGTCCTTGACATCGAATATAATGGTCCCAATGTTGGCATTTCCCTTTCCTTTCGACGTAGCTCATGATTGATACTGGGTCGATGTGGTGGTAGTCGATCCGCCAATATCTTGCTAAACAAAGGAAGGAACTCATGATACAGTTTGGGAACAATCTCCTCCAGAGGGCGTTCCTTCAAGTCCTTTGCTTCAATAGCTTTATTAATATCATACAGTGATGCCTTGAATATCGTAAGCTTTCCCTTCTTCACCGTCCGGAAAAAAGATGATCCGTTGAGCATAATGATGTTCCCTTGGAAATGACTCTGTGGTCTTATTTGTGGTTCAAATATTTCTTCCTCCTTCCGATATACTGGTTCCGGAGGTTCCTCTGTGACTCCTTGAATCGTGACGGGTGTATCATGGCAGTGTGTAGTGCAGTACTGTGAGCCAAATGTAACTGTATTGGATGCAAATTGTACCGCAACATCATGTAGTCTTAACCAGGGAATTCCAACAACAATGGGATAATGTCCCAATTTCGTGATGAACATTGGTAACTGTTCTCCATGGCTTTGTATCTTCATGCCGACTTTGGCAATATGTGTAATATCTCCTGATTCAATGGGTCTCCCATTGATAACCTCAACTTGTTTCTTTTCCTTCAACTCTTGAAGGGGTATCTGATGATGGTGAGCAAAATCTTGATCCAGAAATGCAATGCCAGTAGCTCCGCAATCAATCAGTGCATGTGTAGGTATCTCGCGGTTACTCACGGTCAATGTACAGGTTATAACTAAATGTTTTCCTTCCATTGATCCTTCCAATACCTCCACCTTGCTAACTGATAATCGCGAAATTCCAAAACATTTTAAAGCATTTAAAACAAAACTTTTATCGTCAACTGAAGAGCCATCCTTCTTCAATAGACAACCTCTTTTCCCGATTCCTTGGAACCTGTCCCAGTCCCTACATCCTTCACCTCTGTTCCAGCCGCCTTGAACGTGTGAGCCTTTTTCCTTGCCGCACATTCTGCAGCCCTGTGGTTAAACCCACCACAATATAAACATCTTCCATGGGTAAACCTCTTTGCCCTCTCTTCCGCGGAAATCCTCCTTCTGCCCGCGCTAAGGTCCATAGGTGCAGGTACAGTACACCCAGCCACTTTTCCGGTGGGAGCTCCTGCGGGATCCTGGGGAGGAGCCGGAGGTCTGGGGGAAGAGGCAAAACCTGTCCCTCCACCCTTATATTGTGCAGCCTTTTCCGCGCGTGGTTGTCGGATCGAATTATCTCCCTTTTGACAAAGTGTCACAAACGCAGGAAGTTCCTCGGGCATGTCGCTATACATCAAGGATTCCTTCATTTCCTCAGACTACCCCATTCGTAAAGCATTCCGTAAGGCCGAAGAATTCCAATTGAAACATGCGGCATTAACCTGGAACTCAGCATGATACTGAGAGAACATACTGTTGTTTTGTTTGATCTCCAGCATTTTCCGTTCGGTGGTGGCTACTCGCTCGGGGTGCTCAAAACCTGCTTCCAGGAGTGGAATAGAAGCTGGCAGGCCTTCCTGCCCTATCTCTCCATCCTCCCGGACGTGTGGCAAGATCTGGGCTCAGGCCACTCCCCTCAGGGGATTGAATGCATAAAGCATCTTCGACTGCTCGTCAGGAACGCTGGCGGGTTAGTGTCGTATGACCATTCGGAGTTGAGCTATCCAGCCTCTCAACTGAGCGCGATCCGATCCTGAAAAGTCCAGGGAGTTGGGAAACTTCTGTCCTCTGTCTTCAGGGTGCTGTGGGGGAGTCGGGGCTGCCTGGGCCGCTAAGAATCGCGCATTGGCTAACTGCGTGCTCAAACCTCGGACTTCTTCCCCAGATTGTCTGGCGTCCCGTGTCATATCGTCCAGTTCTTGTCGTAGGTCTTCGTCTGTCCCTACTGTCCTTGGGATTCGCCTGGCCTCCTCCAACTCCTGCCTCAAGGTCTCCCACTGTTGTTCGAATGTCGACTGATCGCATTCCGGCAGTAGGAATTGGTGTGTCTGCAGGTCTGTGATCTGCTTCTGTAACGTGACTATGTGTGCCGGGTGATCGCACAGCCTCTGTACCATGGCCTCGGATTCAGTACACCGTGCTACTCTCCTCAGCACCTCCTGTGCTTCTTCGAGCAGTGTCTGTCTCTCCGCGATATCGATCTCCAGCAGGTTTGTAACAGCGGCACGTGACCTGGGGCCGGGTAACGGCCATTCTATATAGTCGGCTCGCCACAAACCTTATATCTCTAGCGATAATCTTACCTATACATCTATGTCTACTATCACTCGCATCCACGTTTGCAACCGTATTCCTATAATTACCATACGTATACCTGTAATTACCATATGTATACCTAGGAGGCCGAACACAGGCATACGCGCCCTTATGCTATTATCGCTCTTTCCGTAAACGGATACGTTTCGCTTACGGGACTACGAGTTGACGAGTTTTACCCCTTTTCCGAGGCGACACTATGGAGTCAACAATTCAGAATACTGCCCACCAAACGAGATATTGAAGCACCAATTACTGCGCAGCACGGAGCGTTGACCGATCCATCATTCAATTGAGCTCCTGATGGCAGCGGATTAGAGATCAACACCAATTGGTGCACAAGGCGTGTCACCGGCACTGAGGACGATTACTATCCCGAGTACAGGACACCACCCAGCCAATGACAAAAGTCGCATACGATCCATCCAGATCAGTTCAAGACGACATCAAGTACTTCAAATGGCTGCAATCAACCACCGGACACCGGAGAAGTCGCGACTGCACCCCTCAACACGTCACTTTACGGCGGAAACCTAGAGAGTGCAGAGACCAATTGGCGCACAAGGCGCGTCACCGACATTGATGACGATGATTACGAGTACAGGACATGATCAATTGAGCACGATCACCAGCCGAAGCACTTACAATGGACGAAGCGACCTTACCCCTGAATGCCACAATAGCGAAAACCAAAGGCAGAGTCAAGAGACGATTTCCGAGTCAGCACAGTTACGACTACAATGCTTCTATTTGAGCGAAGTGCACCTATCCCAGTTTGCGTGTACACCTACAGCTCTAGCAACCTCGAAGAAGCCCACTTGCGGAGGCATGGTACAACTACTTATACCTGATACACTACTCGAGCGAAGAATACCTACGGACGAGGATCAGTCTACAAATGAAGCGCTCCCCCGGCAAGAACGTCTGCCCAAGCGAAGTGAACTTACGGAGAAGTCACCCTACGATTGTAGGACATTGAGGATGAGAAGCTTTGCCTCGATTGAAGCGAACTTATAGCGGCGATACATTGCGCAGCGTGAAGTGCATTTACGGTCAAAGACCGATACAATTCCGCAAACTGTCTACGACGACTACGACCACTAACATGACTATGATGACCTCAGGGTACAAGGATTATGGACAATCGAGGCGGCTATCGAAAAATCAAGCTCCAATGATACTTTGACACTCCGCAAGCAAAAACTATTGGCGGCGCAGGCACTAATGGCGACTCTGGACGACAATGTTAGGTCAATATCTATTCCGCAAACATAGTCCACGAAGTACAAATACCGGACAGAAGTGGCAAGATGCAACGCGTACGGGCTCTTATCGACTACGGCGCAACCAGCATCTTCATGACACCGAGGCGTCTCAAGCGACTCGGGATATCAGGCGGCCCACATCATAACCCTCGCCATGAAGGGAGATGTGATGCAAGATGCAAAGGACAGCCGGAAGACGCGGATCACAGTCCAGTACTTGGACTATCTTGCACCGGTAGACAGATCAGACGTGCTAGTCGTGGCAATGCGGGCGTACGATTTAGTACTTGGGTTACCATGGTGTCCCAAACACAATCCTGACATCGACTGGGCTCGATTAACTCCGTGTGATCACCGAGTGCGAGTGGAGCGGAGGAATGACACTGATGCCTACGGCAGTAACATCGAAGCTCTCAGAAGCCGAAGAAAGATAACCTCAATGACAATGTTCTGGGGTGCGGTCCGGGTATACAGACACTCGGAGCAACCGCATTCGACGATCTTCTAACTACCATTGAAGTCGTCGTAGCATTTACCCTACAGACAGGGGAATGCATAGGGCTGCAGGGAGTGGCTTTGGAAGACATCACCTTGGATTCACCAGGTGATTCAGACCCAGGCGCTGGACGTGGCGAGCAGAGAGCAGCGGCGGTAGTTGCGCCAGAAGAGCCCCTCCGAGGAGACACTTGAATGACTGCTGCCTGCTTGCCGAGACCCGAAGGAAGTGACTGGACTGCGGGGCTTGGCCCCTGTGTGGGCGAACCGTTAATGACAAGGCCTCCTGGATATTCCCTTCCACCACTTCCAAATTTTGTCTTGATTCTTGGCTAACATAGATGAAGCAGTTCGGAGATATTCTTGACAGACGAATGAGAATTGAGAGCGAAGAGCGCACTTTGGAAAGTGGAAGACTTATGAAGCAATTGGAAGCCCGGGCATGAGATATTGCCCCGGATACGAGAGACGACATTCCTGCAGAAGCTATTATTGAGACAGTGTGAATTGGACTGACGAGCTCCAATATGCCCGTCCCGGAGATGCTCGGAGACGGATGAGAATCAATTTTTGACTATGGCGACATACACGGAGTTATGTAGAATTCTACCCTATCTAATATACTTACTTCCAATGACAATCTATGAGACTAGCAATTGAATGCCGAGAACCAGATATATGTACCGGCTGCCTTGCCACACTGAGTACAATGCCGAATACATTGCCGATTACAATGCCGAATATAATGCCGATTTCAATGCCGAATACAATGACGATTACACTACGGAATACAATGCCATATCTGTTTCGAAGTTACATTTCCGAGAATACTCCCGAATAAGATCCCGATTCATACTCCATGATCCCAAGCTACACAACTACGATGACAATTGCTAACTGTAATTTGACTTCGGAATCAAGCCCTTCCAATCGATACTCCCTACGAAGCCATCTGAGATTAGTCACTGGCGGAGCAACGACTTTTAAAAGAAGGGGATGACTGTACCAGAATCGCAACCTCTACCGCAAATAATTACCGCCCCGGAAGTGCCGGAACGATGCACCGTAAGATCCATTCACCAATTGGGAATGCTAGCATGGGCAAGTGTACATGGACATGAATCGACTAGTGGACTCAGAGAACGACAATAAGTCAACCAAGTCAAATGATGGCAAACACACCTACAGATGACTCGACAAGAACACCCCGAGGACAGCCAGCGAGCGCACTCCGCGATCTAAGACGATAAGTTCACCTAGCATATGACCGACGTCCAGTGGACCTACAAATGTACCAGAGACATGACAAATCAAATGAGCCCGATGCAGAACCGAACGAGATACCCAATGACTGCAATATGGCTACTGAATTGGGCCCGAAGGAGATCGAAAATCACCACCGAGCGTACCGAAAAGTCTACCAAATGGAATCAAGAGATGATCACCGAGATCTCACAGCGACAGATATCTCTGCCGAAGAACATCACCTGGAGGTCGAGAGGATTACCGGGAGCCTTACCGTACAAAGCCACTGACCAAGACGCTTACCGAATGGCTTACCGAAGGATCAAAAACTATCGCCGAACGGCATACCGAACTGAATGCCAAACCACATTTCCAGAGGCCTAGCAAATGACTACCGAGAAGCAAACGGATATTCTACCGAAGCTCCCTAACAAGATGGCCACAGAGAAGTCAACCAGGAACGCACTGAAGCTATCATCTGAATGACTTTCAGGGAGAAGGGGGCCACCGAGACCCTACCAAAAGCCGAATCAAGTGATGCCGGAATCCGCATACGCGAAGCGGCTTTCCAAGAGTAGAAGAGCACTCCTATAGCGGTGAGTATGACCACCCACTGTGAAGCTTACGTGTTAGATATGGATCAATGATATACTGCCACGCTGATGCAATTGGCGCATTCTACCATCCTCAAATGGTCACTAGCGAGTCACATGAGAACCACTGGCTATGACGATGCCAGGAGCGAATGCTCACATCATTGTCCAAAGTCACGACAAGATGCCGTTGCAATGACGTCGAGATTGGGAGCATTGGGACACCTCATGCGACAGTAAGTCAACAGGTAGAGCAAGTCAGGATAGTTACTAGACAGCGGACGACACAGAAGGACGACGGAATCAGAAGGAAGATAGTCTGAACAGAAATACATGTCGAATCAGAGATTACAATTACAATCCCGGATCACCAATGAATCCCAATATCAATTCGGAGATCCAAGTTACACTGCTACCGAGCCACGATGGCAATCGACAATCGATATGATGAAGTCGTCGACGGAGCAACGAATTTTCAAAAAAGAGGGAGATAGCTGTTCTACCGAGACACGCACCGACAAGTCTACCAAGAAGTCGACCGTGAAGTCTACCAAGAAGTCGACCAAGGTTCTACTGCAACCGCCTGCCGAGAGCGCAACCATGAAGTCGACCAGATGGTCACCGAAGCGGACTTCCAAAGACGATTGCCGAGTCAATGCCACTTGCCCATGACTACCGGCTGCAAGATATATTCTCCAGAGCATGCCGAAGCTATGCACAGAGCTTAGACAGCGCTAGTGCGCTTGAACTTGGTAAGTATAACCATCTTCAGAGAAGCTCACTTGCTAGATGTCGACCAATGAGATGAGACTACATGATTGATGTATACAATTGACAGCTACGACCGATGCCAGCAGCGGAAGCTCTGATCCATGCCAAGCCATGAGCGGAAGCTCTACCACCCTGACGAATTCCGACAACAACCTACGCCAAGATACACGAGGTACGAGTGCGGTACAGGATGGGAGGTCGCTATATGAGTTCGGGAGTGGAGATAAGGAGGAATTGAGGTCTGAGACTTGGGAGCGGAGGAAATGGGTCAATTGAGTTCCGGAACTCAGGACTGGTGGAAAGTTATCAATTGGGCGTTCCTTTCTTCTGTCTCTTCTCTTCTCTTCTCTTCTCCATACTTTGTTACTTCTTTGGATCTCGGCCTGGTATAAATCGCGTCGGCACGGGTTTTACCACCGCCGGATCTCAGTCAATGGGAGGTGGAGTTTCCCCATGCGCCGGATCCGCCGAAAGGTCACCCTGCGCGGTACTAATCGGTAGCGGGACTTTCGAGTTTGTACGTGTAAGGCCATATATTTGTATATGGCCGCGTCTGTGAGTATATGGAAGGATACGGTTGCACACGTGGATGTGGTAATATAATAGAGTAGTAGATAGGTAAGATTATCGCTGGCGATCTCAGAGAGATTGCGAGTCGTCTATATAAGGTTGCGGTTACCCGGCCCTGGACACGTCTGTGCCATTGCCGAGAATGTAATCATGACTGCAATTACATCATCCCCCCCTTGAAGAGCAGACCCCCTGGGCTGCCACATACGTATATAAACAAGAGAAACCTCATACGAAAACAACCAAAACCAATGCATACGCCTCCGCACGACTTAATAAGTCCCACAACCGATCTGTGCGCTATGAGCAGCCTCACGGCGGATTCGGTGCACGGGGAAACTCCCCCTCCAGTGGTATGTGGTAAAAACCCGTGCCGACGCCATTTATACCGGCCCGAGATCCATAAGACAAGTAAAACCCCATAGATAACGTCCAATCCCACTCCTCCAAGTCCAATCATCGTCGAGGCTTCCTCGGATGCTCTCGGTGAAACTCATCAATCAATTCCAGCGCATTCCCAAGATTCTGCGCAGGTTCCCAGCTAGTCCGTACATAACTGTAACCTGCCCATTGTACGAGATAATAGAGCTTCCGGTAGCGCCGCTCAGAGTCGAGGATCCGGTCGACGTCCCGTTCGTCAGAGTCATCGACTATCGTCGGCTGCCGTTCAGATGGCGGCTGGCCAGCGGTAGGAGGTGTATAGTGGTCAAGCAACGAGATGTGGAAGACGTTGTGCTTCTGGATCGTATATGGAAGGTCTAATTTGTAAGCATTCTTATTCATGACCTTACTTACCGTGTACGGTCCTGTCCGTTTGTAATCCAACTTCTTCCACGGCCTTGTCGTCTGGAAGTGCTGCGTTGAATGCCAGACGATATCTCCAACCCCGAAAACAACCTCTTTGCCGCCAGCGTAATTCGTCTGACGGGCTTGAGCCTCTTGGAAGTTCTCACGGAGAGTGTGGTGAGTCTCCTCCAAGCCAGCTGCGAAAGTGTCCTCTTGGATTTCCGATTTCAGGCTAGATGGTTGCTTCGGGGCCGTAAACTGCATCACCGGATGGTAGTGGTAATTCGCCCAGAATGGAGTCTTCCTCGTAGAAGCGTGTATCGCGTTATTGTAAGCGAATTGGGCTAGCAGTAAGAGTTCAACCCAATTGTCCTGCTCGTAGTTGCAGAAAGCCCAGAGATACTGCTCCATCGTCTGATTTTGACGCTCTGTCTGCCCGTCTGTCTGTGGATGGAAGGCTGTCGAGAGCCGATGGTCAGTACTCAAGTGAAAACATACCTGGGTCTAGAATCGGCTTGTGAACAGGGTGCCGTGATTTGTAACTATGTTGTCCGGGACGCCGCGCTTGCAAATGACGTGTTCAAAGAAGAGCCGGGCCAATTCCGGCGAGTTGATATCCTTCTGGCACGGTAAGTAGATTGCCATCTTTGTCAGTCGGTCCACGATAATGAGAATCCCGGTGTACCCCGATGCCATTGACTCTGGCAAGTCAGTGAAGAAGTCCATCGTGACGCCTTCCCATGGCCATGATGGTATCTCCAAGGGCATGTTGATCCCGTGCCTGGCGTGCCGAGGTGCTTTGATTCGGTGGCATATTTCGCAGCCGCTGACATACTTACCTACATGCGAGTCCATTACTGGCCAATAGAAATCCCTAGATACCAGCTCAGTAGTCCTAAGAGCTCCAAAATGACCGGACTCGGGGTCGTCATGAAATAGACTTATCACTTTTCCGCATAGAGAATCGACCGCTGGAACGTATATCCTCCCTTCATAAGTCAAGACTCCTGCGACGACTTTCCATTGGCTCTCCTCTTCCGCAGTATCTGTGCCATCTGCAACTAGCCTGTCAACTAGCTTCGATGAGACGTCGGCAGCCAAAGGGTCGGAAGCCTGGGCTGCGATGATTGCTGGCATGGGGTCGTCGTATTGTTCCACTGAGAGGGTTGCCGATAGTCGTGCCACAGGCCTTTCGTAGCCGATCTCGTAGTCGGGCCATCTGGACGGACCATTGGCCGGGTTCTTGCTACCTTCCAGGTGCTCGACGACAATGTTGTATGCCCAGAGAGTTTCCGACCACCTGGGTTGTCTTCAGGATAGTACTTCGGATGTCTGGAAGTATTCCAGATTCTTGTTGTCACACCGAATTAAAACCTTGTGATTGGCGCCCTCGAGGTAGTGTCGCCACTGTTTTAGTGTTTCCACGATGGCCAATAGCTCCTGATAATAAGTGTCGTGATTCTGTTCGGCTGAAGAGCACTTCCGGGAGTAGAAATTGACCCGCCTGCGAACCCAGAAACCATTGTACTGATTGAGAATGCCCGCAATCGCGAATCCACTCGCGTCCGTTTGGAGAATGATCGGCTTGGCCGGATCAAAATGTTGGAGGATTCGTGCCTCGGTGAAGGTCCTTTTCAGTTTCCGGAATGCCAATTCGGCTTGCCATGTCCATTCCCATCTGCCTTTACCGCAGTTTTCTGACTTCTGACATCGAGGTCTGCCTTTCGGTGGCTCGCCAGTCTTATCTGCCTTCTTTAGTAGTTCTGTAAGCGGAATAGTCACCTTGGCATATTTCCGGATGAACTTTCGGTAGAAGTTCGTGAATCCGAGGAGCACCTGGACATCTCTTGATGACTTTGGTGTCGACCAGTCCTCGATTGTGGAGATCCGGTCCGATTCTATGCCGACTCCCTCGGGAGTGATAACAAACCCCAGAATGCTGACTTCCGAAACTCCAAATTGGCACTTCTTGGCTGTGCAATAGAGGCCGAATTCGTTCAGTCGCTGCAGCACTTGGCGCACATGCTACTCACGCTCCTTCTCGTTCGTCGAATAGATGAGTATGTCGTCCAGGTAGCATACTGCGAAGTCCTCAATGTATGGCCGTAGGCAATCATCGATGTAATACTGGAACGTACCCGGTGCGTTTGTTAGACCAAATGGCATGACCCGGTATTCGAATTGGCCGTAATGCGTTCGAAAAGCCGACTTGTATTCAACTCCTTCCTTGATCGGATGAGGTTATTGGCACCGCAGAGGTCCACCTTCGTGAATATCCTGGCCTCGCGCACACGGTTAAGCATCTCTGAGACTAACGGAATGGGATACCGATTCTTCACCGTCGCTAGATTGAGCGCGCGCTAATCAACACAAAGCCTTCACCCTCCATCCTTCTTCTGTGCAAAGAGGATTGGCGCCGCCGCCGGCGATGATGATCGCTGAATCAACCCGTTGGCTAGGATTGCCTCGATGTAAGCCTTTAGCATCCATAATTCGAACCGCGATAGATTGTAAATCCGCCCATATGGCAAGTGATAGCCGGGCTCCAAGTCAATTGCATGGTCGGTTGCCCGATGTGGCGGGAGTGTCTCCTCCTCTTGTTTGCTGAAAACCTCCACCAAGTCTCCGTATATGGCCGGGATATGTCCTCCATCATCTGTAGGCACCATCTTTGTCGTTGTGCTGGCTCCATCTGCACACGTTAGTTGTCAATTCATAATAGATATGGAGCGGTCTGAAGGAATATCCAGGAGCCCGGATTTAAAACGGTTCGCCACAATAGGGCCAAGCCCCGCCGTCCAGTACTCCCTTCGTGTCTCGGCGAGCCGGCAACGTTTACACGAGTATACCCTTGGAAACCTTTTTCTAGCCGTTGCCACCGCTGCTCCCTGCTCGCCCGTCCAGCGCCTGGGGCCTATCTCACGGACCATCAGTAGTGTTAGCAACGGTTCCGGACCGTCAGTTCGGGTCCGGGTCCGGGTCTAACCCGAACCGTTGCCAAATTGGCGGTCCGGGTCGTCAATAAACCCGAACCGTCAATTCGGGTACGGTTCGATGGCAAACTCTCAACCCGTCCGAATTGGGCGGGTTATCAGCGGG
>Ga0307515_10011191_pt1 | contig 17059 bp, 6 predicted proteins | sample 17_EM_MG_FD_194513 | JGI IMG/M metagenome (GOLD analysis project Ga0307515, IMG submission 194513) | Populus trichocarpa ectomycorrhiza microbial communities from riparian zone in the Pacific Northwest, United States - 17_EM | ecosystem: Host-associated > Plants > Roots > Unclassified | place... | reverse complement strand
TTCATCACTTTAATGTTGTTGGTCTTTATATCTATCAAATATAAACATACAAAGTATATAAGAAACATTAGCTAAAACGAAGCATTATTTATGTTCGATAAACTTTGAAATAAAGCAAAAAATAATAAAGAACTATTCTCACTAATCAACGCGGGTTCTTTGTAAACTGAGGCGCATTGGAGTTGCTCAACCATAACTTTAACATTACACATTGGAGTTGGTTCACTAGGCTGCGAGTTATCAATATTTTTTTTTGAAAAAAAAATCAAATTCTTCTTATTTTGTTCATGGTTCAACCTAAAATCAAAACATATATCGTGAGAAAAAATTGATAATTTTGATGATTCTACTAAAAACAAAACATAAAAAAATCAAAGTATAATCAAAACAAACCAATAAAATATATCTAATTAATTAACAAAAAAATACTATAACAAGAATTCAAAAAACAATTGGTAAAATTAGCAGATCTGAGAAAAAAATGAAGCAAAAATAGTAGAATTATAAAAAAAAAACCTCATCAAATTATTAACAATCTCAAAACAAAATAAAAATATATTTTAAATTGAAGTTACCTTGTTTTGTTTGATGAAAAATAAATTAATTGATGGCTCTGCTTCAATCTTTTCGTTGAAAAATTTTACTTATGATTTATATTTATATTTTTTTTTGACCGGCTGTAGAATTTATTGCGCAAAGTAATGATTTTATATTTACAGGATTTATATTAGGGCTACGTAAATTAATTTTAAAAAAATCAAATTGAAAAATCGCACTTAATTACAGTAAAAAAACTCACCTTTGTAGAATAAAAAACCTCCTCCACACTTAATTACCTAATAATATATATATATATATATATACAGGGGCGGAATATTTTAGGGGGGGCTCGGGCCCCTGCTTGCCCCCCCTTCCTTCCGCCCCTGATGGTGGTTGTTTGGTGCTGAGGATGGTGAGGAAGAGTGGTGGTTGTTGCCGTGGTGGATTTGAGGGCGGGTAGGGTTGGTTATTTGTATTTCGTATTTTTTTTTTAATATTCAAGTTTATAATCACAAAAGCTATTTGAAATTAGAATTGCGCTCTATCATGGCTGCTTGTAAAGTTTTTATTTTTAAAAAATAGATATATAGACTATTTTAATATATTTTTTTACATAAAAAGAATTATAAATAAAACAATTAATATAAATATTTAATTAAATAAATCAATAATTATATATGTAAATAAAAAAAACAATCATTAACAAAAAAAAAACAAAAAAAAACAATAAGAGAAAGATGGAAATCAGAATATTTGATCCATCAAAATAAGATATATGACCTGTGCTCCATCATTACGGGTTGTAAATGTTTTTTAAGAAAATTGGATATGTAGGCTATTTTAATGTGTTTTTACATAAAAAAAATTATAAGTGTAAATCAAAAAATTTATACAAGTATCTAATTAAATAAATCGATAATCATCTATGTAAATAAACAAAATAAAAAGTCGTTAACAATAACTAAAAGAGAAATTAAAAAAATTAAGAGATAGAAGTAGATCAAGATATTTGATCTATTAAAATGAGATATTTACCCGGTTGTGTTTAATAAATTTATTTATTAAAATCAATGCAAAATAATATAAATATAAACACATATGAAATTGATTCAATAAAAAAGATAAAAACAATATCATGTAAGGCCAGACATATTAGAAATACAATTTCTTATGCTTGTAAATGTTTTTGAAAAAAAATAAAAGTTTCAAGAGGATGAATCTCTTGTGTTGGCCAAACTTACTTGTTAAAGGGGGAGATGTTGCTTGAGTTTGTTGATCTAAAATGATGTTAAATATAATGTACGAATGTTGTAAAATAAGTGTAAGTAGGGTTTTGATGAAAACTTTGAAAAAAATTCAAGGGGAGAAAAACCTTATTTTGGTCGAGACTTTGATTTGTAAGAAAAGAGAGAAATAATTTGAAATTTGTTGGTTTGAGTTGTGTAGAATAGATGAATAGATGTTAAAACGGTGTATTTTAAACAAGGTTTAGTTTGGAACCTTGAAGAATTTGTAAGCTGAAAACTTTCATAAAGTTTTAGGATTTGAAAAATAAGTTGAATGTGAGTGAATGAGGTTATGGATGTTTAAGAAATTTGAATGAATTTTAGTATGCATTAATACACGTGTAAAGTTCAAAATATATAAATGTTTTAGTTGTGTGCTTGAACACAAAGGTTAAATTAAAGTTTGAACCCCGTTGAAATACATAAATGAATATAAATGTGTTATGGGAAGTTGAAAGCACGCCTATAATTAAAGTGTTGATGTATAAAAGTCAGCATACTCTTGAGTATGGTATTACTTGAGGTGTGTGTATGTTAATGGAACATATTCTGAATATAGTTCAATATATTCAGAATGGATAGACACATGTGAATGCAAGGCTTATAGATATAATATATTGTGTATGTATATACCTATATGTATGAATGTATACGTATTTGATAAGGGAGATTGGAGTTAAAAAGTATTGATAAGATTGTGTTATGTGATCCAGGAAGGACAACAAGAATAAGATTTTGTGTTGGGAGAGCAGGATTGTTATGACAGACAGGTAGGTGCTCGACACCTTAAATTAGTTTTAAATTCAATGATTTTCATTACTATAGTTCTTTGATTTGAACCAATGATTCCGAGATAAATAAAAATAGAAAGAAAAGAGAAAAATAAAAAAAATAAAGGATTAATGGAATAATTAGCATCAATGTTTGATGGCCGGGAATATTTGGCATTATTGTTTGATGGCTAGGAATATTTGGCATCGTTGTTTGATGGTTGAGAATATTTGGCGTCATTGTTTTAATGGCCAAGATGAATTACTCAGTTTGTCACGCGGTGAAGACTAATGATATCATATTACACTAATATCGAGATAAAATAGTCGGCCACCTGAGTGAGAACTATTGTTATAATGAGATATAGTTGACCCCACTATGGTGGACAATGGAGACTATTATCAGTAGAAATTAAAACTTTGATAGCAAAGGCATGGGTTTTGGAAAACAAAGCAAAATGTAAAGTGATGAATGAAATGTGTTAGTTTAAAACTAGAACATATGAGAAAAAAGAATGTGATTGATATTGCAATAGTAAAGAAAGGAAGCTGGATTGGATTAAGGTTGATGTATATCATGAACAAAGTAAGAATATGGTTGAAACCTCATAAGTTAAAGTAATTAAACTAGTAGATTGAGAGTAGCTAGTTATGGTTGTTTTGGCAGCACGTTGTGTGTGAATTATAACGGTTTCGACAACATGTTTAGGGTACGTTTAAGGGCTGTTTTGATAGTATATTGTGGTGAGTTTGAGGGTTGTTTTGACAACGCATTGTGGTGGACTTAAGGGCTGTTTTAGATAGTAATTATGTGTAAATAAAGCTATTTTGATAGCAAGTTTGGTGGTGATGTGTTACACTCCGTACCATTTTTTTTTTCTATGATTCAATGCATTTCATGTTCAATTCTAGGTAAGATTTTTTTAAAAAAATTGGAACTTTATTAAAAATTTGACAGTCTCCCTTATTTCTTTAACAATCCCTAGTGTTAACATCAAGCAATTTACACAGAATCCAATGTAATCATCAATGTCCATTCATATTAACCCACTCCATATTTCACTAGATATCATAATTGGAAATATTGACAACCCCTTGTATTCATGCATATGACATATATTTAAAATCAATATACAAAAAATCAATTTCGAAGGATAAATAAAACATAACTTCCTTTAACTTGCTTAAATTAAAAACTTGAATCTAAAATACAACTTGAATCTAAAATACAACTTAAAGCTAAAAATGTGTTAATATAATTAAGTTAATCAACATTCATTACTTAATCATCCAAAATTTATTTCCTTGAAGGAGCATTAATTCAAAATTATAACACATGTATAATGTACTACTATTCTAATACAAAATGAGATGCATATCTAAAATAGTTCCTATAATTAGACTACATAAAGCTCCCATTCAACTTAGTTCTACGGCATGAGACGAGCCTACATAATATATAATATTAAACTCCTAAATTAGTTATAGGATCCTTTTATAGCTAATGTAAATCAAGATATTACAAAATTAACATTACCTTATAACTGAACATAAATCAAATTCTTATATGACCTTAGCTTGCACATAACACACCATCATAACATAGCTTTAGATGAATCTCGTGTCTACCTATACATTATAACATAATCTTTAAACTTGTTCAATTTCTCTTAGACTTCCCTTAATTCGTCTATCAATCTACTTGTTATGAAAATCTGACACCAATTTTTATCCTTCAAAAGGATCTTCATTCAAGTTGATAGAACTCCAAGGCTTTCATTTAGGAAGGTGCACGCTCTACAATAATCCTTATCTTACGATGAAAACAACAAGACAATAGTTTTCATTCATTTGGAAACAACAACACAATGATCTTTATAAAAATGAAGACAACCACAATAGTTTCCATTTATTAGAAAGACAACCATAAAATAATCTTCATTACTTACAATTTAAATTTAAATGATTTTATCACCTAAATAGGAGCATAGGGAACAAGGACCTACTTGCTCTTCTTGTGGTGTGACCTCCTCTAACTAATGATCTTTTTCTCAGTGTTCCTTCTTATTCACAAGAAGAACTTATATCAACATATCATTTAGAACCATTTCTACAACATATTCATGTACATACCAAAACACATAATAGTATATTTACATCACTCTTTATTTTTCATTGTTTAATGACATTTCTATGTATACTTAAGTTTACGCTATTAATGCTCCACTAACTTTACTTTATTTAGAGTATCATATTTTTATTTTCAAATTCATTCATCCATACCAATTTGTACTTATTGAAATATTTTCTCTCTAAAATTTTCTATTTGGCCGAAACCCTTACACCCCTCTATCTAAGTACTTTCTTGAAAATGTTTCATACATTCATGTTAGTATGACATCTACCATAATATCTTATTTATTGTATCATTTTCAACTCTTTTTATATTCAATATTATTTAGGTAAACTTAACTCACCTAGTTATATTCATTTTTCCCTAGCTACATGCATTTATAAAATTTAATACATCATGAAAGATCCCCTTTTTTCCAACAATTCCATTAGTTGGTCGAATTATAGGCCTTGCTCAGTATTCATTTCAACATTTTTCAAACAAGTATACACAAATCTACATCTTCAAATCATTTTGAAACTTCTCTATTCATTATTCAACTTCATTATATACAATTAAATTTATACTACTCAAGTGATGACTTCTAGGATTAAAAATCATATTTATGAATAATAGCCTAAATTACACGTAAATACTCTAGTTCTACTCCTATGAAAAGTGTCTTCGTTATTTTTTCTCAATATGGATTAAGCTAAGACCCCCATTTTCAACAAGTCTTCTTCTTCTTTCCACGTTATTTTATTTGTCAAACATGTTACTCAATCATAAACACCCTATAATTTTCTTATATCAATCCTCATAACACATGTTTCATAATACTAAGTAACTCCATTAAATTTAAAACTTCTAAATGTACAAAATCTAATTCTAATCATCATTTTTGAAGAAAAGGTAGTCAATATATTATGAAAAATATAAAATTACACACTTGGAAGTCCTCCCCCCTTAATTTTCTTCATTTTGACTAAATCATCATCTTCCATTGCTAGATATTTTTCCTAAATTCCTTTCTTAATTTAACATGTTTTTCAAGCTCACGTATCATGGTTTAACATATTATATGTTAAAAATAGTCATGTATTTAAGCACATCATGATTAAATAAAAAATATCATTTACTTGTCCATTTCATCAAAAACTCACCATAACCATGTTTAGTAGTCTCAATTTTTAACATGTATATTAAAAAATCACATTTAGAAAACCTTCCCCTAGAACTTCCTCACTTGGATGAAACATTAAAGCCCCTAAACACCCACTTTTCTTTCATCATTTGTTCATAATTTTCTCATGTTTCTAAGTTATTCCTTTTATACTTTACTTTTTTTGTTTTAATTCCTTAATTTCCCTAATATTGTTTAAGAACCTTAGGTTAAGAATTTTGGGCTTTACATCAATACTTACCAAGAATGTCTTTAAATTAACTTGAGTAAGTCTAGGACCCTTTTTTCTTTGATTTTCAGCTCCAATTTCTTCCTTCCTCATTGTTTCCTCTACTCTCTCTCTCTCTCTCTCTTCATGGTGGTGTCTTCTTCCTATAGCTTAGACCCACAAGCTCAACTCTCATGTTTATTTACTTCTTCTTTTTTTCTAAACTCAATGGGGATGCATATAAGGGTGTTTTGGTAAAAAAGATTTAAAGAGAAGATGGAGGAAAGGTTTTTCTCTTTTCTAATACGTCGACCTTCTTAAGAGGGGCTATCTTTTAAATGTTGTTTTTGTTATTTGTTCCTTAGTTCTTTATCTTACATGGCCTTTTCTTTGCCCCTTTTATATTCTCACATGTACGCATCACTCCCATGCCTCTTTTTAAGCCACATTTCATGCTTACAAGTCTATTTATCCATCTCATTATCAAATTACCTTTCTAATTAGGCTTCTTTAATCTTTTAAGAAATCATCACTTAACTCACACAACTTCTATTTTTTTTCTTATTGGGTTTCTAATATATTGCTTTCATGTTCTTTTGGATCATACTTTACTCAATGTGCCTATTAAATTCTTTCTTTATGAATCACCCTTCCTAGAATTTATTTAGTGATTATTAATTTAACCATATTTTTTGTCAGGGTTTACATGATAGGTGTTTATTTTGAACAACATGCATTGTGTGTGAATAAGGGTTGTTTTGACAACGTAATTATGGATAAATAGTGGTTGTTATGACAACATAAAAGTGTATGAGTGTAGGCTGATTCGAGCACGGTATGTATCGAAAATTTAAGAGCTATTAGGGTAACTTAATTAAGTAAGAATATGGGCTTTCATGTTTGTAGTTTCATGCATGATATGGTTATCAACCCGAGTAACAGGTAAGTTTATTGAAATATATGTAATTAGTTGTACACAAGGTATTGTTAAAATATGAATGACTAAAAATGCATTGGCATAGACCATATTAGGTTGAACTAAATGTTAAAGGAATAATGTAGGGATCAAAATATAGAAAATATTTATCATATTTGTGTGGAATTGAAGGATGAAATCTGGTGTGGCTTGATTTCTTAAAGAGTGCATGATGGGGCCACCAAATGAGGATTCACCCTTCACTTAGCATTTTATATAGGGACAATACCATTGGACATGTTTATGCAAGAAATAAACCTTTGGGGTATGATTCAAGGGAATAAATCTCATGGCGACTTCTTGTAAAATACATTGATTTTGGATATGAAGTTGACTTTTAATGTTGTATTCAGATGACTATACAATATGTAAGTCAATAGTGGTTCATCTATGATGACAAGATAATGGAGACAACGTAGTATCAAATTTTAAAGAAAGGAGAGTTTTGCTAAGGCTTGAAATGTAAGTTTAAGGCTGACATGTGTGTTTGATACCATGCGGAATGTATGAAATATTATAATCTCAACCATTTGGTATCATTTTTAAGTCTTTGAATATTGATTTCTATTGAGTTTTGAAATAAAGAATTATTTATCCATCTTGTGTTGCCACAAGAACTTCTGATGCATTTACTTAGACTGATTAATTGGGTCTTCTTTTGGGATGATGTTGTATGTAGAGGATAGTGATATCATTATTGTGTTTTAGATTAATATTACTCATTCATATTTTAAAACCTTTTCAGTAAGTGTAATGTACTTCTTAAATAAGTATTAGTATATTGTTTATTAGGTTTTATGGATAATAACATGTGTATTACTAATGGATTTAATGATGGCATGGTCTGAGGCCCTAATGCATAGACATTGATGTTTGATTGAATAGGAATTCATTTGATTTGAGATTATACAGGTGTTCTCAGGTGAAAACAAAAAACTATAAAGACAAGCGAACAGAAGAGACTGTCAAAATTTTATTAGGATTTGAATGTATAAAATATAATAGGATGAATTTAAGATTATATTAGCAGTGTTAAAAGGATTGGTAATGAAAGTCAATGGTAAAAAAAATTACCCCGTTTTTCATTGAGTTTAAGGCTCAAAGTATCTTACGATGTTGTCAAATTTCTAGGTGTTACATTAAAGAACACCTACCAATCTCTCCACTAATGGCACATGGTGGCATCATAACCAATGGTGACACTAAACTATCCACCAATGGTACAACGGTCAACAACTTATTTTTATCCATTCACCATGATATACATGTCCTTTCTCCACTTTCCACGAGGTAAGTACATTAAGGTGGGTACAAGAAAAATAGCACCAAACAAACAGCAAAGCAAACCACACAAGGTCATATAGCCATTTTCACTACTCTTGCTCCAGGTCATTACCACCTCCTAAGTCAACACTTGTTGATCACTATCGCCTATTGATCACTACCACTTCATGGTTAACACCTCTTAAGTCACCACCCTCCTAATCATTGCCACCACCTCCTAGTGACCACCTTCTCATGCCTTAATCCCTTTCACGTCTTGATTATCTGTCAAGTCCAATCACTTTAAGCAGTAATTTACAACTTAAGCATTGGAGGATCATCTATAACGATAGATGACTTTTTTTTGCAGGTGAATGTGAGAGTCACTCCATCAACCCACTAGACAAGTAGTCAAGTCCAATCACTCCAAGCAATAATTAAGTCTATCATCTCACTAGCCATAAACTCAAGATGCAATTATGGTAGAACATATCCAATATAGCAATGTCTTCCCAACTTCATCACAAACATAAACAATTTATTTATTTATTTGTAATAAAAAAATTATAAAAAACAAATGATGTGAAGTTATCGTAGCTATCATCAAAGGAAAATCCAGTATTATTGTTGAGACGGATAGTTATTTTAGCTATTTTTGATCAAAAGTAAGCTCAATCTGAGGTATGTTTCCTAGAATCCTATCTCCATTCCTTTGTAGGCATTAGCTATTGTGATCTTTCAGGGATTTGTCGGGTCTCTATCAAGGTGAAGGATTTTTCCATTCATAATTTATCATGAATATAGCCCTTTCTTTTTAAGCCTGCTTCCCAGAAAACTTGTCTAAAACTATTTATTGGTGGTAGGTGTCGAGTTATTGATATGAAATGGATACAGAAAAAAATACACATTTCAAACGTAGATGATTATTATAAAAGATTTTCTTTTTTGAAAATCCAAACCCAGAAAACAGATGGAATTCTAGAATTCTTCAGTTCAAAGAGCTTTCTCGATTTGGTTTGAAAGGAAAGGACTTTTTCCATGAATGGTCTCCTCGTCTTGATTGACATCTTTTGCACAGATGGTAGATGGCATCCACCTGAGCCACCACCAATCTGGCTGTCGGTGTTTGGGTGAAACGTTTTATTCGAAACATTTAATGTCATAATTATATATAGGGTGTTTGTATAAATTATTTCCATTCAAAGATTGTCTATGAAAACTAAAATAAAAATATTTACAGGTTTAATTTCAAATTACAAAGTGAGATTAAAATGTCATACATTCACGAGGAATTCAAAACTTGACTGTTTGTCTCTCTCTCTCTCTGCTACAGGTTTCTGAATTTGCTCAGCTATCACAACAGCATAATTCTTCAATTCAGTTCAAAATTTGACCTTGGTGCAGAGACAAGCCACAATATATCAAGGACTTCCAAATGTGTGGCCGAAGACACATGAGATGTTTTTGCTAACAATGGCCACCTGATTAAGGGTTACTGGCCACAATGTGAACCTCCCTCATGTTTCGTGGATAACAAGTACCAATATTCGTCTTATAAGGTGTTTTTTGAATTTCTTCTTGCAAATGGAGGCACTCAGGCAGTGAAATTAACATGTTAATGCAGTGTCTGATCTAAAATAATCAAGAAGAGGCAGAAATGACATGAATCGAGTAACTTAAAATTCCAAACGACAACAGTTCTTTACAGACATAACATATGACAAGCAAATTCTGTATTAAGGAATACCAAAGTGAAAAACTGAAAATAACATCTATCTATCTACAGTTACAAGGGCTCAAGAAACAAACCCAGAACGTCTTTGTGTGGTTGCTTTTAAACTTGTGTTTACTGTGTGCACTAACCTAAATAAAATGCTTGATGCTATTAAGCTGTAGCATAAAATAGAGCAACTGACTCCACCTTAATAGAACTTACAGCTCTAGTCCACTGCTTAGGAGCTGCCTTCATTTAACGACCATCAGCAGATGTGAAGGACTCAGCAAACCCAGCTGGTCTTGCTGGAATACTGCTCTTGCTGTCATTAAGACTGGTATAACTTCGCCCAGTGCTTTCTCCATCCTGCCAAACTTTTAACATCTCTGGAAGTGGAAGGCTGTAGTCGATGCCAGAAAAGTCCTCGGATTCGTCGTTAATTGGTTTCCATTTCTCAACAAGTGGCGCCAACACATTCACTGCATGACCCATATCAGGTCGGTGGTTTGGTTCCCTCAAAGTGCAATGCCCAGCCAATTCAGCTATGGTGTAGATGCTCTCAAAAATCTCTTCACTGGCATTAAGAGTAGGGTCAATGGCAGCCATAAGCTTCTCTTTGCTTGATTTGATTTTCCAAAACCACTCAGCCAAGTATCGGCTTTCCTCAGAGCGCTCCTCATCAAGGGCTGTTAACCCGGTCAAAAGTTCCATTAACACCACTCCATAGCTGAACACATCAGCTTTGGTTGTTATCTTCCCCATAACTGTGAGAACAAAGAAGTAAGAGCAGCAGTCAATTCAGCCTTCTAATTGTTGGTGTTATCTTGGAAATTAAATCCAAAAAAACCACCAATCACCACAAATGTTATATATCAATGATCTGCAAATTTCTCAAGCAATTCTACAGTGTGGACTAAAGGAAGATATACAAAGATCACACGCACTTACCATTTTTACTTTTAGCCGTAAAAAATAACTATTTGATAAATCCATATATTAATGTGATTCCACGTGGGTTCTTTTTGATGATTTAAGATACATATCAAAAGTTATCAATCACAATAGGATAAATTAGAAATGACTGCATAACTATCATATCTTCCAATAAATCATGAGAAAAAGATTTTAAAGGGTAATACAAGTAGAAATGTTTTACAAAGATCAGTCAACAGAATGTTTGGAGCACACAAAAGGAGGGAAACATGTTTTATGAATATGATTAATGTGCACTACATGTTTCTGTTCTACACATCATTAACATCATTATCGCATTCTTATTGATAACAGGGTTGAATAAGCTCATTCCACTGAACCGAGCAATACTTCTTAGTTTCAGTTAAATTAGCTTCTTTCTAATTCTAAATAATCCTTGTTCTATACCAATAATAAGAATTTGGAAAACACTTACCAGCATATTCAGGTGCAAGGTAGCCAAAGGTTCCAGCAAGTCTCGTCACAACAGATTTCTCTCCGTCTGGAGCAAGTTTCACCAACCCGAAATCAGAAACCTTGGCACGGAAATCATCACCTAGAAGAATGTTGGAAGATTTGAGATCTCGGTGAATAAATGTTTGTCGAGCCAGACTGTGAAGATATTCCATCCCCCGGGCCACATCCAATGCAATACTCAACCTTCTTGTCCAAGATAGAGGCTCCAAGTTTAATTTCTTCCAATGGAAAAGATGCATGCTTAAAGCACCTTCTGACAAATACTCGTAGACAAGAAGTCTTTCATTGCCTTCGATAGAATAACCAAGAAGAGAAACCAGATGCCGATGCCGGACTTTAGAAAGAACAGCAATCTCAGCCTGAAATTCATCCACAGCTTTACCACTCACCACTCCGGCCTCCATTCTCTTAACAGCTATTTTTGTCCCATCTTCCAATTCACCCTTGTAGACAGTTCCAAATCCACCAGAGCCAAGCTGATTTTTTTGGGCAAAATTATCTGTCACCTTGCGAAGAACTTGGACAGATATAATAACATTTCCAGCCTCAATTGCACGGGAATTTTCAGTCAGACTACTTGTATTACTGACAGAACTAGTTCCAGTTTGAGTGGACAAGCTTCCAGTGATGTTGTCGGAAACTGCAATCTTGACAAAATTTTCTGAATCAGATGGATCTCTAGGGTGAACCACAATGGAACAAGGAGGATTTGAAGTTTCTTTTTTCTTCTTAAAGCAAGAATATAGACACAAAGCAATCAACACAACAGCCAGCAATGAACCGGCTAAAATTCCACCCACAATTACTAGTTTGGTTCTTTCAAATTTTCTTTTAGTTTGGGCTGGAACTTTTGTAGAAGTAGACCGATTAGCGTGTGAGCTTGAAGTTGGAGAAGGCGGACTAGAAGGCATAGTGAATGGTGAAGGCTGTGCACTGCCTGGTGGAGAATTCTCTGGTGGAGAATTCTCTGGTGGAGTGAAACTCACAGGAGGTAGGCTGCTAGCAGGGGAGGGGGATTGCTGACTCTGATTCCCACCAACCAGAAGAGGATTTCCATCAACAACAAGCTTCACGCTATTCCGAAACTTGGGCAAAGGAGGACCTAGATTGTTTTCACTGACATCGAACAATCTCAAAGACTTTAAGTTTGTCAAATTGCTGGGAATTGTGCCCTCTATATCGTTTCCTCCAAGTCCAATTTGAACCAGTGAATCTAATTTTGCAATTGAAGGATTAAGGGTGCCAGTAAGATTACGTCTAGGCAGATTTATAACAGAAACCTTTGAATTAGAATCACAATTCAATCCCAACCATGGCCCATGACATGGATCATTACCAGACCACTGAGGAGCAATATTTGAAGGATAATTCACTCCACTAAGAAAATCCAAAAGTGCATAAACTTCTGGGGCGCATTCAACTCCAGGTTTAGATTGACAAAGAGGATTGGAGTCATAAGAAACCTTACCAGCCTTGAACACTGGCACTGGACCCATTAGCTGATTATTGTTCAAGTCCAAATTCTCCAGCTGCATATCTGCCAAGCTCTGAGGAATATAACCGACAAGTTTGTTTCCGTTGAGATTAAGATCTCTCAACAAAGACAAATCTCCAATTTTCTCAGGTATTGTTCCAGAGAAAGAATTCCCATGAAGCCATAATTGTGACAATGATGTCATGTTTGCGATAACATCAATTGAACCACTCATGCCCCCTCCTTCTTGATTATTCAGAAGCAAAATTGACATCAAAGATTGCCCAAAACTTGCAGGAATTTCACCAGACAATCTGTTGTAAGAAAGTTCTAGATTACTAAGAGATGGCATGCTGCCTAGAAAATCAGGCAATGGACCAGCCAAATTGCATGAAGACACTGAAAAATTCGTCAACTGAACAGAACTTGCCAATTCACTGGGCAGAGACCATCCTGTACTCTCATTCAAACTATTGCCATCCAAGGCCAAAACCGCTATGCTACTAAGCCCCTCAAAGAAATCAGATGGGATAGTGTCAAAATTATTGCCATTCAAGAAAGCATATACCAGTTCAGACAGTCCTTTAAAGGTGGGTAGTTTTCCATTGAAGTTGTTTCTTTGAAGCCCTATATTGTAAAGTTTTGAGAGCTGGTTGAAATTTTGAGGGAGGGGTCCTTTAAGACCCATATTTTGGACCTGAATTTGTGTGACTCTGCCATCCGAACAGAAAACATGAGGCCATGAAGGAGGGCCACAAGGATCGTTACCCTTGGCTGGCCATTTGAGAAGCTCTGGATTTTCCAACCCATTCTGGAAATCTAACAAGATCTTAAGGTCATTGGGATCCGTAAAACTATAACACAAAGTAACGAAACCCAACAAAAAACATACAATGTTGCAAAGCTTCATACTTTCACCTCCCATTATCAAATCACCATACTAAAAGAACGAAACCAACCCTCCCAATGTACCTTATAATCCCAAATAAAAACTAAGACTTTCACATGTCAATTACCATAAAAGGATGTAAACAACAAGATCCAGGTGCAAAAAATTAACATTTGTTTCAAAAGTTTTTGAAGAGAACAGGAAATGGAAGTAGAAAAGGGATTAGATTTTGAAGGAGAGTGAAGAAGACGAAGAAAAGGAAATCGTGCCCAAAACAGATTGAGATAAAGAAAAGTACGTTAGACTATCAACCACTTCTTGAGGGCTTTTTATGTTTGGCTAAATCTTCGAACAGCCAGACCTAAAAAGTATAGAAGTACACCACCATGACTGACACTCTCCCCACCCCTTTCTTGATCTCCTATCCTTGCAAAAGCAGACGTAATAATAATAATAATAATAATAATAATAATAATAATTTGTTTTCCAATGCTAAATGAAATGGCAATATTACCCTCAAAAGGTGGCAGCTCAGAAGATAATGGCAGTGCCAGTCAGGGCATGTAATTGAAAAAAATCTTGTAAAACATTTTGCAGTGTCATGATTATAATTAATAATTATATTTTTTTAATCTTTCTATAATATAAAACATGTGGGCCCTAGGCTAGGGAGCTTATGAAGCCAAGAAGCTCCATTGATGTCGGTAAGTGGAAGCTTAAAAAATCTCTTGGGATTATTGAGGAGTGGGTCCAAATATGGATGACTCAACTACTTCTACAGTTCTACTACTTCTGTTGTGTCGTGTCGTGTCGTGTCGGTTGAATGTTGACAGCATTCACTTGCGTTTGTATTGTTTTTGTTCACTGCTTCCATGTATCCAGGAATTTATAAACTCCCAAGTTTGACCACCAAAGAAGAATTTGTTAAATTTCTGGATTATTACCACTACTGTATTTACATTGTTTTGGGTTCCATATTTGTTTCGTTTAACATTGGAGTGCCTTTTTTTTTTCAAAGTATTTAGTCTATTTACAAGGTATTTTTTTTATTGAGGGGGTCCAAATTTGGATGAAAATATATATTTGTTAAAAAAAACTTTTAGTCAAAATCTTTTTATTGGGATGTTAAGAAAAAAGAAATGTATAAATATTCCAATAAATTTTAATTAAGAGTATTGACAAAGCTTGTAATCCATAAACATGTCAATGATTATAAATTTACAGGCGATGTACTAGATAAGCAAATGATACTAGATAGCAATTCAAAAAATGATTTGACTGGGCTAATAAACTTTATCTAGAGATTATTAAAAAAAATCAAAAAATTAAAAAAATCAAGAAAACTAGAAAAAAAAATAACCGAAAAAACCTAATCATGAAAAAAACCGATTAAAAATTTAAAAAAACCGACCGGTTCGGTTCGGTTTTGGTTTTATAAGCTTGAAACCGAAAAAACCGAGCCAAACTGGTTTGAATCGGTTTTTGTCCTAAAAAACCGAACCGAAATCATTCGGTTTGAACCGGTTTCGGTTCGGTTTTGGTTTTTTTAAAAAAAGTTGGTTTAGTTATTTTTTTTTTATAAAAACCAAACCGAACCGAAAATAATCACCCCTAACTTTACCTACTATTACTCCACTTAAAAAGTAGAAATTTATAGTTGTTATACCATTTTTATTCCAATATATTATCTATAATTTTAAAAATTACGTTACTTTTAATTTATACTCATTCATACATCAATCAACCATCTTCCACCTCTTATCAAAAAAAAAAATCATCCTCCCAAAATTGGCAAAGCAAAACCAAAAAAAAAAATACAAAGAAAGATTTGGGCAAAAACTAAAAAAAAAAAAGAAAAAAAAGGGAAAAAGATTAATAACATACCTTATAAGGAACAAGAATATCTTGACGATGATTAATATCAAGTAAAAAAGAAAGGATATTGTGTTGTCAAATGTTTTTAAGAAGAAAGAAAGAAAGAGGTTTATGAAATAGATAGAAAAAAATAGGGTTTGTGTTAGCATGTGCGTATTTATGGAATATTGTTTTCAATATTAATTTCATGAGATATTATTATAGCAAATCAAATGGTTTTTCATTTAATCTATTTTTGCACCTTTTTTATAAATTTAATTTAATATAAAATTCAAATCAATATCCTTAAAAAAAATTTAAAACATGAGAATTCATTCAATTTTATGAATTAAATTTAATTCACATGGTTCTAAATAGAGTATAGGATTGCACATCTAGTGATATATCAAATTGCATACCTAATTATAGCATATAAAAAATCAAAGTAAAATTCCTAGGGTATCATGTATATATAAACAAAACATGTCATAAAACTAGTCTTATAGTGTGTTTGGGATTGTGATAGTTGTGGTGGTTCAAAGTGTTTTTCGCTTAGAAATGCATCAAAATAAAAAAAAAAAATTTTAAAAAATATTTTTTATATCAGCACATCAAAACGATATGAAAATATAAAAGAAATTTATTTTAAACAAAAAACAAATTTAAAATTTGAGGGAACGCGGTTTGCACCGCGTTCCCAAACACACCTTTATAATGCATTATAGCAGCATGGACCTGTATTGTGCACTCATTTTTAGAAATTTAAATTCTAAATATAGTAGTTCTTAATCCTTTTGCATAGATTATGGAAATGTAATGATGGTAGTACAGCTAAAATTGGTAACATAAGACCCCAGATGTGAAACAAAGATTTAAAGAGAAAATCCAAGTTTGCAATGTAATCAAAGGAAACATAGGGTCATTTACTCACCATCCAATACATTATGTAGAATGGAACATTTTTTTTCTCTTTTGAAAAAATAATATAAATATACATAGATAGAATGGAGAATGGAACACTTTTGAAATTTGTGATCATAGTTAAAATCTTATAGAAAGGAAATAATTTGATATAAAGATAATGTCACAATGTATAACCTAAATTTTTAATTTTTCTTCGATCCTAAACAATTTCTAAATATGTATATTTGATGAGGCCCTAGAATCCAAATACTTAAGAATAAGGTTGGTGTGTTGGATAATCAGTTAATCTTTTAGTTCAAGCAGTCCAATCTATTATCCCTAGCCAAGGTGTTTGGTGGCTTGATATGGAAAGCTCAGGTGGTTCGTAACTGGTAGCTGGTGATGCCTGGTAAGCCAAGGTGACTGCTAACTACTAC
>Ga0307515_10011190_pt1 | contig 17060 bp, 3 predicted proteins | sample 17_EM_MG_FD_194513 | JGI IMG/M metagenome (GOLD analysis project Ga0307515, IMG submission 194513) | Populus trichocarpa ectomycorrhiza microbial communities from riparian zone in the Pacific Northwest, United States - 17_EM | ecosystem: Host-associated > Plants > Roots > Unclassified | place... | reverse complement strand
ATAAGAAGGATTTTATAGGAGTACGGTTGTGTATTTAAGGACCCTTAGTCCCTACCTAGATAGTTCCTTCCTTATAGTAATTCTCAGAATATAATTAGAGTTAATCTATTAGGCAACCACTCCACCAATTATTATTACTTGTTGATTTCTGTACTTATATTACCTATATACCTAGCCCAATAACAAGCCTACCGTAGTTCTTGCTATAAGGTTTCGTTACACAAGGCAGATCTAACTAATTAGATAACTTTAACTAGCGGTTAAAGTTCCTTAATATCTTGCGTATTACGTAATTATATTATAAACGTTATAACATATTTTAAGTTCTTTTTAATTTTAAGCTTTCTGCTATTATATTTTATATATTTATATTAGGTGGCAGTTATTTACCTTTATATTATATCTATTTAGCTAAAGTAGGCTATAAAGGATAGTCTTTATAGAATTCTTTTACTAGGGAAGACGCGTTGGTCTTAATCTGGTTATAGGTTTCCTAAGTTTATATTTTATATCCTTCCCACTTAATAAAAAGTTTAAATTGTTTAAATTATATTTTCTATTATATATTATTAATTAAGTTAATAAAATAAGAGCCGTTACCATTATTAACAATTATAGAAGGTAGCGGCGGCACTTCGCGAGTTAAAGGTTTACCTTTTAAAGGTTGTAGTAAGTTTACGTAAAACGTTAGATATATCTTTATCTTAGCTAGCAATTTAAGCTTATAAGCGTATAAGCTTAGTTTCTTCTTAATTTAGTATAGGCCTACAAACTTCCGGTTTAGTTTCTTTAAGGGTTATTAAGTCTTTAGGTTTTATATATTTAGGTAAACTATATTACCTTCCTTAAAGTCCTATATGGGAGTTTATCCTTTATTTATATGCTATTCTTATACTATTTAAGCGTACGCTAATTTACTTCGTAATAGTTCCGTTAACTACTTTATTTAATTAACAAAGCTATATACGTTAATTAGTTAAATCCTCTTAATTATAGGTCCTGTTATATTAATTTCGGGTTATAGTTTAAATCTAAGTTAAGGGTTTTATCCGTAGGTTGCGTAGAACGGCGTTACGCCTATTAATTTATTTTTTGTATTATTCGCAGTAAACTTAGCTAAAGGTAGCGACTTTTCCTAATTATTTTATAGGTATTATTCTATAATCGCGTTCGCAATTTTGGTTTAACTATCTATCTTTAAATAAAATATAGTTAAAAGTTATATTTATATACTTAATTGTTTATATAGGGCTTACTAGAAGTCTAAAATAAACTAGCTTCCGTAGTTGGATATTATTAAATTAGAAAGTCTATATAGCTTAAAAACGCACTTAATAAAACATTTAGCTACTAATATTGCATTAATTAAGTCTATAGGAATTATATATCGCATTTTTATAAGATAGTTAATAACTACTATAACATTTATAAATCTATTACTATTAGGTAGGTTAACTATAAAGTTAATTAAGATATCTTGCCATCTTTGTATTAGAATTGGCAACAGTTAAAGTACTCCTTACTTCTTTATATAAGAGGTCTTCCTATATACGCACATTCTGTATACTCGGACGTATTTTTATATATAGTTATATATTATAGGCCAGTAATATACTTATTAGATAATCTTATAGGTCTTTACACGGCCAGAATGCCCTACTATAGGGGAATTGTATATAAATTTAAGTATTTTAAATTATAAGGGTTTAGAATTCGGGAATACTATCTTCTATTAATAGTATAATCAATTATTATAGATTTCGCATTTAGTAAGTATAATATCCTTATATTACTATTTCCCTATTTAAATTACTTTTATTATATCTACTATCTAGGGGTCGTTCTTATATTTATGCTCTATTAATTTATTAATTTCTATATCCTACTTATTAATTTCCAATTTATTTCCATTAAGCTCCGCGTCTAGAAATATAGGGCGTAGTTTCTTAAAGTATTTAAGGGGTAGTAGAATTTATAATTAATTTATAATCTGTTTATTAAAGGCGTTTATAAATAAGTCCTATAATTATTATATTAATAAGTTAGGCTTCTAATTAAGTTTACTAAGTTAGTATATAATCTTAAAGTTAAATTATAAAAGGTATTCGGCCTAATAAATCTAGCGCTATATTAATTGCTTTATAGTTATAAAGTACTACAGGTTTTTATAGTCTATTAATACGCGTATTAGAAATAACGATCCTTTAAGTTCTAAACGCTATTATTTAAAGCATCTAATAATTATAAGTAGTTCCTTATTATATATCTTATAGTTTAATTTAGTAGGGGTAAGTTTTTAAAGAGAAAAGCTACTGGGCGCAGCTCGCTGTTCTTATTATATTGCGATAACACTCCTCCTAGTATATAATTAGATAAGTCTATTTTAATAATATATTTAAGGTCCAGATTAAAGTAGATAAAAATTAGAGTAGTTATAAAACGATATTTTAGGTTATTAAAAGCTTATTCGCATTTAGTAGTCTATTTAAATCTTATATTCTTCCTTATTAAGTTTACTAATAGCTAAATAATTTTTAAGAAGTAATTAATAAATTAATAGTAGAAATTTGCGAATTCTAGAAATCTTTAAATATCTTATATACTACTAGGACTTTCCTAGTTTATAATTATAGCAATTTTCTTAGGGTTTATTTTAATTCCGTTATAGGATATAATTAGGCCTAAATATGTAACTTTAGACGTATAGAACTCGTATTTCTTAATATCGTATTACAAGCCCGCGTCTTATAGGCATTTAAGGACTATTTAAACGTGTTTCTAATACTTAGAAAGCAAAGACAAATAAATTAAGATATTATTAATATATACGGTATAAATATATTAAGGAATTCGCGAAGTATATTATTAATATATTACTAAAACGTACCAGGACCGTTTTTTACACTAAACGGCATTACTAGGTATTTAAAAAGTCCCCATTGTATATAAAAAGCCGTATACTTTTTATCTCCTTCGCGAATATGGATTTAATTAAAGGCAATAACTATATTAAGCTTTATAAAGTATTGTAATTTCGCTAAGTAGTTAAGCGTTTCTTAAAGTAGAGAAATCAGATATCAGTTTTAAATTATAATCGCATTTAGGGCTTAATAATTAATATAGAACCTTAAGCCTCCTTTAGGTTTCTTAATAAATAGTATAGGTAAAGTAAATAGTAATTAACTAAGGTAAAAATTAATCCTTTCTCTAGGTGCTCTTTAAGGTATTATTATATTATAAGCAGCTCTTTTTATAATATACCGTATAACGGGCTAACCTTTAGCATTATACTAGGTTTAAGTTTTATCTTAAAATTGTACTTATCTTAATATAGAGGTAGTTAGTTTACAAATTATTTCTTAAACGTATTAATTAGATTATAATATTCTTTAAGTATAAAAGGTTAGGGGTTAATATATTGCTTCGGTTCTAACGCCTTCTTAATATCTTTTAGTGTTATAGTAAAGATCTTATAGTCTCGTTTTCTTACTAATAAATAAAAGGGTGCGGCTATGTACCATATAAATTTTAAGGGGTTTTAATATATTATCTTTATATTCTTTACCGCGGTTAGTAGTTATAACTTTATTATATTAGTTTAAGGTTTATAATAAGGGCAATTTATATTATATTAAATTTAAATAATTATATATATGTTCGTAGGGTAAGTAGTATTTTAAGTAATAACTTCGGCAGTAGGTTGTACGGAATTTTAGTATTTCTTTAACCCAGCTAATTAAAGGGTTGTGTTATTTTAGCTATCTATATCTAAGTATTACCTTATAATGCTTTAAGGGTGTTATAAATAGGGAAATATATTTAAGGTATTTGCCTATCCGCATCTTTATAAGAGCGTAGTATATTAGTTCGCCGTATATTAAAGCCTTACTATTAAAGCCTTATAGGCCTTAGGGCTTATTAAGTTTCTTTAAATTTAAGCATTAAGTTTTCGCGTAGTTCGTATTAATAAAGCCTATATTAGTAGCTCTACTATCTATAAGGACTTATACTTCCTTTTATTTTTTAAGTATTTAAATTTCACTAAGTATATTAAGGGAGTTATGTTATATATTAGCGCTAGAAGAGCCTAAACACTTATACTTTTTCACTTCTTATCTTAAGGCGCAACTTAGCCCTAGGACAATTTGTTTTCCAAGTTAACTAAAGGTAAAATACTTTATAGCGACTAAGTATAATTTATAAAACGAGTATAACTTAAGGATTAAGAGGAGCTACGGCAGATCTTTTTAAAAGGGTAAGTTCGGCAATCCCTTTAAATATATCCCTTTTTTCTATATCCGAAATATTCTCCATTTACAGCTTATATTCTTTATTTATTAATTCCTAAGGATGTATAGAATTAAGTAGCGTTAAGGTCTATAGGGTTATATATAGGGCTTTTAGGTCTTAGAGATAGATCGCGCTTTAGGGTATATACTAGTTTTATAAAGTTTTAAACGTAAGGTATAGTTGGCTTTAGGGAACAAGTCTATTTATTATATTAAAGGTCCGTATTAATTTGTTAATATATTATAATAAATTTAGGTAAGTCCTTTAGCAGTTCTCTACCTACTAACTATACTCTAATTTTATCCAAAATAGCTTAGCGGAAAGTAGCAACTCTAGCGGCTTTATTCCAATCTAGTTTACTAATAAGGCCTAAAAATTCTAAAAAGAAGCTAGTAAAGTCTCGGTTTTGTTATTATTGGTTTTTAAATTTAGTAACAGCTGTATATTCGCGGCTGGCGTTATTATACGTTTATTTTAGTAAAGAGATAAAGATTTTAAAATTAATAAAGGTGCTATTATAGAAGAATAGGTCTATAGTTTATGCAGCGTCTTTACTTAAATAAGATATTCTATAGCTAATCTTACTAGCTTTAGAAGGGTATTAGTTATAGTTTATTAAAAGTTTAAAACGGAGCTTAGTTATAAAGGGATATAGGTTATTTTAATTTCTATTAAATATTAGAGGGTTAGGGAACTTTTCTAATTTTATAATAGGTACTAGGTTCGTTATAGGTATAGGTTAAGCTACCGTTACTAGTTTAGGGTTTATATTTAATAGGTTACGTTTATATATAGTTATTTTAATTTCGTTTATAGGTGTTATTATTAGGGTCTCCAACGCGAGTACTTTAGCGTCATAGAGTTCTTTACGTATTACTTTAATTAATTACTAATACTAAGCTTTTAGTATAGTTTATTACTAGGCCAAGGCATCTATAAAGGACTATTATATTATAGTTATTTATTCCCTAACTAGGGCCATAATAGTTAATATAGCGGATTTGAGTTCGTTTGCTATTTTAAGGGTATTAGTATTAACGTAATGTAGTATAAGGGCGCGGAGAGACTTTAGGGAAGATTTAAAGGAATAATAAAATTCTATCTAAATCTAAGGGTATATAGCTCTCGCTAAGAACAAGACGTTGCGTAAAGAAAGAAGGGAATAACAAGGGAATTATATAATTAAATAGTCAGGGGCTTGGTGGTCGATGCGTGCGCATATACGCACGCGGTCTTCGACGGACTTCGGTAGAATTCGATTAATCTGGCAGAATTCGGTCAAAGCGTCGAAATTTATCTATTAAGTGTTTCACCGAGACATTCCTACTGTAACTGGGCTAGTCCCGTTATAAAAGGAATATTTAATTTATATATAGCTTTATATTATTTTCTACTAGTACGCTACGTACTACTCTTTTATAACTACTGCACTATAAAAGACTACCTATTTACTAGGGTGGGTATATATAATATTATTTAAATACTTTTTATAAGTAAGGGCCTATATATAATAGTATAATAGCTTATTAGTTAAGGAGTTCTTTAGCAGTTATAAATAGTATATAAGATCTAATAGGAGGATATAAGAGGATACGCCCCCTTCTAGCCCCTTAGGGACTAGACACTCTTACCTAGCTAAAGGCGATATATAGGCGAATTACTAAACCCTTCTATTACCCCCCTCCCTAGACCTTCTAAGATACCTTAGAAATATAGTATAAAAGGTAGATATATTATAAAGGTAATTAGGCTAGGCGAAGGTAGAGCGCGTAAGACTAGCTAGAAGGATATACCTAGGTTTTCTCCTTTCTAAAGATTGTTCCTATAAATAGAAGGTAAAAATCTATATAGACCTAAAAAAAGGAACTAAATTGGGCAATAAATAGAACTAATAATAATAGTATTTTCTACTATTATTATTATTTATACATAATAATAGCTTATATAAATACTTTTAAGATAAAGTTTATAAAATACTATATTACAAAGATATTAAGCTAAGGAGTAAGAGGTAGAGGAAAGGATATATAGTTAAAACTAGTTAGTACGATAAGGTCTATACGGCTAAACGTATTGCTATATAAATGGTATTATTATATAAAAAGTTACGCGTTAGGTTAATAAGCAATAAAGGAGGGGCTTTATATTTAAAAAGGCTTAAGGCGTCCACCTTACCTGCTAAATTAGGCTCCCTCCTATATAAAATCTCTACTAGTTATACCGATTTTGGTAGGGGAGACTTAACAATATTATTAAAAGTTAGAATAGCATAATATTACATCAAAAACACTTTAATTAAGGGGTGCAGATTGTAATATAGAGTATATCGTTATAATTAGATATCGTTCTAACTAGTTTTTACTATATCTATATATATAGCGCTAAGTCTATAGCCGAACCCCTAACTAGGCCCTCTATTTGGGTAATGTATAATAGTGCCGTAATATATATAGGTGTTTAATATCTTTTAATTCTAACTTCTTGCTCTTTTATAAATAACTTAGATGCTTTCTTTTATTATCCTTATATATAATTAAAAGCTTTTCTATAAAAATCGGCCTTTATACTTTTATATAGTAAAGCCTAGAAACCTAGTAGACAGCTATTGGCGTTCTATTAGGATTATGCTAATAGACCGCTAAAGTAAACGCAGAGATGTATATATAGCGGCGCAGCGCGGGTGTGGCGATATAGTAGTATCGTGAAATTTTTTTACTAGGAGGGTAAGCCCTAACGAAAACTCGATATAGCTACTACGTCTTTATATATATTTTAATTATTTATTTAAACCATGGCATCTATGTCTAACGCCCCCCCTTCCTTCTATATAGTATATAATTATACTATATAGTACCTATATAATATAGTAACTAAATAAATAAACTGTATACGCCCTGGGAAGTCTATAATAAGCCTCTTATTCTCTATTCTATCTAATAGCCTAGACTTACCTACGGTATTTCGTCTTCTTCTATATCTTTAGCTAGGGATATATATAGGGAACTGTCACAGAGTAAGCATAAGCGACGATAATATATAGCGAGGTAGATATTATTAAGCTATATATATAAACTATATAATAAAGTTAAGACGTTACGTAAGAAAAGAAGGTAGGAAAACAGGGAGAAAAGGCATATATTGTTAACTTAGTTGCTTAGTTAACACGTATATAGAGTAGAATAGGGTTTAGGTTATAGTCCTAGCAGAACTTAGCAGAATTTGGTAGAACTTGGCAGAATATAGTAGAATGCCATATATTGCCGTTAGATTGCCATTAGATTGCCATTAAATTGCCATTTCGCGGTTAGTCTCTAATTGCTGAGTTGGTAGAAATAGGTAGATATGTGCAAGGTATTATAGGGGTGTCCTATAATAGGAACCTAGGTTAGGGCTTTAGGATAAAACACCTAGTTTTATAATAGTTTAAATTCGTCCTACTAATCCTTTAGGGTAGAAATTATACTGTAACGAAGCCTTGTAGCAGGAACTACGGTAGACTTATTAATAGGCTGGGTATATAGGTAAATAGGAAGTTAACAACATAATAACAACTTAGTGGAGTAGTTGCCCAATAGATTAACTCTAATTATATTCTAAGATTTACTATAAAGAAGAGGAACTATTTGTAGAGACTATATATCCTTAAATATATAACTCCTCCCCATAGTAAAGGGTTTAGTATATTAGCACGTTAGTACATTAATATATTACATTCCTATGTTCCTACGTTTCTACATTTTAAACTTATAACGTAACTAGCTATATAACTTAGCTACCTTTTATCCTATAGCTTAATTAGTTCTAGCGCCTTCTATACTATCTTAACTAACCCGTTTATATCTATCCTTAGTAGTTATACTACTACTAATATAAGGTCCGTAATACTATCCACCTCCTCTTTATCTTTGTCTTTAAAGATATCTCCTATCTCTAAGTCGTTTATTAGAGGTATAGTATTTTTAATTTAATAACCTTTATTATTCCTAATGCCTCCTATTAAATCTTCTACGTCTAATTATTATAACCAGCTAGTAACATTTATTCTTTTACTTAGTAAAGTTATACTATCCTATTCTCGTTATGTGGAGAAAAAGTTAGTGTATATTGCAATTATAGCTCCATCTAGTTATTAACCTTCTTCTTATACTAAGTATACGTGAGCGAATATGCAATCGTCTTATAATATTTAATCTATTTCTAACGCTAAGTATACGCGTCTTATTATCTATTATAATCGTCTAGTTTCTTATCTAATTTACTTTAGGGTTACGTATATTAGTAGCGGCTAAAAAACTAAAGGGTAAGCTAGCTAAGGCCCTTATTAAGGTTTAGCGTCGTTTTAATAAGGCGTCTTAGGCTCTAAAAGCTTAACTAAATACTTATACTCGCCTAAGCTATCTAATAAAGGTCCGTAAAAAGGTGCGCTTAAAGGAGCTATATTTAGTAGAGTAAGATCTATTTAAACTTAAGGCTAAGGAGGCCAAAAAGGATTCTAGTTAAGTTAAGGTGGAAAATACGCTAGTAGTAGGTCTCCTAAATAATCTGGCTTGTCTATTACCTTTAGCTAATCTCTTTACCCTTAGCTCCTTCTTAATATTACCTAACCTACTTTCTTCTAATACTCCCGTACCTTTCCTATAGCGTTTTTTAGGTTCTATAATAGTTTCTAGGTAATCTTATTATAACCTACCTATTTTACTTTATACTATATTTTGTTGTTAATGTCCTTATAACTAAGAATCTTTAAAACTTACTATTTACTTTCTTTTTATTCTCTATATATATCTACTTTATAAATTAGTGGCTTAATATTCCCGTATACTAGCTCTAATATTATAATATACTATATAGGGTAGATCTTTATTTTAGCTAGTAAGTTTAATTTAAATATAACTAGTAAAATCCTTTATATAATTTTAAAAGGTCCTAATCTAATATAATCTAACTTCTTACTTAGTTGTTAACTCTTAAAATTTTTATATAGTAGCTATACTTTATCCCCTTCCTTAAGATCCAGTCCCTTAGATCTCTTAATGTTATAGTACCTTTTTATTCTTTTTTATACCTTTTTTACTAATTTTATAAGGTCTATATAAAGATTTATTAATATCTTTATTTTTTCTTTAGCTATACTACTTGTTTTCTTTACTTATTATAATAATAATAATATTCTTAGCTTATATTTATAATTTGCCTTAAATAGTAATATGCCTATTTCTTTTTATAGTATTATATTGTATATAAACTATATAACTAGTAATAGCGATACCTAATTATTCTATATATAATTAATATAATATCTTAAATACTACTTTAGTGTCTAACCTAATCTTTTTATTTAATTATCTGTCTACGTATAAGGTGAGGATGTAGATAGGGAGTCCAATAATAGAACAATAGGTATATTATATAGACAGAGACGAATCCTTAGGGAAAAAGGAGGAGTCTATATGCAAGGTAGGAAGGGTTTTCCCTAGGCATGTGCAGAGCACGTACCTTACGGGCGAGTCACCCCTGGGTTGCCCTAGGGTCGCCCGTACCTTACGGCTATATAATTATCTACTTAGGTTTTACCTAATAATGCCCCCCCCTTTAAAAAGGGTCGTCCCCGATCCTTTATATACTTAAGCCTTAATAAAACCCTATAAAAAACCTTAGTAAGAAAAAATTTTAGAGGGGAAAAAGCGTCTTAATTTTGCGTATAGAGAGACAGGTAGTATATATGCGCGGCGCGAAGATATTAAGGAACTTCAACCAGCGGTTAAAGTTATCTAATTGGTTAGATTTGCCTTACTAAGACTCCCCCGCATTTAACCGAGCTAGTAGCAATTTTGCATGCCTAGTATAGAAAATCCTAATTAGTCTATTTAATAGGTAGAGCTAATGGGGCTTAATACTATCGCCTAAATTCGGTAGACCAGAAATATTCCAAAAGCTTACTTATATAGGTAGGTCGCTAGTACCTCGCAGATCAGTTATAGGTTATTTATATATAGCCAAATTTATAAACGGTAAGGCTATATACCTATTAAATCCGCCGCTAACCCTACTTTAGCCTTACGTTATACCGGTGTAGCGCTGTATATACTTCGTAGGTAGGTTATAGGTTACTTATATACAGCTAGGTTTAGGACGGTAAGGCTATATACCTGTTAAATCCGCCGCTAACCTATGCTTTAGCCTTACGCGTTATCTGCGTAGCATATACATAGAATAGTGTATAAGTTGTCGGTATAGGTTACCACCAGCGGGTCACCAGTAGGTTATAGACCCTAGTTAAATAAACCTCGGTTATAAACGGGCTTATTCTCTAATATATAAATAATTTACTTAGCTAGCATAGAGTAACGGACTAGGTCTAGGAAGGGTGCTTTTTAAATTAAGGCTGTAGTTCTTATAGTAATTATTGCTTATTCTTTAATCCCTTAGGACGTCCTCTACTCCGCTTTAATACAGGTTATATTTTAACAGCGGCGATTACTTTTTGCCTGCGCTTCGGCTGTAAGGCTAGGGTGTTTCGCTTGCGGTACTTATCTAATAGCTATTAACAATTCTTAAGTTCTGTCTTGTATTTCTATTTATTATACTTATTTAGCCATCCTAGCTATTTAATAAGGTACTACGGTTATCTAGTACGATCCTAATAGGCAACAATTACTTCTACTTCTTAGCTGCCTTCCTTAAGCTCTTTTATTACCAGGGGTTAAAACCTAGGGCGTAATCTATAAGGCTCTAGTAGGGAGATATAGAAGACTAGGTGGAGCCATACTATAGCAGGTAAAAGCTCTAGCTTATATACTTACTACCCTACGCGCTCTAGGATCTAAAACGGTCCTATAAACTTATAGTTAAGCTTTTTATAGGGATGTTTTATGCGGATATTCTTAGAGGAGAGCAGGACTCGTTCACTAACGGCGAAGTGTTTGGCTAGGTAGTGACGATTATAGTATTTTGCCTAAAGCTTTTAGGCATACATTATTGACGCCGCCGCTACCTTACGTGTAAGGCGTAGGCGTTATAGGTACGTCTCTACGAGTTAGATATTCGTTAACTTAAACCCCTTTCTACCTTGCTAGGCATCTTAAACACTATCTAGGACTCCGTTTAAGACGTTTAGTAGCTAGCCATAGGCGAGCTTAATAGGGGAACGCTTTATTATGGTATAGACCTTAGGGTTATAGGCAAAGGCTACTTCTTTAAGTAGGGAGGCCTAATTAGACTGTTCCTAGTTTATAAATATACGTAGGTATACCTTAAGCTTCTAGTTCTAACGCTCTGTCTAACTATCTATCTATAGGTAAAATATAGTGCTAAGTTTACGTTAAACGCGGAGATAGTAACATATAGTGCTCTAGTACTCGCTTATAAATATACTACCCCTATTAGAGACAATATTATCTAGAGGCCCTATTTATACAAAGACTCTAAATAAGAGTTCTGCGAGTTGCATAGCATTAATTGTCTTACACACTAGATAGTAGCGCACTAGCTTTATAAAATGGTCTATAAGGACAAGAACGGAGTTATACTCTACACTATTAGGAGTCTTAGACTCTAGGAAATCCGTAATAAAGTTAAGTAAATAATGCTGCTAGGCTCGGGTAGGGGCCTAGAGAGGCTATAGCTCACTATAGGGTTTATAGTGGCGCGATTTAGAGCGTTAGCAGGTATTATAATTATCTAGGTATTTACGGAGGTCCTAGGTAAGGCCGTTCCAAGTATACTTCCGCGCAATTACCTTAAAAGTACGGTTAAAACCATAGTAGCCGCCTATAGGATCGTTATAATTCCGCTTAAGGATCTCCTATTATAATAGTATGCAATTCGGCACCTAGACCTTATTATTTTGCCTTAAGAGTCCTTAATTATTAAGGGTGTAATCCTTATTACCAGCAGGAACTTATTTTTAGGTTAACTAATTATATATAAAGCGTATAAAGGCGTTCCTTTTTTATACTCTATAAATAAAATTAACTAGTAACTTGGGGGGGTATTCTATAAACGCCGTTTTGGCTAAAGCAGCTACTACTACCTCTTGCCGTGGCACGAGACTTTGCGTAAAGTTAGTACTAGCAAAGTAACGTATAATACGTAGGTAACTCGCTGGGTTATTATAGGGGACCGTAGCCTAGGCCAAGGGGTCTTCCCTAGGGTTAAGCGCTATTAGGTTAGTTAAAGTAGTCTTAAAGAGAATAGTAAGACGCTCTAGTCCGCCGGCGCCAAGTTCGCAAGGGTCGCTCGTATACTGCACGTATACTACTTACTAGTTTAGTATAATAGCACTAGGGCCGCCCACAAGGCCTATAACCCGCAACTTTTACTATAATGTAGGCAGTATAGCATTAAGGATTGTCCTCTTACTACTATTTTTAAAGCCTTTAGCATAATCCGGGCGCCGGGATAGTGCGTTAATAGGATTTATCTTGCCTAGCTTATATTTAATCTTAAAATCAAACTTAGCCAGTTTCTTGGCGTACTAGGCCTAGCAAGTAGATAAACTCTTAGTAGTTATAAAGTACCTAAGATTATTATAATTGTAGAGTACGCGCGTTATATACGCGGCGTATTTAAGGTAATAGCGCTACGTCTTAAAGCATTATACTATAGCGAGTAGTTCTTTATTATGCGTATTATACCGTACTTCTAGGCCAGTAAGCTTCTAACTATAGTAGGTGATTAAGTGCTAGTGGAGTTAATCTCCTTACCCCGAAGGCTGCAGAAGTATACCGCTATAGGCATAGTTAGAAGCATTAGTAATCACCATTAGGGGTAAATTAGGGTCAAAGTAGTAAAGTAGAGGAGCCTATATAAACGTAGCGCGTAGCTTACAGAACGCCTACTACGCGTTATTAGGCTAGGACCAGGGTTAATACTATTTAGTAGGCCCTTTTAAATTACGCCTCTCCTTCTTCTCCCTATTTAATATCGGGTTATAATATACCTATATAAGATATGCGTGCAGGGGGTATACGGTATCCGAGTAGTTCCAAATAAATCGCCTATAGAAGTTGGCAAAGCCAAGGAAGACCTAGATGTCCCTATAGGACTTAGGCTTAGGCCATTCCTTAATAGCTTTTACGCGGTCAGGGTCTATTACAATACCCCTAGGGATAATAATAAAGCCTAGGAACTCAACGTTCTTAGTATAAAAGATACATTTTAACAGTTTGGCGTATAGGCCCTAAGCGCGGAACTATTATAGTACCTACTTAACATGCTTAACGTGCTTATCCTTATTATTTAAGTAGATAAGAATATTATCTAGGTAAACTATATAAATGGTATCTACTAGGGTTCCTAGAGCTTTATAAATATAGCTCTAGAAAGTTATAGGGGCGTTAATAAGGCTAAAGGGTATCACTAGGTACTTAAAGTAACTATAGCGTATCTTAAATACGGTCTTCTATTCGTCTCCCTTTTTAATATAAATCCTATAGTACGCATTATAAAGATCTAGCTTTATAAATATCTTCGCATAGCTAAGCCTATTAAAGAGCTCGCCGACCAATAGTAGGGGGTACCGATTTTTAATCGTAATTTTATTTAGGCGTCTGTAGTTAATATATAGCCATATTATACTATCTGCTTTTAGCACAAAGAGGATAGGCGCTCTAGTAGGCGACTTGCTGGGCCTAATCTAGCCCTTTTTAAGAGCACTATCTAGGTACTCTTATAAGATCTATAACTCTTTCTATAAGAGGTTATAGAGGGGCATTTACGGTAGCATCTTGCCTTCTTCTAAGTCGATCGCATGGTCGTACTCAGAGTTCTACGGTAGTATGCTTGCTAGCTTATTAGAAAAGACATTAATTTCCTCCTTATATACCTCTGGTAGGCCAGGGGCCACGGAGGTTAAATCGACTATTATATGGTAGTATGCTTCCAGGAGCCAGTAGAGAGAAGGGTATAACTAACATATGTTTCGCAGGTGTGCTTATATAGAGAGTATATATAGCTCTACTGCAGTATACTTAATAGTTTTAGGGTTTTAATCACCTCCCCCTTACGTATAGGTGATCTGCGCCAGCACCAGAGGGTCTCTATAGGTACTCACTGCCAGTGACGGCAGGTCCTTTACTATATTTATAACCAGTATCTTTACGTCTAGAGGGTCTGTATGGGTACTCGCTGCCAGTAATAATAGGTCTTCTATTGTATTTACGACCGGCATAAAGAAGAAGTCTTCTGGCTATAGCGAATAGACTATTTCGCCAGCCTTAATATCTATTAGGAGAGCGTCGAGGGTAACTATCTAAAGGCGTTTAGGGTCCAAAGTACCCTAAATAAACTATCTAGAATGGAAGCTAATTAATAGATCTATTTCCGCAAGCCAATCCCATCTAAGAACTATATTATAACCATTAAATAAGCCGCCCTAAAAGGTCTACGGGCTAATAGTGCGAGAGGTACCCTAGGAGTTACTAGTAGTAACCGTTAGATTATAAGCATCCCAGATTATTATCTGGTTGCTATTAAGGAAATATATAATAGGTTTACGTAAACATAGCGCGTAGCGTATAGGTAGGTTAAACCTATAGATAACATCTTAATTAATAAGGTTAATTTAGCACCTATTGTTGTATAGAGTATATAGGCGGACTTTACCCTAGGGCGTATCTATCGCGATATATACTATAATGCGTTTCTTCTCTCCCTCTATATTAGGCCCTAGTTGCAGTTAAGAGAGATACGCTACTAGGGCTTTAGGTTTTCTAAAGCCCGAGCTAACTTCTTCTTATTAGCCTACTTCCAGTGTTCCTTACAGTAGCCGCCTACAGTCCTTTAACTTACCTACGTAGCACTAGCGTCTGGGGGGTCCCCTAAGCTATTTAGCTTTTAGGTAATCTCCCTGGGAGTTTACTTAGAAAAGCGTCGCCCTTTTTAAGTTCTATTCCTTAAGCCTAATTCTATAAAACCTATACTGCAACCGCGCTTTATACGCGATAATTTGCCGCTACTACTTACGCGATCTTCCGCGAGCTTTATGGTATTAAGCAATTACTCTATACGGCGGATTTCGTTAAAGAGGTCTTTAGCGGTTTTTACCTATTAGGCGAAGTTCTGGCGGAAGAGCTCTGCTTATAGGTAGGCTGGGAGATATAAGAACTAAAAGTCTACCTATTATTTAGGATTAACAAAAGGGGTATATAAGAAAAGGTCCTCTAAGCTATATATATGGGCTAAGAAGACATTAAACCTCTAGTTCTCCTTTATAACAGCTATATAGTATATTATAGCGTTATTAAAGCGTCTTACTATAGGGTTCCTAATCTAGTCTTGGACCATAGTCTTAAATTTATCCTATAGTAAAGGACCCTTATCCTTAGTGCCTAACTAGCAATAAACTAGTTAGGCGATTGTCTTCTTTTTTATAAAACCTTTAATGGCCTAGCACGTGCGTTACTTACAGTTATAGTTAGCGTTATTAACCTTAAATCGGTTCTTAACTGCGGCGATCCACCAGTTAAAATACTGTTAAATAATACCGCCAATATTGGGTAGTAACTTCTTAACTAGGGCATTAAGATTTATTCGGCGTATGCGTTCGCCATATAACTTATACTCTTTACTAAAGAGGCAACAGGAGGACTTTATTAAATCGATAATGCTCCGTAAGTTAGCTATTTTCTTAGCTAGCTTATCTAGCTCCTTTATATTAGCAGTATTAGGTAGGACGCTAGTAACCTTACTAAGCTTTTATTAAGCCTAGGTATATAAGTTAAACTAGTCTCTAGCGTTCGTAGATATCTAATCGTTTTAAGATTTAGAAAATGGCTTAGATGCTGCTAGTATACTTCTAGCGGTTTCGTCTACACTAGATCCTAAGGCGTTCTATAATCGCATCGCCAGCGTATTACCGTCGGGTGTAGGCGTCGGTTTTCTTTTTAGAGGTATCGTAAAAAAATTAAACCGGCTATCCTCCTTAGGGGATTGGTAAGGATTTAAATATAAGGTGAGGATATAGATAAGGAGTCCAATAATAGAACAATAGGTATATTATATAGACAGAAACAAATCCTTAGGGAAAAAGGAGGAGTCTATGTATAAGGTAGGAAGGGTTTTCCCTAGGCACGTACAGAGCACGTGCCTCACGGGTAAGTCACCCCTAGGTTGCCCCAGGGTCGCCTATACCTTACAGCTATATAACTATTTACTTAGGTTTTACCTAACACTACGGGTAATATATAGTAGAAGTTACTGCTCTAACTCCTTATTCCACTAAAAATACCTTCTAAAATACTGCTATAAATCTTAGATTTCTATCTAATATAATTTTACTTAGTACTCTATATCTTATAAACACTTCTTTAATATAGATTCTAGCGATATCTTCTACTAAGATTTCTTCTATATATACTATAAAGTAGCCCTATTTAGTTAACTTATCTACTATTACTAGGATTACGTCGTACTCCTATCTAATAATAGGATCTCTTAACTTTAGTAACTTAATAATAAAGTCCTATAATATAACCTCTTACGGGCTTCCTAGTATTTTAATAGGTTATAGCCCTCTATATAGCTTATACCTCGTTAATTTATTTCTTTAGTAATCTAAATACTCTTTTATTACTTTTCTAGCTATGCCTTAGACCCCATTAATAATATATTTCTCTTAAAGTCTTAACACTAAGCCTATTGCTCTATTGTGCCCTTAAGTTATTCCCTTATAGAAGTCTTCTATAAAATACTCTACTATACTCTTTAGGATATACTTTGCTTTTTAATTCTTATATATATTTACTTATAGATCCTCTAGCTATACTTTT